>Ga0310786_10002208_pt1 | contig 30219 bp, 43 predicted proteins | sample AusTroGonzalo_MG_FD_203881 | JGI IMG/M metagenome (GOLD analysis project Ga0310786, IMG submission 203881) | Bovine rumen microbial communities from tropical cattle in Woodstock, Queensland, Australia - Gonzalo_03 (v2) (version 2) | ecosystem: Host-associated > Mammals > Digestive system >...
GCTACAAATTACGCAAAAAGCGCATCAAAGGCAAAACTCACGGGCAGAGAAGTTAAGATAAACGGAACATCGTATTATCTTGAATACGTTGCATACAACGGCAACATTCTCGAGATGAGTCAAAGCGTCATCGATACTTTAAATGAAGAATATGGATTGAGATTATATTCCTATTCAGACTATGTTCCTGCGTTTTTGCTTGAAGATATGCAGGTAATTACTGATGCCGCTGTTCGTGGTTTAAAAATGTTGGCATACACCAAAGACCTTGGATTCGTCAGAGTTTTTGCACCTTCGGGCATTAACATAAACATATCTACATACGGTGTTCTTGACCCGACGTACAAAAACGACGAGGCTTTAAACAAGGCAAGAGAAGAATATAAAGAAAACCCCAATGACCAAACGAGAAAAGCATATTTGGATTTGCTGAATAACTATGTTATTTCCGATGCAATGCAGGGCGCAGAGTGGGCAGATGTAAAAGCGTTGCGTGGCGATTATGAAAACGTAGGCTCGGTGTTCGTTGCGACCAATGATGACCTTGTAGAATGGGCGTTAGCACAGGATTGGATTGATACGGTTATTCCGTACCATACTGTGTTTAGAGGTCTTGAAACCAAGGAATATTTTGGATATACAAACTACAAGGATTACGAAAGCGACAAGAAGACACAGGGATGGACTAAAGGAAAAGACCTTGATTCAATACCGCCCACGATACACGGCAACAGCCTTGAAAAATATGAAAAGGCTTTGGCGGAAAATCATCTTTCAAAGAGATTCCCTCAATGGGCTGACAATCCTAATTACATGAAACTTGTAAACGAGACAAGGCTTTCCTATAGCGAGTCACAGCCCGTACAGCCCGAGTTTGATTACGGCGAAGTCGAAAAGGAATTGGCGCGTATTCCGTTTGAAGGCAAGTACGGTCTTGGAAACGGATTTAATACATTAGAAGAACAGCAGAACGCTTTTGCCGATGACTTTGAAAACGCCGTAAAACTTATCAAAGCAGGAAAAACATCAAAGGCTGACATTGAAAAGTTCATGGCAGGTGAGTCGTTATTCTCAAACAAAGTAGACTCTGTCTCCGACGCGGAATACGAAAACCTTGCAAGGACGAATCCCGAAGAGGCAAGAAGGATTCTTGAAGCAAAAGCAAAAGCGAATGGTTACAATACCACAATGCTTTATCACGGGTCACCCTTGTTCGGATTTACGAAATTTGATTTATCAAAAAGCCAAGGAGCAATATTCTTGACCGATGATGAGGATGTTGCATATTCGTATGTTGGCGAATATGTTAAACCGATAGCCGAGCAGGAGAGATTTAATCCCAAGACCGCTTCCTTTGAGGAATTAATAAAAGAATACAACAGAACAATCGGAAGACATCACGATAAAGCCAAGGAATATACAAAGTCTGACATGGATGCCGTAACAAAAGCATTTTCAAATTATATGAATCAAATAATTGAAAATACTGAAGATGCAGACTCCGTAACATACGACACCTTATTGGGAATTAAAAATCCACAAAACACTTCCGAAGAAGTGTTTAACAGAATCAAGAAGTTAAACAAGCAATTGCTTGATTTGTACAAGAAGTATGATTCTGTAAGTAAGAACATGGAAAGCCTTAATAAATGGCAAGAGGACATCGGGGAAATTAAAACCACCATGGATACTCTTCCTAACATTGACTTTGTAAACCGAATGCTTGCGATTATGAGGAATGACCATGACTTTATTTTAAAAGTTCAAGACGCGCGTGATAATTTAACAAACGTCAAGTCTAAAGAAAGAATCGCTCAAATAGGCAGGTATGCCTTTTTATCAGAGTCAGAGTTAAGAGACAGATTTAACGGCGAGTATGAAAAAGACCACGGCATTTATGCATTATATGCCAAGTACAAAAACCCTCTTGTTATTGATGCCGATGAGCAAAATTGGGACGAAATACCCGCAACAAAAGAAATGAGAAAAGCAGGTTACAACGGATTTCTCAAGACTCGTGATATCGTTGAATTTGCAAACAAAAATGGATACGACAGCGTAATATTTGAAGGGGTAACAGATGTAGCAGAACATGCATACGATTACTACAGTTCGGATGTATATGTTATGTTCGACCCCTCGCAGATTGCATCCGCCGACCTTATCACCTACGACGATAACGGCAATGTAATTCCTTTGTCCAAGCGATTTACCAATAATACGGACATTCGCTTCTCTACCAAAGTCGATGACCCGTTAGCAGACATCATCGGTCTTAACAAAGAACTCGAAAAGCAAAACGAGAAACTCAAATCGGATGTCGAGAGACTCAATCGCAAGTTAAGACTTCAGAGTCAGATTACCAAGGGCAAGGTTATGAAGGAATCCGACCTTGATATGGTAACCGCAATGCTTCTTAAGTCCGCCGACAGCAACGCAGACAAGGCGCAAGTCAAGGAAGGTTTACGAGAAGTTTACAACTACATTCTTGAGAACTCGGGCGAAGGCATCGTATACGACACCATGATGAGCAAGGCATACGACGTAGCCAAGACAATCATGGACAGCGCAAAACCGCAGAAGATATACGATGATTACTTCAAAGGCATCCTTGAAGATGTAAGAAGGGCAAAGATTAAACTTACTCCCGAACAGAAGCAGGAAGCCGAGCATTACTTTGGCACGACAGCACACAAAGCGTTTTGGGGACGACTCAATATCACGGATAGCGGACGTTCGCTTGACTCTTATTGGAGCGAATGGTCGAGTATGTATCCCGAGATATTTGACGAGAATGTAAACCCGAACGACCAAGTAACCGAACTGTCACAGATATACGACAGCCTTAAAGACGCATCGGTAACCATTCAGAGGTTCAATACATATTCTGATATCATGGCGATGGCGGATGAGGTATACGATGCATTTTGGAAAGTCCGCACCGAGACAACGATTGCCGATAAGCACGCCGCCGAAGTCAAGAAACTTAACTTTGAACACCGACAGGCAATGAAGGAAATCAAAGAACAGCAGAGTTTACTTGACGATATGTACTACGGAAGAAAGATGTCCGAGTACAAGAACCGAGACGTTAAGAAAGACAAGGAGATTGAGCGACTCAAGAATAAGTACGGCAAGCAGATTCAAAACCTGCGTGAGCGTTCGGAGACAAACGAAAAAGAATTGCGTCAGCGTTACGGCAATATGATTAAGAGCATCCGTGAGCGTTCAGCGAAGCGTGAAGCAGACCTTCGTCAGTTCATGAAGGACAGGGATGCGAAACTTAAGGATAACGCCGAAAGACGTAAGATTATCGCAAAGATAAATGAGACATCAGAGGACTTGTCCAAGAGACTTCTCAAAGGCGAGAAAGGCAAGAAAGTACCGCAAGCGCTCAAAGCGCCATTGGCAGAGTTGCTTACCGCAATCGACTTTTCGAGTAAACAGTTGCTCGGAATCAATGCGATTAAGAAAGCAGGTATCGAGACCAAGCGTGACATTGCAATGAGCGCACTCATGAACAGAGTAAGCCTTGCATTGCAGAACTTCCAAGAAGGCAAAGCCGAAGGCGACGACGCTTATGAGTTGGCAGGATTACACTTACCGCCCAATTTCGCAACGGATTTACAGGAGATAGCCGACACAATCGCAGAGATAGAAGGCATGTCGGGAGAGACGTTCACTCTTAACATGATGACAACGGAAGAGTTGAACAGCCTGTACAAAGCAATCAAAGCGATGCGGACGGCGATAAATAACCTTAATAAGATTATTTCAACGAACAATGCGCATAGCGTTGATTACCTCGGAAACGAGATAATGACATACCTCGACAAACTTGGTCAGCGTAAGTTCGACAACAAAGTCACACAGTTCATGGACGTGGCGAACAAGACTCCGTACTACTTCTTTAAACAGATGGGAAGAGGCGGACAGGAACTGTTCTCATTCCTTCAGAACGGATGGGATACTCTTGCAGACAATGTAGAGGTTATCAAGAACTTTACTCACGACCTGTATACTTCCGAAGAATATGAAAAGTGGAAGAATACGACATATGAGTTTGACGTATTGGAAGCGCCGACTCCCAATGAAAGAACGCAAGGCAAGCAGGGAAGACAGCGTCACATCATAATGACAGGCTCGCAGATAATGTCGCTCTACTGTTTATCAAAGCGTGAACAGGCGATGTATCATATTGAAAGCGATGGTATTGTCATAGACGCTATCGAGACAAAGAAAAAGTATGGCAAACATTCCATTAAGCAACAGGATACGGTAACGCTTGCAAAGTCAGACCTTGAGAGAATCCTGTCGGTGGTTGAAAGCGACAACCGAATGAAGACGGTAGCCGATGAATTACAGAAGTTCATGAACACGGTATGTTCCAAGTGGGGCAATGAAGTGACAATGAAACTGTACGGCACGGAGGAGTTTACCGAGAAGAACTACTTCCCGATTCACGTTAACCAAGACGTATTAAGTAGCGAAGCAAAAAATAAGAGCCACAGCATTTACGGCATGCTCAATCAGAGTTTCACGAAGCCACTTGTAATAGGTGCTTCTAACGAAATTAACGTATCAGATATATTCGATGTGTTCACGGCGCACTCAAGCGACATGGCGAAGTACAACGCACTTGCGCTTCCGATAATGGACGTCATCAAAGTTTGGAATTACAAAGAGATGACAGACCGAGGCGACGAGGGCAGACGACAGGTCGATGCGGTTAAGAAGTCAATCACCAAGGCTATCGGTGAAAAGGGTAACAGTTACATATCGGGATTGCTCCGAGACCTTAACGGCGACGCAGAGAGCGGACGTTATGACAAGACGTCCATGAAACTTGTAAAGAACTACAAGACGGCGGCGGTAGCGGCAAACGTGCAGACGGCATTGCTTCAGCCACTTGCATACATCCGAGCAGGTTACATGATTAATTCAAAGTACCTGCGCAGAGCATTGCTTAAAGGCTCTAACATGAAAGCATGTATGAAGAATCTCGGCGTTCAGAAATGGAAGAGCATGGGATTCTACGATACAAACCTCAATCGTGGACTCGATAAGATAATAAGCAACAGCGACTCATGGTACGACACGGCAATCGACAAAGCGTTGTGGCTTACCGAGAAGATGGATGAGTTAACGTGGGGCTACTTGTACACGGCGGTAGAACTTGAAACCAAAGACAGATATCCGTCGCTTAAGGGTGAAGAGTTTACCGAGCAGGTAGTCAAACGACTCCGAGACGTTGTGTACGCAACGCAGGTATTTGATTCAACCTTATCGAAAACAGCGATGATGCGAAGCACGTCTGCATTCATACAGATGGAGACATCGTTCCAAGCAGAACCCATATTATCGGTTAACATGCTAATGGATGCGGTAACAGAGTTCACGCAGGAAGCAAGACGCACAAGCGTTAAGAACGCATTTGATAAGAAGAGCAAGATTATCGCAAGAGCAAGCCTTGTATATCTGATATCATCGGTAGTTGAATCGGCGGTAAGAGCCGCACTCAAGAAGGTAAGAGACTACGACGACGAGGATGAGAAGACATTTGCAGGTATCGGAATAGATATCCTTCAGAGGACATTGGAAGAATTAGACTTCCTTAACAAGATTCCATTTGTAAAGGATGCAATGCCTTACATAAGGAAGTTCGCATATAAGAAGTTAGGCTTTGAAGAAATAAGCAAATCAATATATGCGGATAACACGAGAATGGATACCGAAGTTTACGCTACAATCGAGAGCGCAATCAAGGCGGTCGAGAAAGCATCCGAAGGTAAAGACCTTACCTATAAAGATGTGCAGAAAATAGCACAGGCGGTATCGCAGAGTACGGGACTTCCGATATCAAACGTCATCAAAGAATTAAAGACAGCCTACAACAACACCATAGGCAGAGCCACAGGCAATATGTGGAAGTAAGACAAAGGGTGGGTGCGCACATGCATCCGCCCTTTTGTTATGCTCTTAAGGAAAGGAGCATTGACATGGAATTATTAACTTACAGGTTTACCCTTGATACACATAAAAACGGAAGTCAGCGCACGTTGCAGGGATTCGAGACAGGCGATACGTTTGCTCGTCGGTTTGAGATAACGCTCACCGAGAACGGACAATCATACGACCTGCCTTTAGATAATATTGCCGTCGCAATGTACGTTAAGCGTCCGTCACAGACCTCGCCTTCCATCAACACGGTAACAATTGAAGACAACAAGTTTGTCTACGACGTAACCGCAGAGGACGTAGAAGAAGCAGGTATCACGACATTTCAGTTGAAAGTCGTAAGCGGAACGATAGAGCATCCGCACAGAGTCATCGTATCTCCCCGATTCAATGTCGAGGTATGGGAGTCTGAAGTTGAAGATTCCGTAGCCGAGGACACACAGGAGTACACGGCACTTGAGAACGCCATCATTAAAGCGAAGATGGCATACGATGCTCGAATCACAGACTTTGAGTTTGACGACGACCTTACGCTTACAGTAACCTACGGAGTTGCTAACGATTATAACGAGAATGAGACCTACGCTGTTGACGATGTGTGCTACTACGAAGGCAAGGCGTGGAAATGTATTACCGCATGTACAGGCGAGACTCCCGAAGAGGGCGCATATTGGACAGAAGTTTCGTTGTCTGAAGCACAGGAAGTATATACGACCGAAGTGTTCAAGGACACATTTGCAGAAGTTGTTGCAGACATCACGCCGTCTATCACGATAGGAACAGTAACCACAGGATATCCCACATCCGTAACGAATAGCGGAACGACGCTCGACCCTATCTTTGATTTCGTTATCGAAAAGGGTGACAAGGGTGACGACGGTGCAGACGGACAGGATGGTGCGGACGGCTTCTCCCCTATCGCTACAGTATCAAAGAGCGGTGATACCGCAACGATTACTATCACCGATGCGAACGGCACTACGACCGCAACCGTATCTGACGGAGCGGACGGCAAAGATGGCGCAGACGGTAAGGACGGAGCGGATGGTAAAGACGGTGCTGACGGACAGGACGGTGCAGATGGTTACTCTCCCACAGCGACAGTAACCAAGAGCGGAGACACGGCAACCATCACTATCACGGATAAGAATGGCACGACAACCGAGACAGTATCGGATGGTGCAGACGGACAGAACGGACAGGATGGTGCAGATGGCTTCTCTCCTTCAGCAAGCGTAGTAAAGGTAGGTAGCGTTGCAACTATCACTATTACCGATAAAGACGGCACGACGACAGCAACAGTATCGGATGGTGGTGGTGCGGCAACAACGCTTGGTGCATTAACCGACGTAACCATATCATCTGCGTCCGATGGACAGGTTCTTACTTATGACAGCGCAACGAGCACATGGGTAAATGACGATGCACCTTCATCGGTATCCGCCCTTGACGATTTAACAGACGTTGCGATTACGACCGCAAGCGATGACGACGTATTAACATACGACAATGGCGATTGGGTTAACAAGCCTTTGCCTTCTATTCCCGACGACTTGGCAGACTTGTCGGATGTAACTATCACGTCCGCAACAGACGATGACGTGCTCACCTACGACAACGGAGATTGGGTTAACAAGCCGTTACCTGCTGTTCCCGATGACCTCGCAGATTTATCCGACGTTACCATCACGAGTGCAAGTGACGATGACGTTCTTACATATGACAACGGGGATTGGGTCAATAAACCTTTACCTTCGATTCCCGACGACCTTGCTGATTTATCGGACGTAACAGTTACGAGCGCAAGCAATGGACAGGTGCTTACCTACGATAATGGCGATTGGGTAAACGCTGACTTACCTACTATCCCCGATGATATCGCTGATTTAAGCGACGTAACAATCACATCCGCAACAAACGGACAGGTGCTTACCTATAACAATGGTGATTGGGTGAACGCTACACCTGCAAGCGGTGGACATACAATCAAGAACCCTTCGGGAACATCCATGACCGCACGAGATAACCTTCAGTTCCTCGGAAGCGGTGTAACGGTTACCGATGATTCGGGCAACAACGTGACCAAGGTATCTATATCGGGTAGCGGATTGTTACCGCACATTATTGTTATATCGGAAGAACAGGCTACGGTAACGGCTACAAAGGGCGGTACTACCATTAACTTTACCGAGACGAGTACAGGTCACTACGAGGGCGACGTTACCGATTACGGCGTATGGACTATCCATTCTTTATGGAGTGGCGATGACGCAACAGTATTACTTACCGTAGACGATTGCAAGGTATATACGATTGACGATGCTCACTTCAATGCATCCATCACAGTTTACTATCCGCAGGGTGGAACGTGTTCGTGCTCAATGACAGGCGAGACTACGCTCTATGCAAACACCTGTCCTTACACTTTTGTTGTACACAAGGCAGGTACATGGACGATATCTACGACCGAGTATGGCGAGACCTTTACGGAGACAGTAACCATCACCACAGACGGACAGACCGAGACAGTTTCACTTCCCGATGGTGACACGATTACTCCTACAGATGATGTTCCTGCATTACTTGCTTGCGCAGGAATTGGTGATTCGCTTGATGTGACACTTGCCGACCTGCTTGCCGATAGCACAACACTTCTCAAAGTTCTGACTACGGATAATGCGATTGACTATCTTGTCCGTAGCACAACATTTGCATCCGACATCGTAGCGGATGAAGATGCAATGGCAATGATAGGCTCGTATGACTATGCGAGTGATACCTTATTGGCAGATGCGACTTGGGCAACGGCAATTGTGAATAGTTCGTATAAAACAGCCGTTTATAATTTAAAAAATCCAACAATGACAAGTAATAATACGCCAAGTGGACAATGTGGCTCGTCATATTCATATTCATCGGCACATGACGCATGGAAAGCATTTGACGGTGATAACGATGGAACTGGTTCAAATGTATGGAGTGCGGGAAACAGAGCAAACGAGAAAGTTTGGTATAGATTTACAAAACAACATAAAATATATGGCATTGTAGTATACCCCGTAAAAAGTCCAAATTTTAATGCCTCAAGTAAAACTTGGGATATTATTTCATCGAATAATGGTAGCACTTGGAATACAGAAGCAAGTGGAGAAAATCCCAATAGTTTAGGTGGTGTGGGTGTTGCCTTAACTAATCCCTCATTATCTGATTATTGGGGAGTATTAGTAAAAACATCATACAGAGAGAATGATTCTTATGGAGTAACAGAAGTAGACCTCTACGGCAGAGAAAAAGGTGGCGTACAAAGTTGGCTTAAAGCAGGTGGCATAACCGACAAAGCATACACGACACTTGCCGAAGTGCTTGCAGACACGACAACCCTTGCCGCATTGCTTTCATCCAACAATAGCGCATATGACTATCTTGCAACGGCATACGCATTGGTAGATGGCATTACCGCAAACGCAAACGCTATGAGTTATATAGGCTTGGATAACTACGGGGCGAATAAGTTAATCAATGATGATGTTTGGCTTGACGCAATAGCGAATAGTACATATATGGAGTCGGTGCTTAATGTAAAAGTACCCACAATGACAAGCAATAACACACCAAGTGGTGTTTGTAGTGGTATTGCAGATGAGGGTACTGTTTCATATCAAGCGTTTGATGGAAACACATCAACGAGAACATATTCCACAATGCTACACGACGTTGATATAAGATATGAATTTCCTACGGCTCAAAAAATATTGGTAGTTAAGCAATGTGACCATAACACAACCGTTGGTGCGGTTACTTGGAATTGCCAATGTAGTGCTGACGGAAGTACGTTTACAACGCTCGCCTCATATCCGTCAGTTGCGAGTGGAAATTGGCAAACCCACGTATTAAATCCCGATACGTCATACAAACATTGGAGAGTACAATCTCCTTCGGGTGTTTATGGAATAAGGGGCTGTTTTGAAATCCAATTCTACGGCAGACAAGATTTATAAAATTAAATCGGTGGCGGAATAGGTAGACGCTTATCATGTAAGGTCTGTAAACACCATGTAGGAGTGAAAGGGTCGCAACCGTAACACTCCCCACGGACTATGTAAGGTGCAAATCCTTACCCGATTTAAACATATAAAAGGAAAGCGAATAATGAAAATCGTTATTGATATTCCCGAAGAAGCATATAAAAATGCGTGTGGCGGTAAGTTTAATATTCCATTATTTTTTGAAGCGGTTAAAAAAGGAAAACTCATAAAACCGAGAAGGGCGGTGGCAAATAATGAGAGACGAAATGTTTAGAGAAGCATCACAAGAAGAATACAACAGAGAAATCGTAAAGGCAGGGATTAAAGTTGGTTTTCTTGAAGCAAAATTCGACAGACTCGAAACGCTTGTAAAGAATCTGATAAAGATGTACGGAATGGATAAAGCCTATACAAGCGCAGACATAAACGGATGCAGAGCGACAGACAGTTCGCAGACAAAGGATATTGCTCTTAACGCATCCGATATAGCGGACAACCGAACAGGTATTGAAGAGTCATTCGAGATATCGCTTGTTAACACAGACGACATAGCGGACTTAAGAACGGCTCTCGAAGAAGTATACGAAATAGTGATTGAGGAATAATGAAAGAGAGGTAATTAATATGTGTCGTGTATATGCCACAAGTTGCGAACGAGACGGCAAGAACTTTTTTACTGTACCTGCAAGGTTACAGGAGCAGGTGAGAGCAATTATTGAAGCGGACGGATACTATATCGCCAACGACGGCAAGGTATTTCCGCTTCCCGAAGCAGAGGTTGAGTGATGGATTGGTCAGTAGTAGCGACACCTGCTCTTGCGTTCGCAGGAGTATTGGTGGCAGAGATTGTCAAACTAAAGAGCAAGAGACTTGACATCGCATCCGACAAGGCAATCGCAGAGTGCGCCAAGAGCCACACGGCAAACCTCGGCAAAGTAAAGGACGAGTTTAATGGACGGCTTGACGCAATATCCGAAACGCTCGGCGAGATTAAGTCAGAGCAATTGCGCCTGTCGCTTACCGTAGGTCAACTACAAAAAGACGTGGTTAAGCACAACGGCGTGATTGAGCGGACGTATGCGCTCGAAAAGGAAGTCGAGGTATTAAAGAATCGTGAGTCGGTATCCGAACACAGACTCGCAGACTTGGAGAAGGCACAATGACAAAGAAAGCAAAGATGACGTTCTCCAAGTGGGCGGTCATTATAATCGGAACAGTTGCCATTATCGACCTTAACTTCTGTATCTTCTTGGGACAGGAAGCGATAGCGATATCTCTTATCACGGAAATAATCGGGGTGTTCTTAACATACTCGATTAAAGCATATTACGGCAAAAAGAACGAAGAGGAAACAAGACTCAAAGAAAAGGAGATGGAAGATGAAGGACTACACGATATTATTTGAAGGCATCATCACAGTTTTAGTAGCGGTCATGACGATGTTTGTGATTCCTTGGATTAAGTCGAAGATGTCCGCAGAAGACCTCGCTGAAGTATTGAAGTGGGTCAAGATAGCGGTACAGGCGGCGGAGATGATTTATAAGGAGTCGGGAATGGGAACGGCAAAGAAAGCCTACGTCGAAGCATTCCTCAAAGCGAACGGTATTGATTACGATGCAGAGAAGATTGACGCACTCATTGAATCCGCTGTTCTTGAGTTAAAGAAGGAGTTAAAGGATGAATCAGATTGAAGCATTACTCGACCTTGCAAAGACACAGATAGGATACAAAGCGAATCCCGATAACACCAATAAGTACAATCTTGAATACTACGGCAAAGAGTCGGGACAGCCTTGGTGCGTAGTATTTCAATGGTGGCTGTTTAAGCATTGCAAATTATCAAAGTTATTTTACGGCGGTAACAAAACCGCATCGTGCGGTACGCTTTACAACTACTACGATAAGCAGGGGCGTACCATCAAGAACAATGTACCGCAGAGAGGCGACCTTGTATTCTTCGAATTCAACGGTGTAGCACATTGTCATGTAGGCATTTGCGAATCCTACGACGGCAAGTACGTCACCACAATCGACGGCAACACATGCGAGGAAGGCAACGAAGCAAACGGCATGCAGGTGCTCCGCAGAACTCGTGGCAAGTCTTGCATATGGGGCGTTGCTCGTCCTGCATACACAGGCTCTGACGAAGTGTGGTACACAGTACAGAAGGGCGACACATTATCCAAGATAGGCAAACAGTTTGGAGTTCCTTGGCAGAGCATTGCATTGCTCAATAAAATTAAACCGCCGTACACTATCTACGTCGGTCAACAGTTGAGGATTAAGTAATGGCAATCAATTATGAATTTGCGCTTGAGTCGCAGGGAGCAAGGCTTGAGCGCACCAACAGAAGAATGTTCATAGTAGTGCTCGTACTCGTCGTTGCTTTAATTGGAAGCAATCTTGCGTGGCTGTACTATGAGTCACAGTTCTCAAAGACAGTTAAGATAGAACAGGAAGCCGAGTCGGATAACGGCAATGTTATTCTGAACGGCACAGGAGAGTTGCATTATGGCGAAGGGCAAACAGACAGTAACGATTAGCAGAGAGCGCAAGACAGGCGGTAACACAGGTTACAAGAAATGCCCGACATGCAAAGGTACAGGAAGAGTTAAGAAGTGAAAGAGTATACGAATGAGCAAATAACATACTTAATCAATTCTTATTGTCACCATGAGCGCAACCGACAGATTCTTTTACGGCGATTCGTGGACGGTATCACTTACGAGAAACTCGCAGAAGAATTCTCGCTATCGGTGGAACGAGTAAAACGAATCGTATATACTGAAGGTGATAAGATACTGAAGAAGTTATAATCCATTCTTACAACCCCCATACCCACAAAGTACACGGAAGAGACCCGATTGATTCATTTCAATCGGGTCTTTTCTTTTTTATGCTTAAAGGGAAGGAGTCAGTTATGTACATTTATCTCAATCCCAACCCACAAGAACTTAAAACGTATGATTGTGTCATCCGAGCAATCTCTATTGCGACCGATAAGTCGTGGTACGAGGTTTACGTCGGCGTGTGTCTTAAAGGACTCGAACTCTCCATGATGCCGTCAACCAATGGCGTGTGGGGCGAGTATCTTAAAGACCTCGGATTTACAAGACACATCATTCCCGATACCTGTCCGACATGCTATACCATCAAAGATTTCTGCGGTGAGCATTTTAAAGGAACGTACATCCTTGGTACGGGAACGCATGCGGTAGCGGTCATTGATGGCGACTACTACGACGCATGGGATTCGGGTAATGAGATACCTATCTATTATTTTTCAAAGGAGTAAGTCATGGCTTATATCTATCCGCAATATTATCAACCTCAAAACAACATTGTATCGGTGCGTAACGAAACCGAGGCAAGGAACTATCCTGTCGCTTACGGCGCAACCGTTTATTTTAAGGACGATGCGTCGCCGTTTATTTACATTAAGTCGATGGGATTCTCACAGATGGAAGCACCGAGATTTGACCGATATCGCCTCGTAGAGGAAGAGGAACAGCCACAGGCAATAAACAATACATCTTCGGACGTAGACGAGCGCATAGAGGCTATACGAGCCGATATTGACGCACTCAAAAAGGCGGTATTCAAGAAGAAAGTTAAAGAGGTAGAAGACGATGATGAATAACATGCTTTACTTCATGAATCAGTTTAAGCAGAACCCATTGGGTATGCTTATGCAGAGATACAACATACCGCAGAATATAAGCGACCCACAGGCGATAGTTCAGCACCTGCTTAATTCGGGACAGATAACACAGGAACAGGTTAACAACGCCATGAACATGCGGAACAATCCGATGTTTAAGGGAATGTTTTGAAGCAATGCGCATGCTTAATATAAATAAAGGAGACAATCTATGTTAACAGACGGAACAAACACCACAATGCTTGTGTCCCCTAACGGATACGGCAACGGCGGAATGTTCGGTGATGGCAACGGATGGTGGATTATCCTTTTACTTCTCCTGTTCGCAGGATGGGGCGGTAACGGATTCGGCAACAACGGCGGATTCATGCCCTACGCTATGAACACAGGCAACGAAGTACAGAGAGGATTTGACCAAGCATCCATCATGGGTGGTATCAACACCATTCAGACAGGCATCAACGGCATCTCCACACAGTTATGTAACGGCTTCTCACAGGCTGAAATTGCAAACAACGCACGTCAGATGGCGGATATGAATCAGATGTTTGCTTTACAGACACAGTTCTCGAACTGTTGCTGTGAGAACAGACTCGGCGTAGCAAACCTTGGCTCTGACATTGCAAGAGAGGCTTGCGCTACTCGCACAAGCGATACGCAGAACGCACAGACAATCCTCAACGCCATCAATTCGGGCGTTCAGAGCCTGAAAGACCAAATCTGCAATGACAAAATCGATGCGAAAAATGAAAAAATAGCCGACCTCGAAAGACAGTTGACTATGGCAAACCTTGCATCAAGTCAGACCGCACAGACAGCACAGATACTTGCAGACAATTCAAGACAGACGACGGCACTTGAACAGTACCTCAACCCTGTTCCGATTCCTGCATACGTTGTGCAGAACCCTAACTGTTGTACCGCTACATGCGGATGCGGAATGTAGGGGGTATGACTATGGCAGAATATTTAGCAAACGCTGTTCAGAACGTCGCTCTTAATGCGCCTGTACTGTTCACGGCTTCCATTCCTTGCACCAAGGGGTATGTCTACCACGAGGACGAGACGGGAATCTTTATTCTCCGAGGCATTACCAACAATTGCTTTGCACGTTATCAGTTGACCTTTAACGGCAACGCCGCTATCCCCACAGGTGGAGCGGTCACTCCCATATCATTGTCGATATCGGTTAACGGAGAAGAGCGACCCACAAGCAAAGCAATTTTTACGCCACAGGCGGTAGATGAGTTTGGCAACCTTACAAGTACCGCTCTTGTAACAGTACCAAAAGGATGTTGCTTCAGCGTGTCCGTAAGATATACCGATGCCACTACAGACGATGCGGCGACGACACCGACACCTGTTATCGAGGTACAGAATGCGAACCTTGTTATTTCACGGGTGGCGTAATAGAAAGGAGACATTATGCATAAGATAATGGATTATGTCTGCCGAGAGATGGAAGACATCGAGCGCAAGGTAGCAAGCGGACACAAGTTGTCGCTTACCGAAACACAGTACCTCGACATGCTCGCCCACATTAAGAAAGACCTGCTTACATCCGATGCGATGGAAGGCAACAGCGAAGACTCATCCTACGATGAGATGTCTCGCAATTCATATAGAAGAGGCAGGGACTCTATGGGCAGGTACGTCTCGAGAGACTCCTATGACCGATATAGCAGGGACGATTCGAGAAGCAATCTCGTTAATCAACTGAAGGAAATGGAAGGCAAGGTCAATGATGAGGAATCGAGGCGCATGCTTGAAGGCTTCATCCGACAGGCTACGAATTATTAACAAAGGGAAGGCTTAATGCCTTCCTTTTTTGTGCCGATATTGTATACACAGGAAAGGTGGTGATATCGGTGAAAGGCTTTAGACAACTTAAATACAACGACAGGCTTAAGATGGAACAGATGCTTTTATTAAATTTAACAAAGTCGGAAATTGCACGCAGGTTAAACGTGCATCGTTCGACTATTTATAATGAAATGAAGCGTGGTCAATATGAGCATCTTAATAAAGATTGGACGAGCGAGATGCGTTACTCTCCCGATATCGCCCAAGATAAATGCAATGAGAATTTGAAAGTCAGAGGCACAGCGTTAAAGATTGGACACGACCTTGACTTTGCCAACCATATAGAAATGAAGATATGCGACGAGGGATATTCTCCCGAAGCGGTCATCGGTGAACTTAAGGTAAACGGCAATCCGTTTAACACAATGGTCTGCACGAAGACGATATACAATTATATAGATAAAGGTATATTCTTACGACTCACAAATAAAGACCTTCCCATTAAAGGAAAGAAGAAACGCAAGTACCGCAAGGTAAAACGAGCAAAGAGACTCTCCGTCGGTACGAGCATTGACGAAAGGAAGATAAGTCGAGACGAGTTCGGTCATTGGGAGATGGACTCTATCATAGGAATAAGAGGAACGAAGAACGCTATCGTTGCTCTGACCGAGCGCAAGACCCGACAGGAAATATTATTCAAGGTTAACGACCACACTCCGAGAGAGGTCGTTAATTGTCTTGACCTGCTCGAAAAGAAGTGGGGCGATTTGTTTCCGCAGGTATTTAAAACAATCACAGTTGACAACGGCATGGAGTTTATATTCACAGACGAGATGGAACGTGGCGGTAGAACGAAAGTATATTATTGCCATGCGTATCGTTCATGCGAGCGTGGGTCAAACGAGAATCAGAACAGGATGGTTCGACGCAAGATACCGAAGAAGTTTAACTTCGACCATCTTACTCAAGAAGATATTCAGAAGGTAGAAGATTGGGTCAACGCATATCCTCGAAGGATATTCAATTATCATAACAGCCGTGACTTATTTAAAGAAGAAATCGAACGGCTAATATCATCAGCATAATCCCGTGACAATCTAATTGTGCTTTAAAACCACAGAAATGTGGTTCTATTTTCATGCTCAAATCGACGGCTCAAATTTGAGCACTCGAAATCCCATTGTAACAATTGCACAAAACACATGCGTTACAATTGTGCAATAAGTAGAATGAGAAAATTGTATCGAAATTATGCTTGCATTTTGCGAACGTAAGATGTAAAGTGAATCTCGACAGGAGCAATCCGAGAGATTCATTACAGACGATGAGTCAAGGATTTAATCCTTGGCTCTTTTTGTTTGGGAAAGGAGAGACATGCGAATTACATATACAGAGCGCAAGGTCATTGAGAGAGAACTCAAGAAGGGAGTCCCGATGACGCAGATAGCGAAGAAACTTGGCGTGCATCGCAACACGATACTGTACGAAGTACACAGGTACGGGATGAACCCCAAGACATATTCAGCAAAGACAGCACAGGGAGTTTAGGAGAATGAAAAGAATGGAGTATTTGTTAAGTTCAATTTTAATTTTCTTTGTGGTCGCATTTATCGTAACGATTGTTATCTCATTTTTGGTAGACAGGGCGTATGAAGAAGAACCCGAAGAAGTATTGTACATGACCGAGGAAGAGATGGAGATGCGACCGATAGCCGAGAAGCACGAGAAGGTCGAAGAAGAAGTCGAAGAGGTTGTCCCGATAGATGACGGCACATTCTTATACGACATCGTACCGCTCACAGGCGAGCATCAGTTGTTAGCCGAAAGGTTATGCCAAGAGTACCACGTCTCATACGCTTTCTTCCTTGCAATGTGTGAGAGCGAGAGTTCATTCAACGTAAGCGCACAAGGAGACAGCGGTCGCTCGGTAGGACTCATGCAGATTAACAAGCCCAATTGGGACAGATACGGATTAAACGCTTTTGTTCCCGAAGATAACATCGAAATCGGCATAAGGATGATGGGCGAACTAATCGAGAAGTACCAAGAATTTGACATGGTCGTGATGTGCTACAAGGCAGGAGAAGGTAAAGCGAACGAGTTAAAGCAACAAGGTGTACGGTTGTCCGCATGCGACACAGTAGCGGACGCAACGATATGGTGGGAGAAAGCACTCAATGAATGTAGAGGCGTTAATTAGGGAATGCGAAAAGAACGACGGATGCGATAGGTGCTCAAAGAAGGTCGAGTGTCACAAGTTCACGCAATTGATTAAGCAGGTGACAGAGCCTTGGGAGTTTCCTCAATTCCTCAAAGATTTAAAGGAGATGTGAAATGGCAACAGGTTGGACAAGCGTCGAGATAATGAACAGATATTACGAACAGGTTGAAGAGATAGCCGAGAAGAACGAGTTAGTTCCCGAAGACGTTTTCGAAGTATTCATGGACGATTGTTGGGAAGAGTGGTTTAAGGAACACAGATACGGTTATCTGAACACATAAGGAGAGCAAATGGAATTCATCAAATTGTATGAGGTCAACGACCGCATCATGAATGCGATAGACCCCGAAACGGGCGAGATACTTATCCCCGAAGAAGAGTTCGACAAACTAATTGAAGCAGGTGAGAACGGGTGCAATTACTTTGTAGCGTTGTTCAAGAACGCCAAGGCAACAGCGGATGCGTTAAGAGCAGAGAAGAAGGCTCGTGACGAAGACTTCGATGTTCGCATCAGAGCATGTGAGCGGACAATGGAGCGAGCACAGCGAGCACTTGACAATCACTTGCAAGGTAACATGTGGCAGGGCGACAGCGGAAAGGTGGGATACCGCAAATCGACAAGCACCGAGGCTACGGATATGGAAGCGTTCCTCAAGTGGGACGGCAGACACAGGTTCTTACGATATGAACCGAAGCCGATTAAGGACGAGATAGCCAAAGCACTCGATGCAGGTGAACATGTAGTAGGTTGGGAGAGAGACTCCCATAACAACATTCAAATTAAGTGAAAGGTAGGTATGAACAATGGTTGTAAGTATTAATGACGATTTTAAGAATCAAGTGATGGCAGAGAAACTTAAATGGCTGTCAACAGGAACAAGAGCCTCAAGAAGCAAGGCGGACGTATCAATCAAGGTATACGCAAGAAACAACAACAACAAGAGCGACAGGTATGGTCTTATCATCCGCAATGGCTTGTCAGAGTTATTCGGACAGTATATTGACCTCGCTCCATACAAGACAAGACTTTACATTAAGCCGTCATCGCATGACGCAGGTGGGTACAAGTTGGTATCGAGTCAAAAGGTAACGAATCCCTTTGCGTATGTCACAAAGAACAGCGCAACGGAAGTGATTGATGAGTTCTTGGGAGACTTCGATTTGAAATATGACGACTTCTTTGACCTGTACTACATCGAGAGAGGAGACAAGTAATGAATATCTTTGAGTCAATTAACAAGGTTATGAGCGAGATTGGAGCAATCGGGAAGAACTCCAAGAATCAGACACAGGGATTTATGTACAGGGGAATCGATGCGGTGATGAACGCAATCAATCCTGCGCTCACGAAGTACAAGGTCTTCGTAGTTCCCGAAGTGATAGAGCAGACAAGAGAAGAACGTACAAACAAGAAGGAAACTACTCTTATCTACTCCATCGTCAAAGTAAAGTATACCTTCTACGCCGAGGATGGGTCAAGTGTATCCGCCACAGTTATAGGCGAAGGCATGGACAGCGGTGACAAGGCTACGAACAAGGCAATGAGCATAGCGTTTAAGTATGCGTGCTTCCAAGTGTTCTGCATCCCGACCGAAGAGATGGTAGACCCCGATGCCGAGTGCCATGAGGTAGCACCGAAGAAGTACACGGCGAAGACCATCACTTCCGAAGAGCGTGTAGCACTACTCAAAGAGATGACTCGTACAGGCATGAGCACCGAAGAGTTACTTAAGTGGGCGAAGGTAGACTCACTCGACAATTTGACGACAGCACAGTATGAGAAAACGATGTCACAGTTAAAGACGTTCCCGACAAAAGATGATATTCAAAAGCAGAATTAAAAACATCCAACAGGATTATACGACAGGGGAATGGATGATATCCTTCTCCATTCCCAAGACATCGCTGAAGGGGTCAGACAGCCTCATACAGACCGATGTAGAAGTAGAGGTGAGGAAATACTCGCCGAAGAGGACACAGGGGGCAAATAGGCTGTTGTGGAAGTGCCTCGGCATATTCGCAGAAGCCATCGGTACAGACAATTGGTCGGCGTACCTGTACATGCTCAAGCGATACGGACAGTTCACAACGGTAGAGATACTCAAGGAAGCATACGAGACGTTCAAGTCTTACTACAGGGCGTGTGAGATAGTCGGAGAGACCGACGAGCGATACATCGTCAACTGTTACTACGGAAGCCATGAGTATTCGGTCAAAGACTTCAGACGTTTAATCGACGGTGTCATGGACGAGATGCGAGAACTCGGACTCCACCTGCCGATGACCGACGAAGAGATGGAAAGGAGTCTGGCTCTATGGTCAAAGTCACATCCATAGTAACCGACGACCTCGACACCTGTTATGTGTGCGGACGACCGAGAGACGATATCCACCATTGCATACATGGGTGGGCGAATCGGAAACTGTCCGATAAATATCACTTGGTCGTCGGGCTGTGTACGCAACATCATTACGAGGTACACAACGGCAACGTGGAATTGGACAGGATGATTCAGCGAGCAGGTCAGCGAGCGTTTGAACAGGCATACCCCGATTTAAACTTTCGGGAGATATTCGGAAAAAATTATTAAGGAGAACATTATGGGATTAAAGATTACAACAGACGACAAGGGCGTAAAAATTTACAGGAACGATAAGACGACAAGCAACGGGATGTCATTCGCAACATACTCAATCATGGTATCCACCAAGAAGGGTGACGAGTATATCAATTCATTTATCGACGTTATGTTTCCCAAGGGAACGGAACTTGCAAACAAGGTGACCATTAACATCAAGGACGCATGGTTCATGGTGAGCGAGTACAAGGACAAGAGGTACACCAAGTTATACGTCAAGGACTTTGACATCATGACGGACGGCGACGGATTTGTATCTGCTCCCGATGACTTTAACATTAACGTACCTGCAGGGATAGACGAATCGTTACCCTTTGCACCATTAACGAGGTAAGCGTATGGACAGACACAATCACAAAGAAGTACAGGCGAGAGTTCAGAGAATACTTGAAGACGTTCCGAGCGCACGAGAGTCATACGACATTCTCTACATAGAGTTCGTAAGGGATATCAATCCCGAATTGACTACACGTCCGTTCTACATGACGATGGCGTACACGCTTATCCCGTCGTATCAGAGTGTAGCGAGAGCAAGCAGACATGTAAAGAAGATTTGTCCTTGGCTCAAGGAATCTGAAGCGAACAAGGGCAAGCGTGAAGAGATAGAGCAGAGTTACTTTTTGGAATATGGGAGCAGAATATGAAATACTTTTGGCTTAAGTTGGATAAAAACTTCTTTCAGCAACACGACGTAAGGTTAATCGAGTCGATGCCGAACGGCAAAGAACTGTTGCTGTTCTACATCAAACTACTTGCAGAGTCTGTGCCCCATGAAGGTAACCTTCGATTCTCTGATGATGTTGCATATGACAACGAGGTGTTGGCAGGTATCACCAATACCGACATCTCGATTGTCGAACAGGCTATGAAGTTATTTGAGAAGTTCAAACTTGTGGAGATTAAGGAAGACGACACGATTAATATGACACAGGTTGCCGAGATGACAGGTAGCGTTACCGATTGGGCGGAAAAGAAGAGACGTTATCGGGAACAGCAGAGGACACAGGAAGGACATGCTGAGGACAAAGAAGAGGACACAGCGAGGACATGTCCGATAAGAGATAAGAGTATAGAGATAAGATATAAAGAGAAAGAAATAATAAAGAAAGAGAAAAACGAAAAAACGGAAAAAGCGGATGAGGTTATGAACTACTTCAACGCCAAGATGGGTACTCGCTATCGCAACAGGGACATGATTAAGGCGAGACTCAACGAAGGGTTTACCGTAGAGGACTTCAAGACGGTTATCGACAAGAAGTACAACAAGTGGCATGACGACCCGAGGATGTGTCAATACCTGCGACCCGAAACATTGTTTTGCAAGACTCACTTTGAATCATATCTCAACGAGGTTGATGCGAAGCCGAAGACGAAGTTTGGCAACATCGAGACTCATGACTATAACTTTAGCGAATTGGAGAGGATACTGACATGATGATAAGAGACTACGATATCCTGTGTCCGTTCTTCCACTCCATCAACCGAACATGTGGCATCGAGTGCGAAGGCTGTGTCCCGTTATCGGTTACGCTTACAAAGTTCAAGACGGAGCAGAGACGGACGAAGCACATGTGCGAGTATTGCATGACAGAATACACAGCGTGTCCTGTCTATGAGATGGTGAATCAGAAGTACGAGGTAGAGGTATGAGAAAACTATGGAAGATGATTCTTGAATTTATTGACTACGACGAAGCCGAATGGAAGTGGCGGTACTTAATAACCTGTCCGCTTATCGGCATCGTCGGCGGAGCGGTATTCATCTTCTGCTACACGGTATTAATTATTTGGTTTATGTGGTGAAAGGCGGTGAGTAAATGACATTAAGAGAAATCTATGTTGAATCCGAGGAAAGAGGTTGGATTGACGGTTATTGTAGTGACAAGCAATCAGAAATTGCTGACAAAGTATGGAACACCGAAATCGTTCCGAGAAAACTTGTTGAAGATGCGCTTTCAATGTATGAGTTGTGGAAAAAGAATACTGATTGTTCAATGAGTCAAATCAATAAAGCCACAGATACCGCAACATATGCAATGTATGACGGATGGCATAACGGCGTTAGAGATTGCATTAATTATTTAAAAGGGTTACTTGCCGAATTAGAGGGGGAAAAAGATGACAAGACAAGAATTTGACACGGCATACAACGAAGGCTACAAGAACGGATACGAAGCAGGGCGAAATGAGAGAAGCCACGGCGAGTGGATTAAAGATGAAGAAAACGTATATCATTGTTCTTGTTGTTATAGACGAGTACATAAGGGTTCAATGGAAGATATGCAGATAGATTATCCGTTTTGTCATTGCGGTGCAGATATGAGAGGTGAGACAGAATGAAGATAGTGATTGAGATACCCGAAGAAATGAGAGATAACGCAATATGGTACGACGTGTCTGATTTTGACACGGAAGATATAGCAACTATCCTTAAAGCAATAGTATATGGCACACCGTTACCGAAAACAAACGGCGAAGTGCTTATGACAATGTTTCCACCCTCTGTGTATTACGGCAAAGACAAGCGGTTAGTGTTACTCGCTAAAGACGTTTGCTTGGAATGTGTTAACGATGAGTGGTGGAACGCAGAATATAAGGCAGAAAGTGAGGATAAGGAATGACTATTAAAGGTGTTGTGCATTGTTTTTTTGAGCAAAGCGGAACATTCAAAAATGAGTTTATTAAACTTGGCATACAGGCACTGGACTATGATATTCAAAACGATTTTGGTGAAACGGACAGACTAATTGACCTATTTAATGAAATAGACACGGCATACAAGGGGGGGCAGAGCATATTTGACAAAATAGAAGAAGATGATTTGATTATTGCTTTTTATCCTTGCATTTACTTTTGTGCAACAAGTCAGATGGCTTTTTATCTGTCTTGCACAAATTATAGGTGTCTGTCATTTGATGAAAAAATAAGAAAAATACTTGAGAGGGCAGAAAAAAGGGAAGATTTTTACAAAAGGCTTATCAAACTATGTGCGGTGTGTGAAAAAAGGGGGTTGCGGTTGATAGTTGAAAATCCGTGGAGTGAACAGACTTATCTAAAGGCTAATTTTATTAAAGTTCCAGAGGTCGTAGATAATAACAGATTACTGCGAGGTGATTACTATAAAAAACCTACTGCATACTGGTATTGGAATTGTGAGCCGACATACGGAGAAAGTTATCAAAAAGACAAAAAGGCAAAAACTATAATGTCGAGCAAACAAGGAAAACAAGCTGGGGTATGTTCCACGGAAAGGTCAATGATAAGTCCTGATTATGCCAGAAACTTTATTTGTGATTTTATTATCGGGAAAAAACAACCGCAGATATGTGAGCAAATGACGATATTTGATGTATAAGGCAGAAAGTGAGGATAAGGAATGAAAAAGACAGAATCTCATTCACCTGTTTTTAAGGGCTATAAAGTTAAAAGCACAACGGTATGTGCTTACTGTCCGAAGTGCGGTGAAAGTTTAAAAAATTATTTACAAGACAAATGTGATAAGTGTGGTTGGGATATTGATTGGCAGAAAGTGGGGATAAGGAATGACAAGAGAAGAAATTGATAAAATTGCAAGCGATTATCTCAACGATTGCGAAAGCGAATCGGATATGCTTGAAGTGTTTGCGGTAGCAAAAGAAGCATTAGAGAAAGAGCCTTGTGATGATTGCGTGAGCAGACAAGCGGTACTTGATGCAACAGTTAATAAGAACAGTATTTGGAACAGTATTACCAATTCCAAAGGCGAAAATCTTGAAGAAATTATATCACAGTTGCCGAGTGTTCAGCCGAAGCAATGGAAACACCCGATTACATATGAAGGAAGGAGAATAAAGATGCAAACAATTAACATGACAGACGGAGCGAAAAAGGGACGTGCAGGGAGATATGTGATATACGACATTGATTATCTTCTCGACAATCTATCGAAGGAAGTGTACCTGCTTGAGTCAAGTCGCAAGGCGTTGCCTATGAGGAACATCGAAGACGTAAGAGGAGCGATGAAGGATGGTGATTGAGATGAGGTTCTATTGTCAGACGTGCAACAAGGCTATGGACAGACGATTTGTCGTCCCGAAGAACTATGAAGACGGATACAGGTGCAAGTGGTGTGGCGGACGTGTGTTCAACATGAAGAAGATACTTGCTGACGTAGCAAAGTCTTGGCTCGAGTATTGCGACGAGAAGGGGATTGATATCGATGTGTACGAGTGACGAGGATAAGTTAAGGGAGTACGAGCGCAAGATTGAAGAGATAAAAGATATCCTGCGAGTTAAGACGATGGCGAGCAACGCCAAGGTAGCGATGATTGAAACGGTTTTGAGGGAGCATCATGAGTCGAATTGATATGTGTGTTCGGTGTCCGTTCTATGTACGGAGCAAGATGGATGAGATAATGTGCGAAGGTCTTGGGAATGACATGAGATGTCACAACACATTTAATTATCCATCCGAAGAGGACAGGCGCAAAGCACGACAAGAGTACATGCGGAAGTATTGTTGCGACGACTATGCTTCCTGCGTACTCAACAAAGCATTGGAGACGAAGTATGAATAAATCACATTATGGTGAGTGTGGTCGCAAGATTCGGTATCGGTCGGAGACCGAAGTCCTTCGGGCGCTGAAGTCATGTAGGCGCAAGCGAGGACAAGACCTTGACTATTACTTTTGCGAGTATTGCAGGGGTTGGCATCTGACGCACCACATGGATTACAGGAAATAAAAAAGAGCCAAGGTTAATTGCCTTGGCTCACTTTGTCGATTATGAACTGTGTAAGGGATTTCCCTTCGGCTTCCGCCTGTTCCTTCCATGCTTCTCTTGTTCCTTTCGGAACATTCAATGCGATGCGTTCATAATTTTCTTTCTCCCATTTGCGCTGTCGATTGTATTGCTTTTGCTTATCAATCATGTTCTCACTCCCTTTCCGATGTGATTGTATCACAGTATTCGTCGTCTTGCCATGCAAAGTTGATTCGCTTTAATATCCGTAGTGAAGCACCACCAAGTTGCCCCAATCCTTTTTGTGGAAGCCTTTAAGCATTCCGATGCAGGGAAGATATCTTCTGTAGTGCTCTTTGATTTCGGCGTCCTCGAGAATCTCAATCGCATCCTCTAAAGGCATCTCTCGAATCGGTTCTCCGTACATGTCTGTTGAGACCTCGCCTCGGTCACCTGCGAAGATGTAGCAATCCGTCTGCGGATATGATAAGAACTTTTCGAGCGGTTCTTCGTCAATCCTGCTCAAATCAAAACTTGCTATGACCTGTCCCCAAAACTTTCCATCGTGTTTGAGTGATTCGTGTTCACATTTGTCGATAACATATAATCTGCTTTCGTATCCCATGTTTATCTCCTTCCTTGTGCGACCTGCCATCTTCAGTACGGGTGGGTCAGTTCCCGTAGACCACTTCCCCGAAGGGAAGGGTTTCGGCTTATTGATTCTCGAGGTATATCTCGTCCGAGTATTCCATCAGAGCATCAATCACCTCTGCTACCGACCAATCGAGAGCCTCTGCGAGTTTCTCGATGTCGTGCGCCGTGTCATCGTAAATCGTGATGTTCGTCATACTTACGCTCCTTCTTGTTCTCCTTTCAAAATCTCAAATCCCAATCGTTACCTGTTTCAATTTTGTAGAGCATTTCAAGTTTCTCAAGCCACGTTTCAAACGGACTTAAAGCGGCTATCTGCTCCGCAAGGGCAGGGTCAACAGCCCTCGCTTTTTCAATCTGTTTCTGCTCCTTGTCGCGTTCGGTACGCAAGTGATTTGCGGCGAACACAAGAATCTGTGTGTAGGTAAGTTTTTCGGGTAATGATGATTTTCTCATAGCATTTCGCTCCTTTCATTTGTGCGGCTTATTGCCGAAATCCCCGAACAGGGCTTGCGCCTGTTTCTGTCTGTGCATCGGGGATGGAAGTTAATCGGTAAACAATCCCGTCATCATCCCTGTGTAGCCTGTCATCATCAGTACAGGGTGGCTAATCCCTGCAGACCGCCGTGAGGCGGTTTCGACTCAATCAACATAATCATCGGGATAAACCTCACGCATCATAGCCTTGTAAGCCTTGTGATACTTTTCGTAAGGAATGTGTCCTTCCTCGTATAAGGTGTACAACCTCGTGACCTTAAGAGTCCCGTAACACAAGTGCCACCATCCCGAGGGGGATAATCCAAGCACACAGTAAAAGTCTTTTCTGCCTCTGCGCTTCCTGTCCATATCCTTTACAAGCCATATTTTTCCGCCCCATACGTTTCCGTAAGATTCGTACCCTGCTTTGATATCTGTCATTTTCTCCATATTGATTCTCCTTCCTGTGTGCGACCTGTCTCATCAGTATCGGTAGGTTGTCTCCGATAGACCGCCTTACGGCGGTTTCGACTATGCATTCAGAATGTACTCACAGCCTTTTTCAGCCTGTGATGATGCGTATACAATCAACTTCGGGTCGTTCTTAAGACCTTCGAGCCATGATTGCAGGTAAGCGACCGAGTTACGGAACGTTGTGTCGCTATCAAGACCTGCTTTGGATGATAAGAAGCATGCTCCGATTTCTGCGACCAACTCTTCTTTTGAGTAGTCCTCGCTTCCGAAAGCAACGTGCTTGCCTTCGCTCTTGCGGTTGCATCGGGTCGACTTGCCTGTCGAGTGAATCAACTCATGGAACATTGTGCTGTAATACTCTTCGACGGCTTTGTACTGTGTGAGCATCGGTACGACCACTTCGTCCGTTGAAGGGCGGTAGTATGCGCTGTCAGACTCTTTGATATGAAGTGTAGGTGCGTCGGCGCTCTCGATATATCTCTTCACGATTGCTTCCGCTTCGGGAACTGTATCGAGTGTGGGCTTTGCAGGTTTCTCAACAGGCTTGGGTTCTGTCCAATTGTGTTTGGGTTTGAGTCCTTCAACCTGTGTGAGAATGTTGAATACTCTGTACCACCTGCAAGCGAATGTCTTCTTGGTTAAGGGGTTTCCGTCGTCGTCGGTAATCACGTTACCTTCTTTGTCAGTACACTTAACCGTTTCGACTATCCATCCGCAAATGATGTGCGAGTGTTCGCCTTTTTTGACCTTGCCACCTGCTTTTTTAATCTGTTCAAAGGTGGCGTACTCACCTGCTTCAAAATCAAGTAGCATTTGGTTGATGAGGTCGTATCTCTTGCCGTTTGAATACGAGTAACACGGGAACATTGCTTCCATGTTGTCGAAGGTTCGGGATGTTTTCCAAGGCTTTACCCAAGGGATAATACCCTGCTCCATCTTCTTGATTATCTGCTCTGTAATGATTTCGTATGCTGTCATCGTGTTTTTCTCCTTTCGCTCTCTGCGTTTGTTTGGACTTGAGACCAACTATCGGTCGCATTACGAAAGGGGAGAAACTGTATTCAGTTGTCAAGGTTCATGCCGAGTGGCGAAGCGCCGTGGCTTGGATTACCGAGAATCCGTATGCCCTAGAGAAGTGGGCTGTGATTTGATGTCACTACAATATCATACTGTACAGTACGATGCAAGAGGTTTTTCGAAAGTTTTTTAATCTTAAGAATTTGTTCGATTTCTGTTCGATTGACGCTCCCGAACGAACTCGGCAGGGGAGTGCGCCATGCTTCCTGCGGACAAGATAAACTGTAGGCATGAAAACTATGATTACAGGAAAAGCAGGCGTTGATTGGGAACTCATAAAGAAACGATATCTCGAAGGAACTTCGATTCGTCAATTGGCACGAGACTATGGTCTGTCACCGAGCACGATATCGGATAAGGCAAAAAGATATAATTGGATTGGCTTGGCGGAAGTGATATCGGACAAGACCGAACAGCGCATTGCAGAAAAATTGATTGCACAAAAGAGCGACCTCGGATTAAAGGTGTATCACGCTGTTGACATGCTCGTCGGGAAGATAACCGAAGGGATTAAGGTGGTCGATAAAAGGGACAGCACTAAAATCCGAGCATACATGGCGGCGCTGAAGGACGCAAAGGACATGGGCTTCTATCGTTCCGATATGGATACCGCCGAGCAACTCGCCCGAATCAAGAAACTTGAAAAGGAAGCATCCACGGAAGCGCAGGACAACACTATCACGGTCGTGCTGTCGGACGAGGTGAGCGAGTATGCTGATTGACCTCGGGACACCACAGCCCAAGCAGGAGTTATTCCTTAAGGATACTCACAGGGTGGTCATATTCGGCGGTGCGCGTGGTGGCGGTAAGTCGTGGGCTATCGATTTCAAGGCTACCGCGTTATGTCTCAAGCACGCAGGCATAAAGTGTTGTATCGTCCGCACGACCTATAACGAGTTGCAGAAGAATCACATCGAGCCGTTACGGGAGAAACTATGCCCCACAGGGATTGCTACCTATAACGACGGGCGGAAGGAAATGCGATTCAAGAACGGGAGCATGATTTACTTCCAATATTGTGCAAGCGATGCCGATATAGCGAAATTCTCGGGATTACAATTTGACGTGCTTTTTGTGGACGAGGCAACGCATATCCGTGAAGACCACTTGAAGAAGATGGGCGCGTGTGTGCGTGGTGTCAATGACTTCCCGAGGCGTATCTATTGGACATGTAACCCCGACGGGATTTCCTTGCAATATGTAAAACATCTCATCAAGGGAGAATTCACCGAGGATGAAAACCCCGATGATTATTCATTCATTCAATCCCTGCTGACCGATAACACCGCGCTTATGGACGCAGACCCGTCCTACAAGCGTTACCTTGAGTCCCTGCCACCTAAACTACGGCAGGCGTGGCTTGAGGGCGATTGGGACGTGTTCGAGGGTATGTTCTTTGACGAGTTCCGCGACAAGCCCGACATCCGCAAATGCATCGAGGCAGGCATCACTCCCGAGCAGGCACTTGCCGAGCATCGGTGGACGCATGTCATTAAGCCGTTTGAGCCACCCGTACATTGGAACATCTACCGCTCATACGATTGGGGCTACGGCAGACCGTTCAGCGTGGGTTATTGGGCTGTGAGTCCCGAGGACGTGGCTTACAGGATACTTGAGGTGTACGGATGCACCAAGACCCCGAATGAGGGCGTGCGGTGGTCTAACAAGCAACAGTTCGATTACCTGCGAGAGTTAGAGGACACTCACCCGTGGCTCAAGGGCAAGAACATTCAAGGCGTTGCCGACCCGAGCATATGGGACGGTTCACACGGCATATCGGCGCAGGAAGAGGCGGACAAGCATGGAATATGGTTCATCAAGGGCATTAACGACCGCATAGCAGGGTGGATGCAGGTACGAGAGCGCATGATGTTCGACGAGAACGGGTACGCGATGATGTACTTCTTTGACACCTGCAAGGCAATCATACGCACGATGCCGCTTATGATGCATGACGAACACAGGGTAGAGGACTTGAACACGGATTTGGAAGACCATGCCTGCGACGAGGTGCGGTACTTCTGTATGATGCGTCCGATACCGCCGAGAGAGATAAAGACCGAGTACATACCGATGAACGACCCGTTGAATCAGTTTAAGCAGAAACAGAAGGCGTGGAGCGCCTACAATCAGATACAGAGGAGATAAACATGGCAAAGAGAAAAGAACAGGCGGAGTCATACGCCGTACAACAGGCGACCCCGTTGCAACAGAGAGCCGATACAGAGATGGCAATGCTCGATATTTTGGCTACAGATGAAGAGATTCGTGCGAGCCAACCGCCCAAGATAGGGTCGAAGGAAGTCTTGGAAGCAACACAGACCCTTCGCAGGTACAAAGAAGGCAAGGCACGCCTCGAAGCGAAGATAATCGCAAACGAGGAGTTTTGGAAACTCCGCCAATGGAACTACCACTCCAAGTCCGACGACGAGTTCAGACCTGCGTCAGCGTGGCTGTGGTCGTGCATACAGAGCCGTTACTCGGACGTTATGGACTCGTACCCGACATGTAACTT
>Ga0310786_10002209_pt1 | contig 30191 bp, 35 predicted proteins | sample AusTroGonzalo_MG_FD_203881 | JGI IMG/M metagenome (GOLD analysis project Ga0310786, IMG submission 203881) | Bovine rumen microbial communities from tropical cattle in Woodstock, Queensland, Australia - Gonzalo_03 (v2) (version 2) | ecosystem: Host-associated > Mammals > Digestive system >...
ACATCACCATTCTGATCCTTAGATGATCTTTCGGCAAAGATAGGTTTTTCGTTAATAGTATTCGCAAACCTGCGTGTAGCCATCGCTTCCTCCGTTATTCTTCGATATCAATATATCCGATCACAGGCACAGCCACGTTAGCAGACCCATGTTCATCTACCACAGATGTGCTGTTTACCTTAACATCGGTGACCGGGATTACTGCTTTCTTCTGGGCATTGACAAGCGAAGTACCGTCTTTGTTAACTACATCAAGAACGTGCTCGTTAGCTTTCTTAAGGTAGGTGGTGTCAATTACGTCACCGTTCTTGTCACGCTCTGCACGCTTGGCGTATATTGGATGTTCGTCAATTGTACTGGCATATCTTACTGTAGCCATGATTGTTTCTCCTATTGTTATTCCTCAATATCAATGAACCCAAATGTGTGAACATCGACATGAAGATCAAAAACCTTTGTATCGCTTACAGTTTGTTCCGTAATCGTGACAGACTCGTCTTCGCTAACAATTTCAATATTGGATCCACCGCTTCCACCACCGCCACCTGCAAGTGGATTAACTCTATGCATGTAGATAGTAGCTTTTTCCAAACTAAAATAGCTAGGCATCTGCAGTGCAAGCTGAACGTACGGAGATTGCGGAATCATATCCCAAGAGACTTCAGTAAAGTTCTCAGGAATACTCTCGTCAAGCACGAAGTCATGGTGACCGCCTTCGCTGTCCGTAACGATACAGGAAGCATACTGATTGTGAAGGTCAGGTGTTGCAAACTTCATTGCAAGCGAGATATGATAGAGCTTTCCTTTTTCAACTACAAGACGACCCGAATTAGTTACAGAAATGTTGCCTTCTTCTACGTTCGAGAAGACTATAGCTCCGTTCTGGTCAGTAGTCGTTCCGGTGATTGTGCCATAAGTGTTATCGTCCTGCCTAACGGTAAGGTCAACGTTATTGCCGTCACGAACAATGATGATACTACCATCGGAGCTTGTAAAGGTTAGGTTAACACCTTCAGAATCGCTCACTCCGATATTTAAACGGCTGTATGCAAGAGAGCCAAAACGGTTATAGACGTAAATGTCATAGCGGTTAGTGTTGATACCAATAGCCACACACTGACCACCAGCTGTCAACGGAACTTTAAACGGATTTACATTTCCATCGAAATTCTGATAGGAAATGTACTTTTCGCTAGTTCCTGCGATGAAGATCTCAATATGTCCATTAGCTAAAGGCTGACCATTGAGATCTAAAAACTGTGCGTTCCACGGAACGATATGTCCGTAGAGAAGAGGATTGAGAGCCATTATGCCTCCTTGTATCAATTCTAAGTTGGGCTAAATAAAGGCATAGGGATATGCTCCCTATGCCGTTAAAGTTAGTCATGCTTGTCCATACATTCGTACGAAATTGCCATGTGCATATGGTAATCAGTAAACGAAGGCATGTTGTTAAAGCTGAACGACAGCGAACCCTTGAAGAAGTTAGGAGTGTTCGGCATAGCAGTTGTCATGGTCGGATGCTCAGGATCTGGCCAATATGGCATAATGCCAAACGTGTACCCATCAATGAAATAAGCACCAAGCTGTGCGTCATGATACTTATTATACTTGTATTCGTCATGAGTTCCTGCAAGCTCAAGCTGTTCAGGCCACGTAGTGAGCTTGGCATTAATCTGGAACCTGTCAATGCCGATTCTGAACATTTGAACTTGGTCAAACAACGGTTGGTAGTACCATGGGAAGATATACCCACTAGGTGTACCGTTCTCGTCGTCGTCACTTCCGCCAAGAACCTGCTGTGAAAGCTCGTAAGGCTCTGTAGAAGGTGACAAAGTACCGCCACCAGTTATCACTCTGTGCTTAATCGTATATTCATGCACAACTGGCTTAGTTACATAAGGCAAGAACGTTCCACTATTTCCTGAATACGTGTAAGTGTGGTGCGAGTCAATCGGATCAAGATTTGTTCTATCAAGACCGATAGGCACCTGACTGTTACCAATATTGTTGGAAATCGTAGCGTTGATGACCGTATTAGCCGTATCACCTGCAAGGTTCAAAGTAGCATTGACTGTGTTACCTGTAAAGATCAAGTTAATCGTAGCAGCGTTGTGCTGAGCAATATTTGCATTGATCGTGCAGTACTTGACAGTCAAATCACCTTGAACTCCGATAGCGTTATCTATCGTACACTGTTCAAAGAAGGCTGTGCCCCATACTCCAAGAGGATTACCTGCAAAGTTACAACGCCTTGCGATAATGCCAATCACAGCAGGAGTCGTGCCACCCATGTAGATAGCCGAGTCAGTGCAGAAGACAGAAGGCAGAGTTGCCGGAGCCGGATCTGGGAATATCAGGTTTCCTGTAAACTTGCTTACGTTCAGTACCGTTGCATCATTGTTCGACAGATAGATTGTTCCGTTGAAGTTACTGATGTTAATAGTGCCAGGCAGTAAAGCAGCTGTAATGGATTGACCCATCAAGTCGCCATAATCGGTTTCACCTTGCAGATTCTTCCAGAGGATATAGGTATTCGCATCCTTCACATTTACGAGCAAGATCTTATTGTCATGGAGCTCACTTACTGTAGACGTCTCACCAATCTGATGGTCAGTGACAAACCCACAGCTGAAGAATTGCACGTTAGACGTATAGATCTTCCTACCACCAGTGACTTCACAGTTCGTGAAGCGGAGTGTCATGTCGCTGATATCCTTGACGATTTCAGCCTTGCAGTTCATCACATGGAAGGTGGTATTGTTGAACTTGTCAATCAACATGTTCTTGATAGTGCCTTGCCATGCAGTCCACTCTGGTCCAGCCCATGACGATCTGACTGTCGGACAGTTCACAGTGATAAAGCCATAAGCTCCACCACCATAGAAGAGAGCAACATCACCAAAGAAATCAATCTGGTCACAGGTGAGAGTGCTAGATGTACCCGGCTTACCATAGAGTCTTACTCCGTCATCGATAATCAGTCTTGCTTGCAGAGTGTGATTGGAGCCTTCGAGATAGTAGTATCCGTTGTTCTCGTACACTTGCGGCATATAGACATCTAGACCGTGAGCATTAGCGTACTCAAAGCACCAGCGGAGCTGAGAGTTGTACGAGGTGATATTGTTATCATCTTCAGACGGGAATACACCAAAGACACGACAGTCAAGTACGTGATATGGAATAAGCACCCAGTACTCATCAGTCGTTCCTGCAACCTGAATTACACTACCACCATCTTCATGCAAGGTAGCATCAGACACTTTCTTGTAGTGAACAGGTGGCATATCGCCTTGAGTATAGTAACCAAGAAGCTTTACATAGGAGATTTCCGAAGCATCAAGCTGGCGTAATGCAGTCATGTTGGCAGCATTAGGCACATTCACCAACGGAACTACCTCTTCTTCAGGCACGTATTGGTTCTTAAGCACATCGAACGTAAACTGTTCAACCCATGCAGACAGGTTATCTTCATCATCGCTCATGTTTGCTTGACCAATGTATTTCTCAACTAAAACAGTAACGTCTTCATTCTGAAGGAACACTTGCTGTTCAGTCTTACCATTAGCACCAGTATGCATTGGGTTAGACAAAGGAGTGCCATCTTCTGCATAGATATTTACTTTATCAGTCGTATGCAAGGCGAAGAAGGTCAACCGACCGAGAAGCGGTTGACCCTCGTTATCACGATACACAGACCAATTATCAAGGTTGCGTAAGATAACTGACATTATAGACCTGCCTTTTTGCCAGAAGGTTTTTGTTGATTCTTGGCATTCATATACAAATTGTAGGCTTCCCACATTTCGAGATCGGTTTCTCTAGGCTTGAATCTTGCATCCCATTGTCTAGTGATAGTAGGATCTGCCAAGATGTCACGAATATTCTTAGGTGTTCCGCCAGTAATTTCGTTAATGTCCTCTGCTACTGTTGGTGTAATATATCTATTTCCGTATGATTCTCTACCAGATTTATTTGTAAGTAAATTGAGACCTGAAGCCATACCAAGATTTGCTTTAATATCACGTCCACGGACTCTCTTCATAAATTCTGGATCATTCATGAATTCCATTACCTTCAAATCGAACTCAGTAGGACGTGCAGGATAGCCGAAGTCACCTTTCAGTGCCTTAGTATCCAACATGCTCTTATAACGCAAGCTCATAGCAGAATTCTTCGGCTTTGTGATTCCTAACGGAATGTTGAACGAAGGATTACGCTTATTAAGCTGGTCTACTCTCTTGTTATCTTTATGAACGTAAGCAAGTTCACCACGAGTGTCTAGACCATACTTCTTTGCGTTATCTTTAAGAAGTGTAGTTGGCATAAGCGTGCCAGGATTTTCTTTATCAAAGATATTCAAAATAGTGCTACCAAGTTCCGGATTAACATCTTGCACAATGTACTGAGCTTCAAGCATGTCATCACGCTTTCTGTTCAGTTCTGCATTTGCTGGATCATTCAGGAAGGCATAATAGACGTCTAGCTGCTTTTCAGACATCGCTTTTCGTTCTTTCTTACCTACCTTGTCAAGATCCTTAAGAATATCATGCATGATAGCTTCATCAGTCTCATCTCTAAGTCTCTGACCGCCAAACGCTGTGTTACCACCAACAACTTGACGTCTGTCAAGATATTCAAGATACGGATCGTTTGTAAGCAAATCCATAACCTTTTGAGTTACGTTTCGTTCGCCAGTAGGTCTGGCTTGCCTTGACGCAATACCAGCAAGCATATAAGGCGTTCCAACGTTAATACCAGAGCCTAATGCAACTCGACCAACATTGAAATTAGCTCTATTCGGGTTTTCGGTTTCGTCATAGGATAATGCATCAGCTGTTTCTTCGGCAAGAGGAGGAACGACAGCTTGTGCCGTGTTCACAATGGCTTTACGAACACCCGGACCAAGAGTCTTTGAAGCCAAGCCAGCCACTCTACCTACAGGAGCTGCTTGAACCAGATTGGCACCTACATCAAGACCATAGTCTTTAAGTGACGGATCTTTTCCAAGCTTAATAGCTTCTTTAGTACGAGGGCTGAATAAACCCATATAAGCACTTCCAAGCCATTTAGGAAGACCTGAGAGTCCTACTTTACCGGACTCAACATCACGACCTTCAGCAACCATCTCCCTATCACGATTTTCTTGTAAATCTCTAAGAGAGCCTAAAGCTGTCTTGAAATCGACACCTGCCGAATCCAAAGCATTTTTCATCTTCTTTGCATCAATCTTAGACCAATGCTTATCTGAATCCCATTTGAGCAAGTCTTCAGGCTCGGCTCCGAGAGCCTTAGCGATCACTTCGGGAGTGATACGCTGAGGCATTACGGGCTGTTCTTCACCAAGGATAGCACCAGTACTTCTAAGAGGAGCAGGTGCTATGCTAATCTTGCCAGAGCTCAATGCATCCTGAACAAGCTTTCCAAGCTCTGTGCCTTCAAGCGTCTTGTAGTAATTATCACTAAGATACTGAAGGGCAAGAGAATCGGCTGCATCTTGGAGAGCTGCGTCTTCGTATAAGCTTAGTACAGTGTCATATAAACCTTGATATTCTTCATCTTTGAACTTGTCCTTAGCTCCGGCAATAGCCTTAAGAATCTTATCATTAAACTGTACAGCCATCACTTACCTCCATATTTCTTTCTGTTGATTGTAACTTTTTTGTCTCCACCAACTGTGTAAGTAAGGTATTTCTCTATCCCAGGATTAAGCGTCCACATAGCCGCAATTCGGCCAGCTGGAGTGTTTTTAACAAGATTATAATACTTCTCTTGTTCAGCTTCCCATTCTTTCTTATTCTTAGCATAAGCTGCAATAATCTTCTCAAGCCTAGCCTTTTCGCCAGCAACACCGAGTTCTTGTTCGGTGAAACCTGCGTTAAGTGCATCATTCAGAAGCTTGAGCTTTTCGTTAGCACCCTTAGCGTTATTGAAGTTGATCTGCCATCCTACTACAGTACCGCCAAAGTTCTTGAGATAAGCTCCTTTATCGCCAGATGTACCGCTTGTTGGAGACGGAGATGACTTAGCGACAGTAGATCCTTCAATGTTAAGGATTTCCTTAAGCTCATCAGTCTTCTTAGCCTTACGAGCGGCATGTCTAAGGTTCAACTCAGCACGCTTGAGCTCACGCTGAAGCTTAACATCATCAGGAGCATTTTCGCTTTCTTCCTTAGCCACGTAATAGATTTGCTTAAGAAGATCATATTGGTCTTCAAGGTCTCTAAGACGGGCATCATCAGAAGCTTCCTTGGACTCCTTAGCCAGCTTTTCAGTAGATTCTCTCTGCTTACGATTTTCCTGAGCCTGCCAGTAACGCTGTTCTTCATCAGACTTACGTTTGACTTCGATATCACGGATGTTCTTCATGCCGCTATCGTCACCCTTGTAAATCCAGTTGTACTTAGCTTCTTCCCAAAGCGGATCCTTAGTAAGATTGCGAGCCTTCAGCGTTTCCTGCCACGAGATTTCGCTCATGAGCTTATGGATTTCTGCAACGATATCGTCACGTCTAGCAAGCAACTGTTGGTATCTTTCGTTGCTTCTAGGATCACCTTCGCCTCTAGTAGACATGAAACTTCCGAAAGCGTCTTGGGCTTGTTCGGTTCCGATAGCACTAGATCCTTCATCCCACTTGGTTGCTGCATATTGCTTTGGCGGATTATCAATGGGATTAGAGTTGCTAAAGGGATATCCCGTTTGAAACGTAGAATCTTGCTGTCTAGCAATTTCCAACGGCTGAATGTTGCCGATAGTAGAATTGAACATTGCAGAATTCTTACGGTTGTGTTCATTATGGAGGTCATTATCAGACATAGACTTGCTATATCTGAGACCTGCTAACATACCCGGAGTGATAGTAGCCATTAGAAACCTCCCAAGGCTTTAGAACCAATTTTGTATTTGCTTGCACGTTCAGGAGACACGCTGAAGTCAACAATCTCAGACGGCACGTAACCACTCATCTGGTTACTTGCAGCTCTGCCAAGAGCGTCTGAGCCACTAACGGTTGTCGTTTCAGCTTCCTTATAGTCAGGAACGTCATTAGTCATCTGGTCAGCTTGCTTGAGCTGTTCGAGCTCGTGATTGACCTTCATCAATTCAGCTTTGAGCTCTTCAACTCTGGCTCTAAGACCTTTGACGTATTCATCACCTTTGTAGTCAAGCATATCAGCACGCTTTTGAACGGCCTTTGCATCAGTAATGCCCTTGGTAAGTCCTTCGACTCCTTTGAGCATGAGCTCACGGTTCTTGTCATCTTCATTGCGAAGACGCTGAGTAACTGTAAGCATAGGAGAGATAATGTCAATAGCACTTCTCTCGTAATTAGGACCAACTAAAGCCATAATCCCTCCTTAGATTCCTGCCATAGTGATTTGAGTCTGAGTGTTAACCCTATCTTTTTCAAGGTTAGCAAGATTTTGTACCTTTTGACTCTGCCAATTCAAAGCGTCTTCGCCAAGGCTTCTTTGCTGATCGATAGCCCATTGATCATTAGTAAGCAAAGTGTTAAGACGATTCTGCATATTACTAAGATAGTCAGACCATTCGTTGTAAGACTGAGAGCGATCCGATTGATATGCACTCAAAGCTGTATTGTAGATATCGTTATACTCTCTAGCGGTATTTTCAGCAATAGCCTTAGCTGCACCTGTAGAACGTCCAAGTCCTGCACCTGCGGCACTATGCTGAACCTTTGCGTTACTGATATCAATAACGTTACCCATATACGGATTCAAGAAGTCTTCAACATCCTTGTCGTACGAGAACTTATATGAATCAGGATCGGATAGACCTGCTTCTTTAAAGCGATCTGCAACTGTGTCATCCCAATTACGGATTTTCTGAGCTGCTTCAATAGCGTCTTGCTGAGTTCCACCCGGCTGGTAATTCTCATAGAACGAGTCATACATAGACTTGATCTTGTCATAACTCGCATTAGTGTCCCGTGACAACTGTCTCAAGGCTTCTTGTCTTCGTTCTTCGTTATCGTCTTCGGCAATGGATTGGAAAATACCTGCAACGAGACCAATACCGCCACCAATAGCGGCTCCCCAAGGACCAAAGGCTGCACCAGTAGCCGCACCAGTACCAGCACCGCTAACTAAATTACTGCCCCAATTAGCTCCTGCCATTTTGTACCTCACTTATGGTAAATACAGCTCTGCACTGTTCACCACTGTTCAAAGTCATATTGATTCCGTCTGTAATTAGCACATTCCTTGAGCCAGACTCACTCAGGATTTCCAAATAAAACGGCTCGTGAGTAGGCAAATCCATCTTCACGACCGTTTCTTCATTGACGATGACACTATTAAGGATAGCGTGACTACGAACGATAGTAAGCTTAATCACAGCTTCCCATCTTCGTTGCCACATACCCTTTAAAGCATCACCTAGAATATGGGGATCTAAACAATTGAAATCCCCAATCTTAACGCTATTGTAAGCTGTAGCTTTACTAGGCATATCTCCTCCTAGAAGATGTTACAGGTGAAATATATCTATTTCCTCTAGTTAAACATCTTTCAGCTTTGTCATACCAGCCCCATTTTCCGTTTCTCTTAAGATAGCATAGACCTTGTTCTCGTTTGGAAGCCCTAAGAGCTTTTCCTCGATTTAAGTCATTAGCTTTCTTAATAGAAGGATCAAGCTTATGATGTTCTTTATTCTGGTTTTGTAATTCTATAGAAGCCCATCGTAAATTACTAAGTGCATTGTTAGATCTATTTCTGTCTATATGGTCAACCGTTGGAAGGTTATTAGGATTGTCTATAAAAGCCATAGCTAAAATCTGGTGCAATCCAATATTCTTTCCTTGTATCGACAGCCTTACATAGCCATCAGAATCTACATATGCCTTGTGAAGTACGAATTTTCTCCAAACTGAGTGATACGTATAGACTCTTCCGTCCGAGTGAACAAAACAATCTATACGATCATTCTTTATATGCCTTAAAGTAATCATAGCATTGACGTGACCTCACCTTGAATCTTTGCTCCGATGATAGAGAAATCCCAAGGATCGCTAGAGCTAAATTCTAGCATAAGGATGCTGCCCATTCCAAGCTTCCACCACTCAGTGAGCCACTCGTATCTGCCTATTTCGCCAACAGTTCCGATTTCTTGGTCATACCATGTAGATCCATCCCAGCTGTATCTAAGCGTTACTCTAGGATTCATGCCTACAGACGGCACCTGACCATTGTTCAGAATCAGCTTAACATTATCGCAATAGAACGGACTCCAACCATCAATGATCGCTCCGCTGACTCTACGTCTAACGATTCTAAGGTCATCATACTCTGTCCACTTGTTAGAGTCAAGGCAGATGAGCTTGTTGTCGTTGATAGTGCCAAACATGATATGGTTATATGCCAAGGTAGCATACTGCGGTCTCCACATCCCTTCATTGTTCGGCATAGACGTATCAAAGCTAGCTCTAATGCTCCATTTGCCTTCAGTCACGTCATAGACAAATGTACGCTTTCCATTCCTAAAGCTTAGAGCGTAAAACACATGCTTAGCTTCCTGCCAAACTTGAGCTACAGCATCTTCAGGGTTAGGCATAGAGTCGATTTCACGCTCGATATCGTTAGTGCTGATTCGTGTCGGAGTAGCACCTTGCATCATCCAAATGCCATTCTGCCCAACATCCGAAGAGCCGAACCAGAATACACTTTGTCCGAGAGCTGCAACACTTCTGTAAGCACGGATACCAATAGCACCTGCTGCTGTGTCAGGGCTCTGGAACGGATAGTTTATATCGTCATGATAGCTAAAGACTTGGAAGCTCCTATCACCAAAGGTATACAGGAAACTACCTGCCGGAATCATGGCTCTAGTCGTATCCGTAGACCATTCAGAGTAGACTGCAAAGCCTTTGATATTGCCTTTCTTAGTCGTTTCAATCTGAATCTCTTCGCCCTGACTGTTCTTAGTAGTTTCCGTGTACGTATGGTCATAAAGCATGAAGATGTCATCGCCATAGATGTCTTCTTCGAACGGATACTGGCAACTCAGATAAAACGCATCGCTGCCTTGATCCAATACAGCCAAGTAGCCATAGAGATATGCAAGATGAGAAGGTCTAATGAGAGCTTCAGTGCTTCCACTCTTTTGAGGAAGGGCTATAGCTTTATAGTCTAATGCTTGCTGTACAGGAGTCAAGGTCGTATCAACTGCAAAGAGCTGAGCACCGTCTGCCACCATCAAGTGAGGATGGGCATCGCCATAACCACCTGTTTCACACATAGATACAGGCTCGCTAAGACCATTACTCACTGTGCCAATCTGGTGATACACAAAATTGTGATTAATTTCCAAGATCAAATACAGGTGGGCACCGAAGACTGCGTAAAGCACAGGAGAACCACTTCTACCTCTCGAAGCACGATAAAGACCTCTACAATGCTTTTCGGGCATTGTAGCGATCAACTTAGTGCCTTGAATACTTCTCAAGATATCTGTAGAGCTAGACTGACCACCATCCTGATGCTCTGGATAGAGATTTACTGATACTGCTTTACAGACTTTAGCGATATTGCTGTCTTGAGAGCCACCAACTACAGAGTCGATGATTCTTTGTTTAGCCATAAAGTCTCCTTAGCGTGGAAAGATGAAAGCTCCAGACGATAAGACAGAAACGTCCGTCAAAGCTTCATTCTGCCCTGCTTCACGAATGATCATCTTGGAAGCTCTAGTCGGAGTCTTAATGCTGTTTTCGATTTCCGTAAGAGTATCCTTAAGTCTTTGAGTGTGAGTCGGATCCAGTCTTGGGAATTCTACTGCGAGCTTATATGTCAATGCCACAGTAAACAGCTCTTCGTAAATGTCAGGAATCTTCAGCTTGGAATTCAAATCAAGACTGTATGCCACGTTATACACAAGGCGGATATCCTGATGTCTGTAGAGAACCTGCGGCTTTATCTTAAATTCAAGCTTACGGTCGCTAATAAACTGCCATGTATACACAAGAGTGCCATAGCCAGCGTTATAGAAATCTTCCAAGGAAACATAGTTCAACGGAAGTTCCTGCATACGGTCATTCGTAACTAAATACGCTTCCGTAACGTTAGCAATATTCTCACAAATGCAGTCTACATAATCACCATCAATCTCTGGGTCAACTGTGCCAATGAGCGTAGACGTCTTAAGCTGAGAGGAGTCAACCACCTTAGCAATAGCACCGTTCAAGTGTTGCATAGCTTCTTCTACACTAGAGTAATTGGTAGCTTCCCAAACATACGCATAAGGACCATTTTGAACGATCTTATACACATGAGTGCCGCCTCTATCCCATCCTTCACAGCCCATTTCAAAGCGTTCTGCATTGGCTTCAGGAAGCACTCCAGTCTGTCCGTTATCGATAAACCAGAAGTTGACACCTTCCTTATACCCATTGCCAAGAATGTACTGAGGAGTCTGAATGCAGTCAGCTGGAATTATGACTTCTCTACGCAAAAACTGCAAAAGATTATGCTTGCTGTAGTCACTAGCAATTCCCTTAAGCAATTTGAAGGCAGATTCAACCATCTGTCCCGGAGCTTCCTGTCTGCGGTTGACAAGATTTGCTCTTGCAAGGGCTTCTGTAATTACATCTCTAACGGTAAACATCTTACCTCCATTAATATATACGTAACAATGAGAAGTTAAAATAGCTCCTATCCCAATCGAGATAGGAGTTATTATTAACCAAAGAAGAGGTTAGGCAATCTTGACCATGAAGTTAGACACGCCGCGACCTTCAATGACACCGAACATAGCCACGATATCCCAACGAGTCGTGTTGGTCATATCGTTCAGGTTAATGACACGGTTTTCATGAACGGTGATACCTTCAACCTTACCCTGCTTGGATTCAGAGTTGGAAGCATCGAGCTTGTCGAGCGTGCAGAATTCATAGGTACCATCAAGACGCACCTGACCGCAAGCGTACTTACCAGCTGCCGGAATGGTCACAGCGAGGTTCTTGAATGCCTTTTCGTCAGCGAAGGAAGTATTGTCTTCCTTAACGATGGCACGAGCACCACCCTTAGCGAGGAGCTTGTTGAAAGCAGTAACATCTGCTGCAACACCATCAATCTGAACGCCAACTGCGGTCGTACCTGCAAGGGTAGCATCAGCGGTTGCGATAAAGGCAAACGGTTCTGCAGTAGCATCACCGAGCAAGTCAGCAGCAAATGCACCGTCAACAAAGATCGGAGTACCCTTCTTAATGACCTTGCCAGAGTCGCTAGCGTCAGAGACGAGCTTAAGCACAAGGTGACCATCAACAACTGCAATCACGCTGTTATCGTTATAGGTCTTGAGGGATGCCGGAACTGCGATTTCAGGAACCGAGACAATCGGCATGAAACGCTGACCACGATATTCAACATTGTGGAATTCACCAAGGAGACCCTGCTTGTAGAAGGAGTCCGGAGAGCCAACCGGGTTGAACTGCTGACCGTTAGAGGTAAGGATAGCCTGAATCTTCGGATCCACGAAGCCATACATCTTTTCGCTAGAGATAGAGGAGAGGTGAGCTGCAACTTCGGCAAGCGGCTGGAAACCACTACCAACGATGACAGTATTTGCCTTCGGGAAAGCTTCACCAACAGCCTTGCGAACCACATAGTTAGCAATCTTGCCACCATTCGGTTCAGCAACTTCCTTATCCCAATTCATGTCCGTAACGGATTCAATGGAGTTGGTCTTAACGGCAGCATGGAAGTCCGTGAGAGACATCTTGACTTCACGTTCAACAATCGTCTGCTTTTCGTTAGTAGCATCGAGAGAAAGACCTTCGCCAACGTCCACAGCGTCACGAATCACAAAGGTGTATTCCTGACCATTGCGTTTGCCAACCATCTGGTCTTTGAAGTGTTCCTTAGCACCGACAGTCACGAAGCCAGCGGCAACGAGAAAACGAAGAGCAACAAGCTCGGTGAGCTTGTTAGTAATAATAGAATTCGGCATTGTAAAACCTACGAATGAGTAGCCAAGTAATTACGCCAATAGTTAGAGTCACGCACAGGATTAGGATCTTTGCCTGCTCCTGCCTGTGTCTGAGAACCAGTTGACGGTAACTTCTTAGCAGGTGAGTTTGTAGCTTGCTGAGTATTTCGAGGGTTCTTTACGCTTCTCAGTCTGCGGTCCATAGCAATACGGTTTTCAATACTCCTGAGTTCCACAACCTTATTGAGAGGATTCTTAATCGAAACCACTCGCTTAAGGACATCTGGATTCGTCATAAGCACCTGAACCATTAACGGAGACAATTCGCTGTCATCCAAGTAGCTCAGAATTGTATTCTGCGGATCATATTGACTTAAGAAGTTCACGAACTTTTCTCTACCATTCTCAAGCAAACGGAGATAGTGAGATTTCGAGTTTTCATCATCAAAGCAAGAGTCTACTCGTTGCTGATGAATCTGTTCAGCCTCAGCTTCTTCCTGCTCGTTAATAGCATTTTGACGCTGTTCTTCAAGACCTTCAAGCTTTGTCTTAAGCGTATTCTTAGCCATTTTGAAATCAAGACGCTTATCTTCATCTTCAATCTTAGAAGTGTCGACAGAGTTTGCTTTCATAAGCTGTGCCTTAAGGTCATCGATCTGAGACTGCATAGCACCAATCTTAGCTTTAAACTTTTCCTTTTGACGGATAAAGGCTTTATTGGCTTTATACTTCTCAACATAGTCCTTAGAAGCATTAGGATACGGTAGCTTTTCCTCTTTGGGCTTGTGCTGCTTATCTTTAGGCTTGTCAGTCTCTACTGGCTGATTAGGATTTCCCTTATCATCAGGCTTACCATCTTCAGATACGGTTGCAGTCCTTTCTTCAGGCGGCTTGTCATCAGAGTTTGGGGTCTCCAACTGCGTGTCCGTATTGGACTCTTCACTACCTGCTTCACCGTTGGAGCTATGATCGGCAGGAGGGATGTTGGTATCTTCAGATGAAGGTTGCGAGATTTCATTGATGGAGATACTGCCATCCAAGTACTTCTTAGCTTCTTCGCTAGTCATACATACCTCTATATTTTAAGACCACGAGTAGGTCATTGTGTAATCATTGTTTAGTTAGTAAATGCATATCACTTTTTCAAAAGCTTTACGATTTCACCTAAAGCCTTAAGGCCCAGAGGTGTTACGCTACTGCCAAGAGTGCTAGCCACATTCGGAGCTGCTCCAAGACCTTTCATAAGAGTCCTGCCAGTTTTTGCTGTAGCACCAGGAATATGCATTTGAGCAGGACCACTAAGATTACCGCTTCGAGGATCAACCACGACAGGAATCTTTGAGTGACCGAGCTTCACAAATTTGTTATACGCTGCTCCAATAGAGTTAGCGTTAAGAATATCACCAGCCTGATCTGCAGTAAGCGGATAGCTGTATGACCTTCCATTCTTCATCGTAAATGTCACTAAGCCTAGAGCCGGAGATACATCCATTGCCTGAACAAACGAAGAAGACGGAGTGCTTCCACCGTAACGTGGAGCACTATCCGTATCCCAGTAACGAGGAGAAGCCTTTTCTTCAGCCTCTCCCATTTGTTTAGCAATCTCAGGCGGAATCCCAGGAATAGCCATATACTTGTTCAACAGTGCCTGATGTTCCTGCGGAGTCTGCTTGTAGTTAGTCTCTCCATACTTTTCAGCTGTGCCACCGATACCACTCTTACGCCTAGAACTTGCGTTCATGTTCGGACTAGGACTTTGTAACGCTATTGAGAAACGTGGCATGACTAGATTCCTCCCATAGAGTTGATATCACGTTCAATGCTTTCGGCAATCCGATTCTGTTCCTTCTGAGCGTCCAGAGCAACCTTTTCGCCTTCCAGTACAGCCTTCTGAGATTCTGCCTTAGCCTTATCGTCAATAGACTTACCATCAAGCATGAGAGATGCTTCCTTAAGACGGACATCATCTTGGTGCTGAATGATAAACTTCTGCCAGTCAAGGTCACGCTGAGCCTTCATATTAGTAAGCTGCAGAGTCAGGTTATCGATTTGCTTCTGCTGTTCCATAGATTGCTGTTTAGCCATCTGGAGTTGCTGCATAGTTACATCGAGAGTCTGCTTCATGCCGTTCATAATGTGGACAGCGTTCGGATCCATATCCGTATCAGAAACGATCTTGATGTTCGGATCCATATTGGCAAGAATGTCTTTAGCCATATTCTCACCAACTTCATCATCAAACGTCTTGCTCATGTGATAAGCGATCACAGGCTTCATGTTATCCGGCATCAACGTAGAGAGAAGGCTAAGCTCCTGTCTCTTCTTGCTGTTCTTAGTGATAACGTCAGGACCATTCTGTAACGAGAATACTGCATTTTCACACCATGAAGCATCACCGCTAAATAGCCCAAGCAAGATTCTGCCCAATGTTCTGATAGCCATATATGCAGAGCTATAGAAGCAGCTTACGTTAGACTGAGAATTCGTTTGCTGTACAAGAACCTGAGTAGCTGTCTGTTCAGTGAAGTTAACTCCATTAACACCAGTAAGCGGAATGCCAAGCACACTCGACATAATCTCAAGGCTCTTTTCAACCGTGCTAGCCAAATCAGCTGTCTCAAAGCCTTCCTTAATCGGAGTCGGAGGAACCTGACCGTTATACAGATAAAGCAAAGACTGCTTCTTACCAGCAATCTGATAGTACTTCTCAAGCCCTTCAATAGCACCAACAGGCATAAGGAAATTACCCTTAGGGCTTCTGTTCATGCGTTCAAGAAGCGTACTGTAACCGATATTCGCACCCAGCTGCAAACCATAAGTCTTTCTGACTACACCGAGATAGTCCTTCTTACGAGATGCGTCAATGACCTTATAACCAGTCATACGGATAATCGGAATGATCGTATACGGCATCACCTTCTGCGTAATGACCTTATTGCCGCACAGCTTAGAGAAGACCACATTACCACTTTCATCCTTAAAGTAGAAATTGATAACGGGGATAGTTGTTTCAGTAGCCTTCCAATTTCCACAGTTTGCAGTCATCGGCAGAGTCTTCGGAAAGTCCATTCCAACGATGTCATTACCATAAAGCCTCTTGGCCTTATTGATATTGACAAAGTTAACGATAGCACCCATTTCAGCATCATCACCGTTTCTGCTCTGAATGCATGGATCCAAGGCTACACAGGTCGGGTCATCGATCAACTCTAGACACACTTCCTGCTCATCTTCGCTCTTATCAATAATGCTGACGGTCGCAAAGCCCTGACCAGTGATAGCGGTATTCGCAAGCCACTCGTTAATCTTATTCTTAGTATCTTCGTTAGCTTCAAAGTCGTCAATGCTTTCCTGCACCGCTTTGCTAACTTCATCATCCTGCTTTTCGAGCTGAATGTGATAAGGACTAGCTGTATACGGGCTAGAGATAGCGTTAACAAACAGGCTCCAAAGATTCCAAGTTATGTGCGGACGATCCTGACGCTCATATTCTTCTATCAGTGTATTGTCCCAAAATGTATCATCGCTATACCTAGCGATATCATTAGACATACGTGTTTGCTGTGTCCCATAGAACGAATGACTATCGTTCAAGAACTTTGAAGCTTTCTCAAGCAGTTCGTTGTTATCCATATTGTCCTCTAATGAGTCCAACCATTTGCAGCCATAACCTTAGCAGCAACTTCGGCAGCACTCGTTCCAGTTTGATGTAACATTGCATGTATAGCCAACACAAGACTGTCAGCTCTATCCGGGCTTCGACCAATCGTCTTACGAATATCCTCCTTAGGGATAATCTGCAATTTGCCACGCTCGTTTACAAATACCTGCGTATTTCTTAGCTCTTCAACTAACTCAGGATATGCATCAACATCCACGTAGAACCCATCCTTGATCAGCTGAGCCGCTTCACAATACATTTCGCTACGTACGTTCATATACATATCCTTGCTAGGGGCTTGAGCAAAGTTCACGGCTTCAATCCGAACCCTAGGATTGTGCTTCACATTGTCGTAAACACCGATACCCAAGCCCCCAGCGTCCATCGCACCATTCCTGATATCGTCTTGGTCGTACGCATCCAAAATCAGGTTCTTCTGTGCGATGGTATCAATCTGCATCAACGTCTTAATCTCAAGTAATCCTGTCTCGTTAATCTTTGCAGTAGCCGTAAGGTCACGACCAGATCCTGCCAAGTCATTTCCAAAGTAACAAGGACGTACGAGCTTACTAAACCTTGTATTCTCTAACTTGGCAAAGTCGCTATACCTCAAGATGGCATTCAGGTAGTCAGAAGCAATATCTTCACCAAGCACCTGCATCTTATACAGCTCAGAGCCAATGCCATAACGATCCTCAAGTTCATGAATGTAATCAGCACTCACAAACGGATTGCTATATAGCGTAGCTCTAATGACGCACTCAGGATAACGCTTCTTCAGGTTATTCCACCATTGAGCACTCATCTCCATGTACGGAGAGCTAATCAACCGCTTTCTAGGCTTATCAATTCCTTCACCACGGAGACGGTCAGAGAGGTTGTTATAAAATTCTTCACAGCATCGTGCAGCTTCATCAATCACCAATCCGTAGATGTTCGATAGACCCAAGACATCTTTAGGAGCTTCATTGGAATACCCAAAGGTAATCCCACTCCCTACTCTAATGGTCTTGTCTTGCTTATTGATATCGCTTCTAAACCCAAGCTTAAACGCAAGCTCTTCAACAGTAGCAAAGAGCGTCTTCATCAACGCTCCATGTGTCAAGGCTCCTGCCACCATCCTCCTGCCTTTCAGCATATTGATAAGCAGCCACAGAGCACAAATATACGTCTTACCAGCACCCACAGAACACTGCATGATAACCAAAGGATCATCAAACCTCTGCATGAACTGTGTTTGCGGTACAGAAAGGTTAACGTCCAGATCCATGAGGTTCCTCTACTTGACCTTGAAGAGTCTTAAAGTTAAAGTTGATGGTCGCATCAACCTTCTCTTCAGCCTTGACATCAGCCTTGACACTGAGCTGTTGCTGTGTACTCCAATTTGCTCTAAATCGTCTAGCCAATACTTCTAGGAAAGCTTGACCCGGCTTATGTCCTACTTCAAGGTACATAGTCGCAAGGGCGGTTTCGATCTTGGCGTAATAGCCTTCAGCCCATTCTTCAAATTCAAGAAGAGTGTTAAGTACCTCTGGATCGGTACATCTATTTGCTACGTTAGACTTCCAATCTCCCCATTCAGACCGTACCTCAATTCCATTCGGCAGATAGTCTTTAAGAGCCTTTAACAGAGCTCTAGGAGAGTATTGAGTCTTAGTAGTTTGATTATTTACTTCAGGATTCTTATTTCTGACGATGATCATCATCGTCATCTGCTCGACCTGCATCCCAGTAAGCTTGCGTTCACCGCAAAGTCCGGGCTGTGCTGGCCATAAGTGAGATACACATGCAACACTCCGTCTTGAAATGCAAGGCTCTGGCATGTGCTTCATAATGTACTTCAGGCTCAAGATGGTCTTTCGTCTGCGTTTAGCATTAAGAGCGTCAGCATGAGCTGAAGCACCTAAATTCTTAGGATGTTCTTTTCTAGGAGTAGTCATTGTGTACCTCATTTATAGATTGAGTGATCTATTTAAATTTCTGCAAAAAGCTAAGATCAGACTTAGCCTTAAGCTTGTCTAGCACTTCTTGCATCATCACCGTAAGCTTATCCAATCTGTCGCTCAAATCTTTATAAGCAATCTCAGGATTAAACTTCGGCTGTTCATTCGCTTGCTTTTCTGCTTCTCGTTTAGCCTTAGCTGCAGCTTGAGCTTTCTGTAAGGCTTCTGCTTGTTTAGTCGTCATCGCCATAGGTTTCTTCCATCTGGTGTTCTTCTCGTGGTTCATCCGGAGACTTGAAGTCTTCTTCTTCATTGAGCAAGGAGTCTTCACCGTTTTCCAAACTAAAAACAGCTTGCTGGACTTCCTTGATTTCTGATTCTTCGAACTTGTACTTTTCAGCGAGCTTGTTGATGATATCGAGCAATTTCTGCATAATAACCTCTCTGTGATATTGCTATAACAATCTTAAGTTGTGCAATCCCCCTAAATTCTGAACCCTGAATAAACTAAAAATTGAAAATAAAGGAGACAATATTATGTATAATGGAGGCCATAAGGATATCATCCTCAGCAAGAGTCAGCCAGATCCGGGTTACGTCTATTTCGATTGGCCAGATAGAGTTAGAGTCGAGAAAGCCACGGGGCAGATCCAATTCTTCAAGAGCAAAAAGTGGCAACCGATGAAACAACACGTCTCAGTACCGCCTGACAATCCTCGCAAGATTCCTCAGTACTGGCGTATCTCTAGAATCGTTAACAAGAAATCAAACTCATGGTCTTCTTCAAGAATTATTGCTATAGCTTGTATTCCAAATCCTGATAATCTTCCTCGTGTCACCCACATAGACGGCAATACCCTAAACGATGAGCTGTCTAATCTTATGTGGGTCTCAGACTCTAAAGGATTCTGGATGCACAGATCCAATGCTTTTTTAGATGACAAAACTAGAGAAGAATTAGCCAAAGCTTGTCCATCTGTCCATCACGGTAAGAACAAAGACTTCATGAAGGCTTACAACCGTCTGAAGGACGCAAACGGACTAACTCACTCAAAACGCTTCATGCTTAAATTCAGAGAGAAAGGCTTCAAATACTGCCTAGATAAATCCACAGGAAAGTATGCTTGGCAGAATACTGAAGACCTTACATTCCATACGACTAAAGAGCTGAAAGAGCTATTTAAGCAATAATTTAACTTTTCAATGTGAGAGGCTAGCCCTCGGTATTACCCTTGTTTGTGAATGGTTCTATACCGGAGAGGCTCTCGTCTCTCCGGTTATTTATTGGAGACCAAATGAAACCAAATAGAACATTCACAACATTACCCTTTCCCAAGATCCGAAAGTACTTGGGAAAATACGTCTTCACAAAGACAAACACTATGGACAACGAGCTTTATGAGCAATACACCTCGGATGAGTTCAAGCCAACCAATCTGAGTGAGTATTATTACTACATGATGCTTCGTGCTGAAGATCCTGAAAATGCTCTTCCGCTCGAAGTTCCTGCATCTATGCTCATAGACATGGTAACTAACAAAACCATAGAGACCGTTCAGGATAAATCTAAAGGCATCTTCTTTAGAGACTATATCCCTGCTAATGCTGTTCACGTCATAGAGAAAGAGATAAACGCTTCTACAGACATCTTTACTATGTCTGAAGAGACCTCAAAGCAGTTTAGCACTTTCCTATCTTCATCTTTGGTGCTTTCCAAAGATAAAGAGCTGGTGACATTTGATTCAATCTACAGACAGGCTTCTGAGATCATATCCAATCTTAAGGAACGTCCTAGCGAAATGGTAAAGATCTATAGTGGTGGTCCAGGCTGTGGAAAGACATATCAGTGCATTGCAGACATTCATGCTAAGGAATATAAGAAAGTCTTAGTTGTCAGTCTTTCCAACATCGTTGGTCTAAGATTCTTGAAGCGTATGAAAATCAAGGACTCTGAGCAATGGTCATTTACAAAGACTTCGCTAGTGCGTTTCTCGGCTCTAGACAAGTTTGATGCCATAGTTGTTGAAGAAGCTTCCATGATTAGCAGTAACGAATTTTCTGCAATCCTCAAGGTCGTAAACTCTGAGAAGCCTTTGTACTTCCTTGGCGATCCATACCAGTTACCCGGATTCACTGGTCTCGGAAATCTGTTCGCTACTTTGCTAAAGGAATTTCCTGCTCAGACAATTACGCTAACAAAGCAGCACAGAATGAACCAAGAGCTTATAAACGTATCCAACGCTGTTAAGACTTACGGCAGGCTTCCATCAGCCACAAACTCAACAGATCCATTTGGAACCTATCTTGAATGGGTTCACAATGGAGAAGATGCTATGGCTGTGACTTATACTAATGAGTACTGCGTGGAAATAAATGCAGCCGTGCTTCAGAGTTTCGGATTTGAAAAGCTCTATACAGCTACTCAGTCAGGTGAACTCGACCTCAACAGTTGGCGTGAAGTCCTAGATGAAGCTAGAGATAAGGACTTCAAGCTCAAGGTAATCTCCATAAAGAACCTATCCGTTAGAACAGTCTCTGAAGACAGTGAATCCAAGTTCATCAGAGTCCTCTCAAACGGAGAACAAGGTATCCTAACTATCTGCGGAGACACTTACACTTTTACCTCAATAGAGTCAGGTCTCTCTAGAGAGTACACCCTTAATGATATTCTATACAATTTCAGATTAGGCTATGCTTTAACAATCCACAAGGCTCAAGGCTCTGAATGGGAAAATGTTTACTACTATGAATCGCCAATCTCCAACCCAAACAATTTTCCGTTGAACTTGAGATATGTGGCGGTTACTAGAGCAAAGTCTAAGCTTATCTGGGAGTCAGAGATTAACAAAACTCTGAAGTTCCTATCGTTTAACCACCTCCTCACAAACAAAGGATAACAATGAACATAACACCAGACATCATCAAAGAGCATTACCTTGCTCTCAATCCAGACTATAATGTTCCTGAACGTTTCTCCATCACTGTAAACGAAATGTTCACTAAGAACAAGAATGTTATACCGACAGTCATCAAGTGTATTGATAAGCACAAGTTCTCTGGACAGCTCAACAAGTTCAAGAATGTTGGCGATATCAAGCTTTGGAAGGTTATTGTCTATGACACTACTCTGCCGGGAAGTGCTAAAGGCAAACCCATTGATGGCATCGACATTTGCGTAAGCAGCATTGAGGAATTCATTGATCTTGCCTTGTTCAAAGAAGACCTCATGGAAATTCAAAAGGCTTCCGAGGCTGAGCATGTCCGTAGATCCGTAACGGAGTCCACAGCAGAACGAGTCTTCGCTAACACATTCTCAAACAACGATCAATCTGTCAAGGCTATTACGCTGCATGTTCCTCTCTCGCTTCCTACATCTGAAGGAACATATAGCGTGGCTGACAAGGAGTTCTTCAAGTGGTTTGCTAGAGACTCCAACAATAATATCTACATGAAGCTCAAAGACAAGAAGTTGTTACTTGTTCCAATGCGTGAAAGCGAAGAAGGACAAGTCAGAGACCTTACTACATTCTGGTCTTCGTTCTGGAAGACTTACAGAAACGAAATCATCAAGGTAAGCGATAAGATCGTCTCTTACGCTTGGACTCTTCGTGATAGCATTGAGGATGCAGAGCTTGATGAAGAACGTCTTAGAGTAAAGGTTGACCCGAAAGAAAAGCGTTCTATTATGTCTATGATCCACCAGTTTGTTCCTAAGCTCTGGATGAATAGACTCTGCTTGAATATCAATATCGACCAAGTGGAAAAGAAAGTCGAAGGCGAAGTAGTTAGCGAAAAATACTTCAAAGGCTTCACAATAGGGTTCTTCCCTAAAGGAATGGTTAATGGCAATCCGCAACCTCCTACTGACGAAAATTGGCAGAAAATGCTCTCTTACGCAATTCCCAAGATTGAGATTAGTGAGCTTGAAGCTATTCGCAACTTCACTGACCAACCTAACGGTCTCGCTATCCATAGAATACAGACAGGTCTGTGGAAACAAGATTTGCCAACTAAAATCACAGAGGTTGAACGTCTTCCTCCAACGTGGAGCATGTTTTTCGAGACTCGTCTTGGAGACCAAAAAGTGTCAATGCTCTATCGTATTGCGAAATGGCTAGTAGGAGTTGTTGATGCCACAGATACAAGCCGAAAGGTGCTAGTCATTGCTGGTCATGGTGCTGATGGTAAGAGTCTGTTCCAAACGACAGTCCTTGCAGGATTGAATAAGCTCAGCAATTCCAAGATGTGTTCTATCCTTCCGGCAGAAGCTGTCACAATTGAAGGCAATACGCAAAATGGTCTTGTAGACTGTTTGGATGCAAGAGTCATTATGGTTCCTGATGTTACTAAGGTGACAGAGTTCCTTAGAAGCGATATTGTCAAGGGTATCACTGGCGGTGACGAAATCACTTGTTCCGTGAAGTATCAGAACCCTATCAAGAAGTCTATGCTCGGAACGAAGATGATGCTTTGCACTAACAGCAGGACATATATGTCTGACACTTTCGTGGAGTCTAGAGTCAGTCCTATCTACTTCGAGCGTCATGATGCTACTCCGGGTGATTGGAACCCTCAAGAAATCAGAGCAAAGCTCGTTGATGAGTTTGCGGACTTCATGAAGTGGTGCCATCATTACGCTTATGCCGTAGAGTGCGAAAGGAACATTCCTCATTCTGGCGATCAAGCTATCTGGAGTGACGGAGTAGACCAAGCTGATACTAGAGAAACATGGAGCATTATCGGCAGACGTGATGGTGATGATACTGGCATGTTCGCTTGGCATCAGGCTGACGAAAATGCTGAAATCATTGAAGATGACATCATGGCTACTTGCTGTGAAATCCTCTATAAAGCTAAGAACGATAGAGTCGAGTGCAACAAGCTCAGAAGAGCATTTGCTAAGGCTGTCGGATTTGGCGATATCAGAGGAAAGTCTAAGCAATGGAGAATGATTTGCTCCAAGATTGCTGAATGGTGTCCTGAAGCCGAAAAGAAGAAATCCAATGGTATTGACTTCTTCTATGGAATTAGACTTAAGGAAGAGCCTGTTCAACAGTCATCTAGATCAGGCAATAACCATAGTGAACTTGAGACTCAGTTGCCTTATTGACAACTAAAAAGGCAACCGTAGTACCAGAGTACCAAAGTAGTACCAGACTTTTTGAGTCTGGTACTGCTAATTTTTGACTGACGTTCCTGAAAAGTTGTCCCTTCAGTACCAAAAGTACCAGACTCTGACAACTCGTGGGTTACTGTAAAAATTTTTTATAATATTTTTATCTTAAATTTTTTATTTTAAAAAAAAATTTTTTCGGAAAGTGTGGTACTGTATGGTACTGTAGTAAAAAATGAAGAAACGTTCCTGAAAAATTGGGTAGTACCAGATGCAGTACCAGAAAATTTTGTGGTACTACTCACCGAATTATTTTCAATTTTGATCTAACTTTTCAATGAATGGAGGTGTTATGCTAAGATACATCCGTAAAGATAGATATCAAACAAGCCGAGGAATGGCTGTATGGACTTGTCCAGAAGCATTGATAGATCGGCTTACTGACTACTGCAAGGCTGTTCATCCGAACGATCTGAAGACTCCTAAATCAGAATGTCCGGGATTTGCTGTAGCTAAATTAGTTGACAAATATGATGTCAAGTACTGCAAGATCACTTCAGAAGTGTTTAATGGCACTCAGGTACTTGTGCTTGATGTGGATGAAGTTCCAAAGGAAGTAAGCAACATTGGTCTATGGCTTCCGACAGTACTTCCAGAGAAAGTCTATGCTCTTTGGTACACTACTCCAAGATATAGAGACTCAGCTAAGCGTATTCGCATCGTGGTTCCAATGACCAGAATGATTAGTAACTCCGAGAAGAGATTGATGAAGAAGCGTCTATCCATTCCCGGAGTCGATCCTGCTAGCTTTGAACCTGCAAAATTCTCGTTGCTTCCGTGCTGGTGTGAGGACACCGCTGAGTTTTCTTGGGGTACAGTAGGCTCTCGTTGGCTCGACCCTGACTCAGACCTTCCCCACGTAGAAGAGGAGCAGAGAGTGCCACAGCAGTGCCACAAGTACACGAATGATCGTATCCTGATGATCAAGCTGCATACTCTAATTCAAGAAGTTAATGATGCTCCTAACGGTCACAGTCAAGAAGTCATTAAGCCAGGACTCTCAAAGATCTTTAGACAGTTCCACGTCAACATGGACATGCTTGAAGATATGGCTGTAGAGATAGATCGCTATGACAGACGTTCTGATTTTCTGGGGATAGCTAAATGGTTGTCTAGACACTGATTTAGGTAAGAACCGAACTTTAGAATGAAAGAGAGGTACACTATGTTCAAAACAATCAAAGATTCTGTCAAGTTCTTTATCAACGCATTTAAAGATGAAGTAGAGGAGGGATGGATGTTCGAAAATGACGAAGCCGACAAGGAATTCAAAGGAAAAGTGGTTGAAGTTCTGCCGAACAAGTTCTTCAAGGTAAAGGGAGCTGCGGACAATGGCACCACGTATTATTTCCTTTGCCACTTTTCCGGAAGAATGAGAAGAAAGCTCGGAAACAAGAGCATTTCTGTCGGTGATACTGTCAAGTTTGAAGTCAGTCCGTATGACTTAAATCGTGGAAGAATAACTAACGTTTTCAAGAAGGGTTAATCTATGAAAGACATGAAAAATTTCCTAGCTTTTGTCGTTTTGCTAATCGGCACATTTTGGTTTCCTGCAGCAGTAAAATACGAAAAAGTCGTATATACTGAAGATATGGAAGCTTACACTCATGAAAAACAAGAATTTGAAGAAGACGAAGCTTTAAAGGACAAAGCTAGAACCGACTCATTAGTGACGGTTTGGATTTCCAATAATGATACAACTCTTAGAGCAATACAGAAAATAACTAAAGAGCCTGTTTTTGACTGGTATGGTTATAATAGGAAGACAGGAAATTATATTTGCAATAGGGACTATGAACCAGGAAATATAGCTGATAGAAAATACAAATGCGTTCCAGAAACAGAATTCGTTCCTACTAGTCAATACATTAGTGGATACAAAAGAGACACTACATGGACTGAAGGATATAAGAATCGTAATGAATGGCAGAAAAAAGCTTATGTCTGGGCTTCTGAAACTAGTAAGCGATATACAGCTAAATTCAAAGATTATGACGGACATGATGAATATTTTCTCTCGAATAATTGGGTGATACTAGTTATTGGTATTATTACATCGTTAGTCTGTCCGTTCCTATTAGCATCACTAATAGTAAGATGGCATAGTAGTAAACCTTGAGGTAGAGAATGATCATTTGGCTTTTCGGAATATTTTTTACGTTTGTGGTTTTTGATGATGTAAGTTATACTATGAAGCTTGGTATGTTCCTAGCATTTACAAATTTAGCCTTAATAATCTCCTTAATAATCTAACCACAGAAGGTGCTTTATGGAAACATTCTTTAAATTATTGTGCATGATCGCAATCATACTTTTCCCTTTCGTGACATTAGCAAGCATTAGAAAAGAAGCCAAAATAGTGCTGATAATTACAGACATTTGGTTCTTTATTCTTCCGTTTCTAATCCTTAAAATCTAACTTAATAATGAGACCTAGTTCTCACTTACTCATAACCAAAATCCTCTATCAGAGGTAAAGGAATACAAAATGGCATACTCTATTTCCAAAGAAGACGCAATCAAACCTACTACTGGTAGTTCCGCTAAGCTCGAAGATGGTGCTTATGCAGCAACAATCGTTGGCTACATGGTCTCCAAGCAGCTTCCTATGAACGAAGAAGATGAAACCAAGAAGTTTGACGCTATCAAGTTTGCTCTTCAGCTTGTGGACGATGATGGTGCTGATAAGGTTGTTTACACTAAGGATTGGAGAATTTCTCTGTCCGAACGTTCTACGCTTTATAAGCAGATCAGCTCTTGGTGCAAGTCCGCTTCTCCGGATGACCTTTGGGATCGTCTCGAAAAGGCTAAGTTCATGGATGAACAGGGCAACCTTGACTTTGACAAGTTCCTTGCCAAAAAGGTTCAGCTCATGGTCACCATGAAGGCATCCAAGAAGGATCCGACTAAGCTCTATCCTGAATTCACGTTCACTCCTCCCAAGGCTAAGCAGGTTCACGAAGTTAAGCTCTCTGAAGAAGACAAGATTCCGCTTTGGATCTCCAAGAACATTGAAGATGCTGATTTCGTTGACTCTTCCTGTATCGATGGCTTTGAGTGGAAACGTTACGAAAAGAAGGAAGATGGAAAGGAATTGGAAACTCAGACTCCGGCTAAGTCTAAGGGTACTCCGAAAAACCTCGTAAAGAGTGCTAAGGTGCAACCTGCAGAAGCCGAACCGAGCGATGACACAATGCCGTTCTAATGGATCCTTGAGAGGGTGAGAGTTCACCCTCTCTATTGTTGGAAGGTTGATTCCGAATGGCAAGGAACTTGTTTGCTAAACAATGACCCGACTTAGGGTATAGTAGTTCGACTCTACTACCTTCCGCTTTTATTAACTAAAAGGAGTAACAATGCTCAATCTTGAATTGTTCGTTACTGACATGCTTGAAAAGATCAATAATTCCTGCTTGAAGCCAGGAGCTATGGACATTAGGACAGGTACCGAACGTCCGACCTTTGACAGCGTGACTAAAGAACTTAACGAAGCTGCTGCTGAAGCTAAACGTATGCTGAAGATCGTTGACTATCTCAGAACTGTTCATAGCGATCGTATGCACTTTGAAACAGCTCGTCAGATCAAACCCGCAGAACTCATTGAAGCCATCATGACTATGGACAAGCATGAAAAGGAAAGGGTTCACGAAATGGTTCAGCGAGAAAAAGAACGCTTGGAAGCAGCACAGGCTTTTCAGAAAGCTACAGAAAATGCTCAAATCCGTCCGATGGGAGAATTCTAAATGACCAACGAAGAATTTAACAATGTCTATCTTACGGCTACCATTAAAGCTGTGAGAACCCTGATTGATATCAACCTTGAACCTAAGGGCATCACTGGTACTAGTGATAAGCTCACGGATCAGGAAGCCTATAACCTCTTGATTACGGCTTCTCAGACCAATAGTCCTGAAGAACTTGCTCGTGAAGCTCGTAAGATCAACGGCAATGCTTTCCCCTCTTACGACTTTATTCATAAGCCGGGAAGTTCCTATGTGCAGTGCTTCAAGCAGTTATACAGCTTCGGTAAGAAGTATCAGTCTTGTTTTGTAAAGGTTGAAAAGGAGCCAGCAAATGATAAAGCAGTGGAACAAGCTAATCCAAGCAATGCTCAAGGTTAAGGATTATGGTCTTCATGCTAACGACATGACTCTTGGCGAAATCGAGGAAGAGCTCGAGTTCGCTATTGACGCAGTCGCTAAGGCTAATGACATGCCTACAGTTGATTGGGATAACACTGAATATGACCCAGAAAACTCTGAAGCATAATCCTAGACTTGATGATCCTGATAAGATTGAGGTATGTGGTTTTAAAGCTACGGAACTCATAAAGATAGCAAGCCTTATAAAGAGCTCTGATTGCTGGCAAATAAGTGGTCAGATTCTCTTTAAGGAAATGCAACCTGTGATCCGTGCCTTGACAGCTGAAGACGAAAAACGTCTAGAAGCTAGAAAGGCATTTACAGGGGTCTCTGATATCGCAAAACGGATAACCGATCGCCAAACCCAAAGACTTAGAGTTCTCCAACAGATATTCGGTTGGACGCTCTATGAAATGGGTATGGAGAGCGAGTTTGTTTCCGAAATGGTAAAAAGACTTCAGGATCGAACTCTCTAATGGGTACGTCTGCCCATTTAACTCTTTTCGTGTTAGTATTTCCTGCAAGCTGCACACATGGTGCTCTTGCAGGATTACTTTTCTCTCTATAGATAAGAACCGAACTTTAGAATGGCAGAGTAGTAGCTGCCACACAATGTCGTGAGACATAGTGCAACCTTTGTTGATGATGTGAAAAAGTAATGCAGGAATCTTGCGATTCCTGCATTATTTAACAAAGGTCTGTTAAGCTTCCTTGAGGGCGAACTTAGCATCTGCTTCAGTCTTAGTGTAGACCTGCGACTTGGTATACACATCGCCACCAAGTGCGGCTACCTTTTCTTCGAGAGCTTTAATACCCAAAGCTTCCTTCAGTGCTTCTTTGTTGCTTTCATCGATTGTGATTGCCATAATTACTCCTTAAGCTTAAATGAATATGGAACCAATAGGAAGTTATGCCTAATCCATTGAACCCCAGTACTCACGAATACTGATAAGCAGTCTGGTGTGCGTTCCATCCCAATACTTGTAGATCGTGATCTTGTAGTGATCCGGAGTATCCGTATCCGTAATCCACACGTCTGCATCAAGCTGACACTGAACATTGTTAGTGCCAGAATACTGACCGATAGCAAAGAGTCTAGACCAAGAACCCTGAGTCAAGGTAGCACTTCCATAGGTACAAGTGTTATCTTCACCGCCATAAGAAGCATTGGTACGGAAAAGGGTATGATACTGAACTGTGATATTGCCGCTAGCAAAAGCGTTCTTGAGCAAGATATCGATACCACCGCCCTGTGTACCCATACCGCCAATCTTAAGATGACCGACAATGAGCCATTCGCTAGCTGTATCCTGAACGGTTGTAGTTACATTGGCTGTACCGCAAGACGGAAGATTGATCTGTTGATTGCCGTTATAGAGGTTCGGACTAGTCTGCCACCCAGAAGAGTTTACAACATAGTGGATAATACCGCCAGTAATCATGTTGCCTTCCATGCTGATGGAAGTAAAGATGGCTGAGGAGTTGGCTACGTATCTACTCAGCGGAATGAACTTGGTGTTTGCAACCTTAAGCAAGATAGCCTTACCTGCCGAAATAGCAGCTGCAATCTCAGCATAGGTGGTCGTGCCGTAGATAGCGATAAAGACGTTGTTCAGATAGTTATTGCCATCCTGCCACTGAGCCGTTCCGATACCCGGACTTCCTGTCCACTGAGATACAAGTACTTTACCTGCATCACTCTGACCTACAGGTGGAGCCATGAGACCGACATCGCTTCCATCAGCTTTGACTCTGCCATCAGTAATGAGACTGACAGTTTCGATCTTAGTGGTAACCGGAGGAGTAGCGGTTGTCGTTTTAGTTACCTTAGCTGCATCGATGTTCTGACGAGCCTGAAGCTTTTGAGCATCACTAAGGGTTTGTTCAACGCTCCAAAGTACGGAGCTATTTGGTGTTGACATATTGTTCTCCTATTTAGAACGTTTAGTTGTAAGATTAGCCTTAAAGTCGGTAATAAGGATATCGAGCTTAGCATCCATAGAGGAAACTTTCTCCTTTACTTCAGAAAGCTCTTTAGTGGTGACATCGAGCTTATTAACTTTCTCGTTAAGCTCACCAACTTGAAAGTATAAATAGCCAGCAAATAAGGCGGCTGCAAAGCCAACCTTATTTGCAATGCTTTCTAGTGCTACGAGTGCTTTATCCATGTCCTATGCTCCTGTGCCGCCCCAGCTAGAAGGGATTTGTGCAAGCTCTGCAGCACCTGTAGTTGTACTAGAACCACAATTGATGAAGATGTTCTGATGGCTAGAAGGCGGATTGGCTTGAGTACTCATCTGTTGATACAGAGCCAAAGCCCCTCCTGTCACATT
>Ga0310786_10002210_pt1 | contig 30190 bp, 56 predicted proteins | sample AusTroGonzalo_MG_FD_203881 | JGI IMG/M metagenome (GOLD analysis project Ga0310786, IMG submission 203881) | Bovine rumen microbial communities from tropical cattle in Woodstock, Queensland, Australia - Gonzalo_03 (v2) (version 2) | ecosystem: Host-associated > Mammals > Digestive system >...
CTTTCCTTTTTGCGAATGAAACAAACATAATGTTTTTTGGAATAAATTTTTTATATATCTTTGATAATTTGAATCATTTTTAATATATATTGTTATTTTTCGCCGGATAGCCAAATTTAAGCATCGGAAAAGGAGAAAACATGAAAAAAACAGAAAAAACATTGGCGGAACAAGCAAAAGAAATTATTTCAATCGCTGAAAGACATGGTGTCGAGCAGAATTTCTTTTTCCTGACAACATTCAAAAGATACCAAGTTCAAATAAATATATTGACCGAACTCGAAAAGAAAATCAAAGAAGATGGAACGCTCGTCACGAAGGAATATGTCAAAGGGCGAGAAAATGTTTACACGCATCCGGCTGTCGGGGAATATAACAAAACATCCACGGCGGCAAATCAGACGGTTACAACACTAATGAAGATAATTACAACCTTGCGAGACAAGGATGATGAAGAAGCCGATGAATTGCTCGAATTTTTAAAGGGAAATGCTTGAGTTCGAAAGATATTTCGGCGGGATTATAGATGGTAAAATTGAAGCTTGCGACAAAATGAAGCGAATTAGTGAAATACTAATCGAGCGGTATCTCACACCTGACGAATTTCATTTTGACGGAAACCTTGCAAAACGGCACACGGATTTTATAGAAAAATTTTGCAAACAGCCGAGTGGGGATGTCGGACAGCCTTTAAAATTGGAATTATTCCAAAAAGCAAGACTTCAGGCATTGTTTGGATTTGTTGATGATAACAATTTAAGGCAATACAACGAATGTCTTATCATCGAAGGTCGAAAGAACGGAAAAACAACCGAAACCGCTTCGGTGGCGATAGATTTGCTTATAAACGATGGCGAAGGAGCTCCGCAGATTTACAATCTTGCGACAATGCTCGACCAAGCGAAACTCGGATTTAATGCCGCATATAAAATGATTCGGCAATCGCCGACATTAAGCAAACATATTAAAAAGCGTGTAAGCGATTTGTATTTTGATGCAAACATGGGGTATATAAAGGCTTTGGCATCCAATAGCAACAGCCTTGATGGTTTGGACACACATGCGGCGGTCATTGATGAATTATCAGCCATTAAAGATCGTGACATATATGATTTAATAAAACAATCAATGGGAGCGAGAAAACAACCGCTCCTTTTTTGTATAACCACGAATGGCTATGTCCGGGAAGGGATTTTCGATGCACAGTATGAATACGCTTCGAATGTTCTAAACGGAACAATCAAAAATCCGAGATTTCTGCCGTTTATTTATGAGCTTGATTCGCCGGATGAATGGACAGATGAAAATTGTTGGATTAAAGCGAATCCCGGACTTGATACAATCAAATCAAGGGTTTATTTGCGGGAAATGGTACAAAAAGCCAAGGATGATGCGAGTTTCAAGCCGACCGTATTAGTCAAGGACTTTAATGTTCCGCAAAGCGGCTCGACAACATGGTTGCCGTTTGAATGGGTTGTTAATGAATCCACATATACCATGGATGAAATATCTCACAGCTACGCAATCGGCGGCTGTGATTTATCCTCGGTTTATGATTTAACCTGTGCCACATTACTTATAAAAAAGCCGAACCGAGACGATTTGTTTGTATTACAAAAATATTTTATTCCCGAAAAGAAACTCGAAGAATCGCTTGGGGCGGATGTTAAACAAGTTCCTTATAAACTATGGGAAGAACAAGGATGGATTGACATTAACGAAGGTGCTTCGGTCGATTATTCCAAGGTCACAGAATGGTTTGTCCGCATGGTTAATGAATATGACATCCGACCGCTTTGGATCTGTTACGATAGAGCCTTGGCGGGTTATTGGCAAGAAGAAATGGTTGGTTTCGGGTTTGAGATGGAGAAAATCCCGCAAGGAGCTCTGACATGGACATTTCCCATGAAATCGCTTGGATGCGAATTGAGGGAACATAAAATAAATTATAATAATAATCCCATTTTGCGATGGTGTTTGGCAAATACCGGGGTTAAATCATTAAATAAAGAGGGCATCGAATCAATACAGCCTGTGAAATTGCAAAAAGACCGCAGAATTGATGGCATGGTTTCATTATTGAACGCATATGTCGGATATGTAAAACACCGTGAAGAATACACACCGTATGTGAGGTAGAAATGAAAGAGCGAAGAAGTATCTTGGATTTATTCAAGAAAGAAAAACCGAATCAAACGCAGACTTATTCCACATTCAAGGAGCTTGGGACATACACATCGTATTTTCCCTCATTTGGCTCGGATATTTATGCTTCAGATGATGTCCGGGATTGCATAAGAACATTGTCTGAAAATACATCCAAGGCAAATCCCCGCTGTTCAAATAAGGATATCGAAAGAATATTATCCCTTAATCCGAATAAATACATGAACGGAAAGGACATGTTGGCAAAGTTAAGGAATTATCTCGAAATCAAAAACACGGCTTTCCTTTATATCGAAAGGGATAATAGAAATAAAGTCATCGGGTTTTATCCTGTTCCTTTTCAATCATTTCAGGCGGTCGAATATAAAGATCGTTTGTTTGTGAAGTTTGAATTTGATGGCGATGCGGCAAGAAATCTTGTTATTGCGTGGGAAGATTTGGCGGTTCTTCGCAAGGATTATGTTTTCTCGGATATTTCGGGGGAAAACAATAAACCATTATTCACACCGTTAAATGTAGTTAACACAATGGATGCCGGACTTAATAACGCAATTAAAAGCACGGCAAACCTTCGAGGAATTTTAAAATCCACGAAAGCCATGCTTTCCCCGGATGATTTAAAACGTCAAAAAGACACATTCGTTCAGGATTACATGAATCTTGAAAACGAAGGCGGGATTGCTTCACTCGATGCCACACAGGAATTTAAGGAAATCAATTTAAAACCGACAACGGCAACAGCGGAAGAAGCTGATACATACCGAGAAAGAATTTATAGATATTTTGGGGTTAATAAAAAAATCATCACTTCGGATTATAACGAAGCGGAATATGATGCTTTCTATGAATCCCGAATCGAGCCCTTTTTGATTGCGTTGTCATTGGAACTCACACGGAAAATCTTTTCCGAAAGGGAGATTTCATTTGGAAATCAGGTGTGGTTTGAATCAAACCGCTTACAATATGCAAGTGCAAAAACCAAGATTTCGATGGTTGCGTTAGTCGATAGAGGACTTATGACACCGAACGAATATAGAGAATTGTTTAATATGCCGCCTTATGAGGGCGGGGATGAGTTTGTTTTGCGTTTAGACACGCAGAAAACAGGCGATTCGACCGATGATTCGACAGAAAACCCGGTCGGCAGACCGTCAAAAGAGGAAGGAGAAAATGATGGCAATTAGAGACAATCGTGAATACAGAAATATGCCGATGGTTGAAATAAGAAAGGATGATTCAAACGAATCATCTTTTTTTGTAGAAGGTTATGCTTCAACCTTTGAAGAATATGTTTTGTTTACGGATGAAAACGGCACGGAATACAAGGAAAAAATACTTCCCGAAGCGTTCGATGGAACGGATTTTTCGGATGTTGTATTTTTGAAGGATCATGTCGGGACTGTATTCGCAAGAACCAAAAATGGAACGCTTGAACTTTCCGTTAATGAGAACGGATTGTTCACAAGGACCGATTTATCAAAGACATCCGCATCACGAGAAATGTTTGAAGAAATACAGACAGGGATGTATTCTCAAATGTCCTTCGCATTTATCGTTGATGATGATGAATATAACACAAAGGAACACTTACGAACAATAAGGCATATTGCAAAATTATACGATGTGTCTGCGGTAAGTTTTCCGGCGAACCCAACCACGGAGATTTCTGTGGCAACTCGAACTCGGTTTGATGGATTTATCGAACAGGAGAAAGCGGAGCGACTTGCACGAGAACACGAAATCGAAATTGCGAGGGCAAGATTTAACTTCGAAAAGGAGAAAAACAATGGACATTAAAGAAATGAATCTTGAAGAAGTCGAAGCGAGAATTTCCGAACTTGCATCCATGGTGGAAACATCCGAGGACATTGAAGCCATCGACAATGCAAAGGAAGAAGTCCGTTCCCTTAATGAGAGAAAAGCAGAATTGAAAGACCTTGAAGAACGCAAGGCGATTGCAAAAGAAATCGAGAGCAACAATGTTGCCCCGGTAATTATTGAAGAAAGAAAGGAAGAAATCAAAATGAAAAACATCAAAGAGTATAGAAACTCCGAAGAATATGTAAACGCATTCGCTGAATACATCAAGACAGGCGATGCTACCGAATGTAGAGCATTACTTACAACCAATGTTGGGGATGCCGGGGAAGTTGCCATTCCTGATTTGGTATCAGACATCATTAAGACCGATTGGCTTCAGAGCGAAATTATGGCGGAAGTTAAAAAGATTTCTGTTGATGGAAATTACAAACAGCAGTTTGAACTTTCGGCGGGTGATGCTGTTATTCACAATGAAGGTTCAGGTGCGGTTTCCGAAGAAACCCTCACACTTGGTGTTGTTACACTTATTCCCGAATCCATCAAAAAATGGATTTCTGTATCTGACGAGGTTCTCGACCTTAAAGGCGAAGCCTTCCTCAATTATATTGTTAAAGAAATTTCATATAGAATTTCCCTCAAAGCCGAGGACATTCTTCTCGACAAGATTGTTGCCCTTGGAACAAGTGCATCCGAAAACGCTGTTAATGCAAAGGTTGTAAAGGCGGGTGCGGCACTTGGAACAATCGCAACGGCACTCGGACAGCTCAATGCAGAAGCAAGAAACCCGGTTGTTGTTATGAATCCGGCAACCAAAGCCGCTTTCAAAGCCGCTGTTTATTCGGGACAGTTTAACGCAGATCCCTTCGAAGGATTAAAGGTTATTCTTACAAATAATCTTCCCGCAATCAGTTCTGCATCCGAGAACGATACATATGCAATCGTTGGCGATTTCGGTTATGGTGCATTGGCAAACTTCCCCAAAGGAAACACAATGCAGATTAAGATTGACGATAAGACAGCCATGACAAGCGACCTTGTAAAGATTCTCGGTAGAGAATATGTTGCTGTTGAGCCTGTTGCATGCCGTGCATTCGTTAAGATTACGAAACCCGCCGCTGTATAAGGAGAGTGCTTATGAAATTGTCGGTCACAAAAGGCTTTATTGATAAGGACACCAACATTTTTCACAATGTCGGAGAAATTGTTGAATATCCCGAAACAAGAGCCAAAGAAATTGAATACAAAGGTTATGGCAAATGTCAAATAGAAAAGCCAAAGCCGACAAAAGCGGAAACCAAAAAGGAAGAACCGAAAAAGGAAGAATCAAAATTCGAACAGCCGAAAAAGGTTTCCCGCAAAAAATAGCCGGAAAGGAGCGAGAATATGGCAGACGATATTTTAAACGAGCAGAACAACGAGCCTGTTAATGATGAGCCGACACCGACTCCCGAACCGACTCCGAGTGTTCCAACTATATCGGATAAAGTCAAACTCGCCCTTCGTATATCACATAACCTTCTTGATGCAGAGATTTCGGATGTTATTGCTTCGGCTCGTTTGGAATTAAAGCGAGCCGGGGTAAGCTCCGACAAGGCGGATGGGGATGATGAGGATGTCGAAACGGCGATTCGAACTTATGCTCTTTGTTATTATTCATCCGATGTGAAAGATTCGGACAGATACAACGAGAGCTTTATTTATCAATGTGATTGTTTGAGAAAATCATATCCACAGGAGACAGACGATGTTTGATTCAACCATAACTTTAATGAAAGAAACAAATACAGTTGATGCTTATGGCGATACGGTGCAAACATTCACGGAGAGAACAATATTCGCAGAAGTAAAATCAATCGGTCAAAATGAATTTTATCAAGCCGAAGCCGTGGGTTTAAAGCCTGAAATCAAATTTTTGATTGCGGACTTTGCCGATTATCAAGACGAGAAAAAATTGAAATATACTCCTTTTGGTGGTACGGAAAAGATTTACAATGTTCTGCGGACATATCGTAACAAATTAAACCTTGAAATCGTATGTGCGAGAGGTATTGAATGAGTGTTCCCAAATCGGTCACAAAAATAACCAAGAACGGAGTGTCTTATACATCAAATGTGGATGCTTGCGAATATTACATATTCGAGCTGAACCGTGCCGCTCTCCGGGATGTCGCAAAATTTGTAAAGCGAACATTCAGGGATTCGTTTTATTCTGTTTTTGATAAAGAGACAGGAAATGCGGGTAAGGCAACTCAATCCATTGTCTATTCAAACAAGGACACGAAATTTCCGAGGGTGGATATAGGATTGAAGAAGAAACAATTAAAAGGTGTGTATGGGTACGAACAGGAATTTGGAACAAGCACAGTTCCGAGACTTGGGTTGATGACTAATGCGGTCGAAAGTAATGTTGCCAAGATTATCGAGATCGAATCGAAATATTTATCGGCTCTCGAAAGCGAAGCACAGGCTTTGGCACTTATAAACGAAAGCGAGTTCAATGACGATGGCGAATAATCCAACAAGAACAAATGATTTGAAAAAGTTAATACAGACCAAGCTAAAAACAATCACAACGAATGTGTATTTTGAAGAAGCGGCTGACAATGCGTTATATCCGCATGTGGTTTTTTCGTTTCGACCGATAGACCTTGGAGATTTATCAAGGCAAGATTACACTTTGGAGATTGATGTTTGGGATAAGGGAACAAGCACTTACACGGTGGATGAATTATCTGACAAAATTGAGGACTTGTTACACACACAAAACCTTCCGCAAGACAGGGTTTTGCCCACATTTTACAAATTGGAAAGAAATGCCATCCGGGACACGGACAAATCAATCAAGCACAGGTTAATAAGATTTCAAATACAGAATTATGTGAGGTAGACAAATGGCAACTACAAAATACATCGGAACAGGCGAAGTGATTTCCGCTGATTTTAAAGCCATCAAATGGGTTGGAAAAACCAAAGGTGGAAAAGCCGTAACTATCGAAATAGAAAACGCAATCAACATGGGAAACATTGATTGGACAATGGCAGAAAAAGATGATATTGTCCCGGCAATAGAATTTCAGGCTTGCTATTCAAATACTGATAGTGCATCGGTATCTAATACAGAACCTTGGAGTATTACCATTGATTCGGCAACTACATCAGGAGCTGGCGAGATAGTTCTTGGAGCAGGAGTTTTCTACATTGGTGCAACAGCGATAGCTTTGACTAGAGGTGGCGGTTCTTTCGTAGTAGAAAGAGAATACAGAGAAATCAATGCAGATGGAGACAGAGGAGCTGTAAAGGACAGAGTTGTGATGGAATCATCGAGAGCGAAACTCTCCATGAATGTTCTTACAATGCTCACAAAACTTACAGACCTTTACACATCCATTCAGGCATCCGTTTAATCAAACAATGGGGAGTGTTTCGGCACTCCCTTTATTTTTCAAGGGGAGACAAATATGAGAAATTTAGGAAACGAAGATATTTTTGCCATTGGCAGAATCTTAACCAAGGCAAATCTTAAAGAAGAGATAAAAAAAGTATCAATAAACAATGAAAAGGATGTCGAAGAAATTGGTTTTGACTTACTTTTTACCGTATTCACAAGTTGTTCAGATAAAGAAGTTGAAGAAGAGATTTATTCTTTGTTGGCTTCGTTATTTGAAATGGAAGTTGATGATATAAGGCGAATGGATCCCATTCAGACTATTGAAAATCTAAAACAGGTTGCTGATTGGGAGAAGTGGAAAAGTTTTTTTTCATTGGGTGTCAGGTTGATGAAATAGAACTTAAAGAATTGATGCTCCGAAGATATGGGAGATATGATTTCCCTGAAATGAAATTCGGAGAATATATAGATTTCATCGTTTTGGCAATAAACAATGACCGAAAAGAAAAAATAAGGGAAGAATATCTTGTATTACTTCCTTATTTTGTACAAAGCGGAAATTATATGAGCTTTGACAATTTCTATGAACAGGCAACAGGTTCAAACATAGATTGGCGAAGCACAGAAGAAATAATGAAAGAAGTTGAAGAAATAAAAGAGAGGTTTGAGCATGGCAATTGACCTTTTCAAACTTGTAGGTTCGATATACATTGACACCGACAAAGCAAATGAATCATTACAGAAAACGGACAAAAAGGCTTCAAGTTTTGCATCCACTCTTGGAAGTGTTGCCGGGACAGCTTTGAAATTTGGAACAGCTGCTGTTGGTGTTGCGACAGCGGTTGGCGGAGCTGCCCTTGGAGTTGCTGACAAGGTTTCAAAGCAGACAGACGAAATTGACAAAGCATCTATTCGAATGGGAATAAGTGCAGAATCTTATCAGGAACTCGCCTATGCAGCCGGACAATGTGGTGTTGAAATGGGAACAATGGAATCAGCTGCCAAGAAACTCGAGGGAACTGATTTGTCTTTTGACGATGCCATAAATTCGATTATGGCTTTAGGTACAGCAGAGGAAAGAAGTGCTAAAGCAGCCGAATTGTTTGGAGAAAAGATTGCTTATAATCTTTCCCCTTTAATTGAACAATCCGGGGAAGATTTTGACGGATTGATTAACCGAGCAAATGAACTTGGCTTGGTTATGAGTGGAGATGCTGTAAAAGCCGGGGTTGAGTTCGGAGATTTGCTTTCAGACATCAAACAGATGGTTTCAAGTCTTGCAACACAGTTTGGAACAGCATTATTTCCTATTGTAAATGAAATATTTAAGCAGATTATCGACTTTATGCCACAGATTCAAGGATATATGGCTCAATTAGTCCCGGTGTTAGTCGATGTTGTAAGTGCAATCTTGCCTGTTTTATTTGAAATATTACAAGCATTACTTCCTGTGGCGATTGAGATAATACAGACAGTTCTTCCATTGGCTGTTGACATCATACATTCGCTCTTGCCACTCATTCAAGCGATTGTTCCTTTAATTGAACCATTAAGCGAAGTGCTAATGGCGATTCTTGTGCCTTTGGTGGATTTGCTTACAAACATATTACCGCCGTTAATCAATTCGATTACGTCAATAATAAATGGTGTTATGCCAGCTCTTGTGACAATTATTAAACTTGTAGCCGGAACTGTTAAAGACCAAGTTATGACAGTATTCAACTTCCTTCAGCCGATGATAGGAAACATTATTGCTTTATTTGAAGGAATTGGGAAATTCCTTACGGGCGTTTTCACAGGTAATTGGAAAATGGCTTGGGAAGGCATCAAAGATATAATGAAAACCTATATCAATGGCATGATTATAGGCATAGAAGCATTTATTAACTTGTTTGTCGATACCATTAACACAATTATCAATAGTGCCAAAAGGCTTGCAAACCTTATTCCCGGTGTCGAATTAAATGCAGACGAAGGAACAATTCCGAGAGTATCAATTCCGAAACTTGCCAAAGGTGGTGTTATTCAGGAAGAAGGTCAGGCGATTGTCGGAGAGCGTGGAGCAGAACTTCTCACACTTCCCAAAGGTGCGAAAGTTGAGCCATTAAATGGAAATGGCATTGATTACAACAAACTTGCTGATGCGATAGCCGATGCAATTATCCGAAGTAAAGCCTTTGCTGATATTGTTGTTTACAATCAGATTGGAGATGCAAGTTTACAGCCTTTAGTTGTAAAAGCCATAAACGATGCAAATTATAGGAGTGGCGGTAGATGATAAAAGATTATCCTATAAAAATAAATAACACTTCGATTCCTTGGGCGGATAATCCTTGCACAGAATCGAGAGAAACCATAGAAAATGTGAATGTGTCTGAAGCGGGAACAGATATTTGCCAAGTTGAAAGGCTTGGCAAATTGACACTTTCGTTTAATTACCAATTACCAAAGAACTATAAAGACACTTTTTATGGTTATTATTCAGGCGGATCCACATTGACTGTTGAGATTCACAATGGTAGCACATACGATTCATACACAATGCGAATGCGAAATTGGAAATGTCAGCTTGTTCCCGGTGCGGAACAGACAAACGGTGTGTATAAATTCAGCTTTGATTTGATAGAGATATAATATGTATTCGATTTCAAACAATTTTAAAACAGCAATAAAATCTCCAATAATTAAATATAAATTAAGGGGAACAATCGGTTCGGTTGCGTTTGACGAGGATGATGTCCTTAAAAATTCGCTTTCAATCACGAATCAATGTTCCGGGAATGATGATGTCGCAATCGGCTCGGTTTATGTTGGCGAGTTAAACATGACATTGTTAATGGATATAAACAAATACACGGTATTCGGACAGGAAATATCGCTCGAGGTTGGTGTTAAGCTCGCAAATTCCACTTATGAATATATACCAATGGGAATTTTCACGGTTGTTGAAGCCGACCGCACAGGTTCGGGATTAGTCATTAAGGCATATGACAACATGTCGAAACTTGATAAAAGTTTCTCCGAACAAATCACAGGCACATTGTATGAAATGGCGGATTTTGCATGTACATCGTGCGGGGTAGAGTTGGCGAATGCAAACTTCAACACATTTGTCAATCATTCGCATAATTTTTCTTTATATCCTGATTCGGACATTGAAACATTCCGAGATTTGTTGTATTGGGTGGCTCAAACAAGCGGATGTTATGTCACAGCTAATAGGCTTGGGAAAATCGAGTTTCGTGATTATAACATGACGGTTGTTGACACATTGAATCCCTCGCATCGTTTCAAGGGCGGTAAATTTGCCGATTATGAAACATGGTACACAGGCATTTCGGTTGTCAATATGGATGAACAAACCACTTCATATTATGGATTACCACAAGACGATGGTTTGACATATAACCTCGGCTCAAATCCCCTTTTGCAATACGGAAACAAGCAAGTCTACCGGGAAAATGTTTTATCGGCAATCTCATCCTTTGTTTATGTTCCGTTTAATGTGACACTTGTTGGAAATCCCGCTTATGATCTCGGGGATGTTTTGTCCTTCCCTGATGGACTGGGGGATTCGAGCAAAAAATTCTGCATAACCAATTACACATGGATTTATAATTCATCGGTTGCCATTTCCGGCGGTGGGAAAAATCCGAAAGTTTTATCTGTTAGAAGCAAAACGGACAAGGAAATCACAGCTCTTGCAAAAAACAAAAGCGAAAAGGATGTTATACAATATTATTCCTTTACCAATGCCGCAGAAATCACGGTTGGGGATGGAAACACCGAAACGATTATTGATTTCAGATATACTGCAGTCAAAAGAACAGTTGCGGTTTTCCTTGCCGAAATTCTATGTGATGTGGAGACAACGGTTGACGGTATCAATTATAACGATGGTGTCGGAAGGTTTTATTACTATTTGAATAGCTTATATATTGACCGAGAACCAAAGGAAACTTGGCAAGATGGCGAACACATCAAACACATTTTATATTATTTAGTTATTGAACCGGGTGTTTTAAACCATTTAGAAATAAAGCTAAAAATGACAGGCGGTTCGGCAACAATTCCCCTTGGTGGAATAAAGGCTTGTGTTTACGGTCAGAATTTAGTCGCATCCGACACATGGAATGGATTTATGGATCTGTCAGACAATGCAATTCCTTTCATCCTTCCGAATTATATATTTAAAAACAATTTAAGTGACGATGTTGAAACGGAGTAAAAATATGATACATGGCGAATCGAGAATCGTTTTAAGAAATTCAAAATCGGGGCATATTGTAAAGGATGTTACGAGCGAAAATACATTCCAAGATGAAGTTTTGGCGAATTATATTTATTCTCATGGGATTGCAAATAACAGCCCTTGGGGAGCTTCAGGATTTGCTTCAAACCAAGAAGCATATATTTCATCTTTAGTTGGCGGAATCTTATGCTTTGACGATACAATCACAGCCGGAAGTCATTACAAACCCGGTGGAGTAAATATGGTTGCCAATGGATGCCGAAGCCAAAACGCAAACACTCAACCTTATGAGTTCGGACAGTTTAATTCCGGGGATAGTGTTATCACAAGCGGAAAGATTGTTCAAGTTTACGATTGGGACAATTCACACGGAAACGGAACAATAAAAAGTGTTTGTTTGACATCCGACACAGGTGGATTTCTTGGCTATGGAAATGCCGATGATGTAATAAGAACAGGATTAACCAATAATTTCTTTACAAAACAAACCGCAAAAAAGGGAACATTGGCTTGGGATAGTTGTTATTATAACAACAAAAAATATAGAGCTGAACTTGATTCTTCGGGACAACCTGTTTTAAGAGAACAGCCATGCGGATTAACACAGGGGGACATGTTCGAATTTCAATCGAAATCCCAAACATTCTCTGATGGTAGTTTAACAAACACTTGGACAAGCTGTGGGATCCCTTTGGGATATACAGAAACAGCCGGGGTTTTCAGAGGATTCCCTATAAACCATCAAAGCCATAGTGGGCGAGTATCTCCAAACGGAACTTTGTATTATTACGAATTTGATGTAAGAAATGGCTTCGGAAGTGCGACTTGCACGAAAAAGAGCATCGTCAATGATTCGGCTTATACATTATATCCGATTGGTAGTTATTCCACATCGGCACAACAGGGCGAAAGCGAAGCGAGAAATATATATTTTGCCGGACATTATATGGTTTGTGCAAACTTCGAAGGAACACCGGGTTCATCGTTGAGCGATATTTATTATTTAATATTTGACTTAACCACGGGACATTATAAGAACAAGATTTATAGATTTAATTGGAAAGGAATCAGCCAAACATTCGAGCAATATGTTGTCGGAGCATTAACGAATGATTCGGATATGCTTGCCTTGTTGGTTGGAGAAAATTCAAATGATTTCAAATATTGGATTTATGATGGTGTTTCGGACACATTTAAAAGATTTAATGCCGAAGTGCTTACAAATCAATCCACATGGAAACTTCCAAGCCATATAAAGGGAACTGATTTAATTCATCGGCATTACAACAATGATGATTACAACGATGGCAACATTTACCACAATCCTTTATATCTTGCGACAATCAACAATCTTTCCACTCCTGTCATAAAAGATGCTTCGTTGACAATGAAAATAACCTATACATTAGAGGAAACTTAAATGTTAATCAATTACAATGGCGAAAGCAAAGTAATAAAGAGAATATGCGAATTACTGAACACGATGTCGAATGTAAATTTTGAGGTTGTTGCCGAACTTCCGACAGTTGATATATCGACAAGCACGATTTATCTTGTTCCGAAATCCACAGCCGGACAAGACAACATTTACGATGAATACATCAACACGGATGGAACATCAGCCGGATGGGAACTTATTGGAGACACCGAAGTTGACCTTTCAAATTATTACACCAAAACGGAATCTGACGGAAGATATGTACAGCCATCGTCATTGTCAACAGTTGCGACAACAGGCGATTATGATGATTTGATAGACAAACCATCAATCCCGGCGAATGGCGAGTTAATGACCGAAGATTTGGACACAGTTAAAACACCGGGATTCTATTATGGCAAACGAGACAATACTTGTGCACATAAACCGAGTAATGTTGCACAATTCGGTTTAATAGTTATCAGAACAGCCGGAACAAACAATTATTATAAACAGATTCTCTTCCAACCAACAGGGACTATACAGCAGAGAACAGACACAAATGCAAATGGATGGTCGGCTTGGACAGAAATAAAAACCACAGATACGACTTACACAGCAAGTGGTTTGGTTTCCATTGATGCTAATAATAATATAACCACAAGTGCCGAAGCCAATGTTCAATCGGATTGGAGTCAAAGCGATAATACGGCAGATGATTACATAAAAAACAAGCCGACAATCCCGACAGTTAATGATGCCACACTTACTCTTCAAAAAGACGGAACAGATATAACAGGCGGAACATTTACAGCCAATGCGAGTTCAAATAAGACAATCAATATTGACACAACAGATAAGGTTGATTGGATAACAAACGGAAAAATCGGTGCAAAAAACTTTATTCCATATCCGTTTCAAACGACAACCAAAACAGAAAACAATGTTACATTTACTGATAACGGAGACGGAACAATTACAGTTAATACAAGTGCTCCGGCATCGGCAGATACAACCTTTTATTTTGCCACAAGAAGTAATGAAAAAACTCGGATTCCTTTAAAGGCAGACAGTTATAAAGTTTCGGGTTGTCCGAGTGGTGGTTCTGATTCAACATATCATCTGTATTTTAATTCTTATAAACAGGGAACATCGACATCGGCGGGTGGTGTCATTGACACAGGAAGTGGCGGAGATATAACTTACTCAAACGATGCTTATGTTGGTTGTTATATAAAAATAATGCAAGGTACGGAATGTAGCAATCTTTTGTTTAAACCTATGCTTCGACTTGCATCAGATATTGATGATACTTGGCAACCATACTCAATGACAAACCAAGAACTTACAAAGAAAAAGGCAAACGATATTGATAAGGTCGATTGGATAACAAATGGGAATATTGGAGCGAAGAACTTACTTCCATATCCTTATTATCAGACAACACAGACAGTAAACGGAGTTACAGTTACCGACCTTGGAGATGGTTCGCTTGATTTTAACAATACTTCAACATCAGCCGGAGTAAAAATAATTTTGGTTGCGAATGATACAACCAAGGCGATTCCTTTAAAGAAAACAAAGTATAAATTCACTTGGGGCAATACGACCGCTCCGAGAATGGATTTTACACTTATTAAACAAGACGATACGACACAAACTGTCACAGGTGATGACGGATATATTGATTTAGACAATACAGACGGAACATATAAAGGTGTTTATTATATCCGTTTAAGAACATCGGGTTCGGCAAGTTTCAATCACAAAGTCATCTATCCGATGATGCGATATGCAACAGACTCGGATGAAACTTGGCAACCTTATGCCATGACAAACAAAGAGTTGACAGACAAGAAAGCGAATAAATGGAAGTATTTGGGAGACAATACGAATCCGCCGACAATCAACAAAAGTGATTATGACGAGTTGTGTTTTGTTTTTGATATTGTGTGGGGTACTACCGAACACGAAATTGTGTCGGTGGTTTATCCAACAGATGCTTACCCAACATTGGGCGGTTGGGACACAGCTAAATTTTCCGTCAGAAGCGGACTTCACGATTCAGTTTGTTGCGTTTGCAATATTGTGGAATCGGGTGGTGTTATAACATTGAGTAATTTTGGAGTATGGAAAGATTATAGCACTATATCTTCATACACATTAGATTCTTGTAAAATTTATGGAAGATAAGGAGAAAAATTATGTTTATTGTTATGGAAATTCAGACAGGAGATTCTGTCGCAACAATCGTTACACAGCACGAAACAAAGGAAGATGCCGAGAGCAAGTTCCACACGATTTTAGCAAGTGCTTCGGTTTCATCAGTTCCGAAACATTCAGCTTTGATTCTGAATGATATGGGCGGTTTGTTAAGAAGTGAATGCTATGTTCACGATGTAAACGATGAATAATTTATGGGTAGCCTGATAATATTTATCGCTATTAGTTTAATATTGTTAATTTTAATCGTGGATGATTACAAGGGAGATTAAAAAATGAATTTTTGGGAGTGGTTGTCTTATTTTGGGATTCCAACACTTATATTTGGTTCGATGTTTGCGTTTGTTGTCGCAAAAATGAAGAAATACAAATCGGAACAGGATGCCATCAGAAACGGCATTCAGGCTTTACTTCGTGCGGAAATGATAAAGAGTTATAACAAATACAATGAACTCGGATATGCTCCGATATATGCCAAGGAGAATTTTGAGAACATTTACAAGAATTATCATTCATTGGGTTTGAATGGTGTCATGGATGGAATGAGGAAACAATTTATGGAATTACCAACAGAACAGAAAGGAGAATAATATGCCGAATATCCCGCAGAGCGTTTATGAATGGTTGAGATGGTTGGTGGCGATTGTGATTCCCGCCGCAATAGTTTTGTATGGTGTAATAGGTCACACTTTGAATATACCATACACCGCAGAGGTTTTGACGATTGCCGGGGCGGTTGACACTTTTCTTGGTGCAATTTTTGGCATCAGTAAGATTTCTTACGATAAGAAAAGGAAAGGGGCGGTTTGATGTCAAAGGTCATTATGACAAGCGAACAATACATCACAAGATTAAAAATTGTAGCTGATAGAAAAACAAAATATAATAATAAATATCCATACAATCTCCTTTATGTCCATAAGGAATATACATCCGGGGATTGTTTAAACACGATAAAAGCCTTATTGAATGGCTATAATGTATATAATAACACGGTTGGATATTATCAAAGGGATTTGTCGAACACCGGGGATGTGACCGAGCCTGTTTTGCTTTCCATGTGTTCGGATATATCATCCGATTTTGACGATTTGGAAAATGGTGTTCCTGAACTTTTATACATGAGAGGACATGTCGGAAGTTTTATCGGAACAACAATTCGAAACGGCAAGGAATACAATGTCATTGAATGCACGAAGTCCTTTGGTGGCGGTGTGGTTTATTCATGGGTTGATGTGGATGGAACACGGCGAGATCACAAGGGCGGTGTTCAAAATGGGAAATGGGTTTCCCATGGCAAAATGACACGGTGGATTGATTATTCCATCCCGGTTGAAAAACCCAAGGAAGAAACAAAACAATCCGTTTATTATGTCAAAAAGGGGGACACATTAACTTCAATCGCAAAATCGCACGGCATGAGCCTTGCAAAACTTGTTTCGTATAATCCGCAGATAAAAGATATAAATAAAATAAGCATCGGGGAAAAGATTTATCTTTCATCCAATACATCCGAGGAATTTTACACGGTAAAGAAAGGAGATACACTTGGAGCAATAGCAAGAAAATTTAATATTAGCTTGAATAAGTTGTTGGGGTTGAATCCTGACATAAAAAATCCAAATCTTATTCATCCCGGAGACAAAATAAGAATTAAATAAAAAGGGATTATATGCTTTTAAGGGATTATACCAAGCCGGAACTTGATTTTCTGATTTCGATGTGTAATTTTACCGAAAATGAACTTCAATACTTCATGCTCAAATCAAAAGACAAAAGCATCGTTCAAATTTCGTTTGAAATGAACATATCCGAACAACAAGTGAGTAAATTGGCACGGCGGGTAAAAAATAAAATAAATAGAGTATAATTTTTGTAAAAAGGGTGTGGAATTTTCCACACTCTTTTTTTTATACAATTTAATCAGAAGGGAGAGAACCGCATGAATATAAAAAAAGTAATTGATTTATTGCTTGCCCGGGATGAACTGAAAAATGTTCCCATGGATATTATATTTAATGTAGTAAACTCCCTTTTTTACATTATAAATAATGAGGATGTGTTTTATAAGGAGTGATTATGAATTACACTTTGCCGCCACAGCAAATATTACAAGCAAACGGAAAAACGAGCATTGATGCAATCCGAATGAGCCCAAATTCATCTGTGTTGATCGCAGACACAACAGCTCCGATTGTTTGGAAATGCGTTTCCGATGGACTTGGAAATGTTACAGCAGAAGCCTTTGATATTTCACATCATAAAACCGAGGAAGAAATGGAAAAGGAAACCACAACAAATTTATTAAATGATATAAGCGAACGATTAAAGAGATTGGAGTTTAACTATGAATCCATTATTAACAGGAATAATGAATCCCCAAATAAAACAACTAATGCAAACGGTACAAATGGCTCAAAATCCACAAACGGCAATAATGCAAATGGCTCAAAATAATCCGGCGATGAAACAAGCATTGGATTATGTGAACGCAAACGGCGGAAATCCGAAGGATGCCTTTTATAAATTGGCGAAAGAGCGGGGCATCAACCCGGATGAAATCCTTAATTCGTTAAAATAATTTGCAAATTATATAAAAAATCTATGAAAGGAGAAAAACTATGGACAGTAATTCGATGGGTTTTGACGGTTTAATATTTCTTTTCGCCATTCTTTGTCTTTTTGGCGGCGGATTTGGCGGATTTGGAAACAATGTGGCAAATGCCGTGGGATTGGAAAACATGGCAACATCAAACGAACTTCAGAGAGGTTTTGACAATCAGAATGCCATGGCAAATCAGCGAGAAATTCTTTCGGCTGTAAATGCCGGAACAGCACAGGCGGTAGCCGCAACAAATCAGACCTTCCATGATTCACTCATGGCAAATCAGGGACTTTATAACGAAATCGCAAGGGATATTTCAGGACTTGCGATGTCACAGGCAAACCTTCTTGCAAATCAGAATGAATGTTGTTGCTCAACAAAAATGTTAATTCAGCAGAGCAATTATGAAGGTGCGATGAGGGATGCGGCAACCAACGCAAACTTCACGGCACAGATTCAGAGCGTGAAAGACATGATCGCACAGAACAAGATTGAAGCACTTCAGGCAGAAGTTAGCAAATTACAGCTTGCACAGGCAACAAGCGGAATGCTTCGTTTCCCGAACTCATGGAGCTATGATGCCGGACAGTTTCCCCCGGTAGTTAGCACAGGAACAGCAACAATCTAATTTTTATGGGGATAAAGAATAAAAATCTTTATCCCTTGTTTTTAAAGGAGATAGAATGAAAAAAATTAAAGATTATATCGAAAAAATAAATGATGAAATATCCGGGGCGAAGGAATATATCGAGAAAGCGTTGTGGTATAAAGCCAAAAATGACAACAATAGATATGTTAAATATAAGGAAATGAGCATCCAAGAGCTCGGGCATGCCATGACGATTCATCAATTCGCAACCGAGGACATTTCGGAACTTGAAAAAGTTTTTCCTGAAATTCCCGAAGCCATGCAAGATGCTTGGGACAAGGCTCATAATGAATATGTAGAGAAGGTCGCATGGATTAAACAAATGCAGAATATGTGATGCCATGGGCAATTCATGGGCAATTTTTATGTTATTTTATGTAAAATTTGTTACTTTACGGAACATTTTGAGAAAAAATAAAACCCTCGGAAAGCTTGTGTTTTCGGGGGTTTCGTTTATTTTGGGGGGTTCTCCAAAGAATGCCGGCGGCGGGACTTGAACCCATAGAGTTAAGGCTATAAAGCCGATAAAATGGGGATGATTTCTTTTTCGTGGGCAATTCAGGGGCAATTTTATCCGATTAAACCATTGATTTTGTCAGCCATATCATTTTTAACTTCATCCATACTCATAGCGTGCTGATATACCGTTTTCATAATGTTATCCGTTTTCCATCCGCCGAAGGCTTGAATCTGTTTGTCCGTATATCCCAAATTGTGCATATACGATGCGAAGAAATGCCGGAGCTTATGGAAGGGGAATCTTGGAATCCCGAGTTTCATTTGTACTCTTTGCAATTTCCAATATAAAGAATGCGGTGTGCATGGACAAGCACCGCTTTCTTTGATTAGCTCTGCCACATAATCAGGAACTATAATGGTTCGTTTTGATTCTTCGGTTTTGGTTGTATGTTTTAATGTCCATTCATTGTTTTCATTTAAAACCAAGGCTTTATTTATGGACAATTTGTTCCCTTCCAAATCATCCGGGGTTAATGCACATATTTCTGACCGTCTCAAACCGAGCGTTCCAAGAATGAAGGGGACTTCGTATTGTGTCCCTTTAACCTCTGCCAAAATCCTTTTTATATCATCCTCGGTCGGTATATAATCATTTTTCTTTCTTTTGGGTGGGAGCGTGGGACTTTTTACATCCATCCCATAAAACTTCAACACAGACATCACAAATGCGTTCGTATTGCGAACAGTTTTCGGTGCTTGATAAGTTGCAAGGGTATTAACTAAAAATTGAATCTTGGGCAAATCTATGCGGTCAATGGGGGTGTTTAAAAATCCCTCGTCAAGATGCCGAACAATTATTTTATATCCCCGGATGGAAGAAGGGGATAAAACATTCGATTTCAGCTCGATATATTTCTCGGCGGCTTTTCCAAATGGGGTGGAATTGCAAACCTTTCCTTCCATGGAATCAAATATTTTTTTGGCTTCATCCGCTGTGGGTTCATGATCCAAAACAACCCGGTATCTTTTTTTGTTTCGCATTTCCGAGATTCGATATTTCCCGCTCGGTAATAATTCAACCGTCATTTTGCTTCTCCCTTGCCGCAATAATGGCAATTCAACAAACGATTTACAAGTTCCGTATATTGTTCATCTTTCCTGTCGAATCGTGCTTTCATTTCATCCATTCTTTTATCTTTTAAGGCGATTTGTTCATCTAATAATTTGATGTGTCTTTCAAATTGCATTCTTTCCTTTTCAATTTTCTGATGGCTTTTATTTTTTTCTTCCGAGAGCATCATGCGTAAATCGGAAATCTGTTTTTCGAGTTCTTCGATTCTTTGAATTTTCAATTTTAACAATGTTTTTAATGCCTTTGTGTCCATGGAATCGGTTTCTTCGATTTCTTCCACATCGAGCAAAGCCTTAACCAAGGGGCGGATGGTGTCATTATATCGGAACGAACTGTTTTCCGAATTATCGGCAAAAACCCTTTGTACTGTGGTTTTTGATACATTTTCCCCGGTTAATAAAACAATGTCATCCAAGGATAAATTTTTGTCATGCCGTGCCTGTTTTAATTTCAAAATGATTTCTTTTGTGTCTGTCATTGGCAATTTCTCCTGTTTCAAAAGTGGGTTAAAGTGGAACTTCAATGGTGCAAATTGGGTTGATACAATCGGGTTAGATAAGGGAACGAAGATTCCAACAAGCTATTTTTCATGGTTATTAAATCAGGAACATTGGGTTCATTTATTCGAGCTTTCCGTTGGGATCTTCGGTTAATCCGAGCAGATAATCGGCTGTAATATCATAATAAGTACACATTCTCTTTGCCATAGCCAATGAAGGCTCATTTTCCCCACTTTCCCAACGAGAAATGTTAGATTTTGCGATATTAGTTCCGAACCGCTCGTTAAATTCCCGAACAACCTCATCCATTGTTTTATTTTGTTTCAATCTTAAATCACGCAATCTTTTTCCGGCTCCTGTGTTATTTATCATGGCTTCATCTCCTTTGAGTTATATGTCGGACAAATTTTGTTACTATTTTACAACAAAACAAAATAATTGTAAAATTCGCAACAAAATTGTTGCGAAAATGGAACAAATGATGTATATTAAAAATGAAGTTGCGATGTAGCAACAATTTATAGAAAGGAGAAATAATGGAAGAATCAAAAAATCTCAAATTTAAAGGCTATATGGCAGAGCACAATATTAAACAAACCGATATAGCTGAACTTCTTGGACTTGATTTGTCGAATGTGAATCTTAAAATCAACGGAAAACAGCCATGGACATTGTTACAAGTGAAACAGATCTGTTTGAAATTTAACATTTCAGCCAATGATTATTTCTTTTAGGTGGATGATATGAAATTCGAATCGGTAAATAGAAAATACAACCAATTAAACGATTTCATCCGGGGCGAAATGAAACGGCAGAAGATAAGTCAGGACATGTTGGCATATCGGCTGAATTTACCAAGGGCAAGCATTTCCAAGAGATTGAACGGAATATCCGAATGGACAGCAAGAGAAATTATTGATGTTTACGAATTTCTCGGGATTGAAATGTCATGGAACGAAGAAAAAAAGAAGCTCGGCTGTCGCAAAACCGAACTTCAAAAAAAGGATGTATAGTTTTGAAAACTTACACTTAATTATACCATCCTTTCGAAAAAATAGAAAGGAGAATCATGAAATCAGAATTTAAACAAACAAGGCAAATCGTTAAAAACATTCTTGAGCTGAATCCGGCAACACGCAACTCCGACAACCTTTTATATTTGGAAGTTATCGAAAGAATCGGGAAGGGCAACACACACAAACCGATTGAAGAAATTTTATTAAATCTCGAAGAACTCGGACTTCCGTGTTTTGAAACCGTCAGGCGAACAAGGCAGAAATTGCAAGCGGAAAATCCGAAACTTGCGGCATGCGATATGGTTCAGGATTACAGATCCGAACGAGAGGAAAAATACAGAAAGGAGTTTGCATGATGAAAGCTATTTTGGAAACAATAAGAATTTTTGCATATGCGGCGGTGTTTTTCTTCCCCTTAACAGGTTGCCTGTTAGCCGGGTGCATTTATGGCATCGGTTTAAAACTTGGAATATTTGAAGAATAAAACAACGATGCCGGAGCTTGGGAAACTGTTGTCAATTTATTCATGCGACTTGTTTCATCACGGAATTGAGCTTTGGCATCGTGGAAAGGAGACAAGGTGGATGATGGATATATAAAACTTCATCGTTCGATTATGAAGTGGGAATGGTATCAAGACCAAAACACAGTAGCTGTCTTTCTCCATTTATTGCTAAATGCAAATTGGGAAGATTGTAGATATAGAGGTTATGAAGTCCCAAGGGGAAGTTTAGTTGTAGGCAGAAAGAAAATTGCAAAAGATTTAGGAATATCAGAACAATCTGTCAGGACTTCCATAGACCACTTAAAATCAACCAACGAAATAACCACCAAAGTAACCAACAAATTTACTATCGTAACCATTGTAAATTGGGAAAAATATCAAGGCTTTGGAGATTCTTTAACCAACAATTCAACCAACAAATTAACCAACAATCAACCAACAACTAACCAACAACTAACCACATATAAAGAAATAAAGAATATAAGAAATAAAGAATATAATAATCCGACCTTCGATGCCAACAAGGGAACAATCAAAACAAATTATGATTTTGAAACATTACAGAGAGAAATACGAAACAGATGAAAGGAGATTACAAATGACAAGTGACGAATATGTAGTAAATGAATTATGGGAATCAAAAAGAGAAAATGCTTCTTTAACCAAACAGGTTGAAGAATTAAAAGCGGAATTTGAAACATTCCTGAAATTGAAGGAAACAATCAAAAGAATCGGACTAATGAAAAAGTATTCTTACAATGGCAAGAATTACATTTCATTCAAAAGTGTTGATGATACCGATTACGATGCAAAGGAAAAGGCAGATTTTGATTTCCTTACATCCATTATAGATTTTGACAAGGATTTTGAAGAAGAGCCGGAAGGAGAAAATGAGGATGATTAGTTTTGATAATTTGCAGAAAGCAAACGAATCCATACAAACAACAGATATAAAGGGCAAGGATTATGCCGAGGTTAATCAGCGAATCAAAGCATTTCGCATGTTATTCCCGGAAGGGTTCATTTGCACGGATATTATATCCAACGAACTCGGATCGGACATGGCTCATGTTTGCATTATTAAAGCCACGGTTGGTTTCATGAATGAAAATGACGAAAGACAGGTGCTCGGAACAGGGATTGCATACGAAAAGGAAAATTCCACATTCATAAACAAAACATCATATATTGAAAATTGTGAAACATCCGCTGTCGGGCGAGCGTTGGGAATGTGCGGAATTGGAATTGACACATCGGTTGCATCGTTCGAGGAAGTTCAAACAGCTATAACGAATCAGGATTTGGATAAACCGATCACGGCGGCACAATTAAAAGACCTTGAGGATTTGGTTAATAATGGCGGTGTCCCGGTTGATTATGTTTGCTCATTATACGGAAGAAAACGATTAAAGGACTTTAACCGCCGAGCTTACAATCATGTCACGGAAGGTTGGGAAACCCTGAAGGAGAAATATATTGCAAGGCAGAACGGTTGATATTATACGGACATTTGACAAAAAATTCAGAGTGACATTTGAGGTGGATGCGATTGATGATTTGCCGATTCACGATGGCGAATTGATTATCACAGCCAAGAAAATGACACATAAACGAAGCCTGAATGCGAATGCTTATTTTCATGTGTTAGTTGGGAAAATAGCTGAAAAGGTTTCCTGTTCCAAGGCAAGGGCGAAAAACGAACTCCTTGGCAAATATGGACAAAGGGAAATAGGCGAAACCGGGCAGATAATTATTTCGGTTCGTTCGGATGTGGACATGATGGAGCGAGAGGATCTCCATTGTGTCCCGGTCGGGCGGGGATTTGTAAATAATACCGAGTTTACACATTGGGCGATAGTCCGGGGAAGTCACGAATATAACAATGTTGAAATGTCCGCATTGATTGACGGAACTGTCGAAGAAGCAAAACAAATGGGAATACCAACGGAAACACCTGACGAGATTGAAAGGATGAAAGCATTATGGAAAGCAAATTCACAGACGATTTAACAAGGTGTTTTGTATGTGGCAGACCTTATCCAAACATCCATCACATGATGAACAAGAGCGATAAAGCCAAAGCCGAGAAATATGGATTGATTCTTCCGTTATGTGTAGAGCATCACACCGGGCGAAGCGGTGTGCATACCAAGCCGGAGAAAATGTTGGCATGTCGGCAAATGGCACAGCGGAAATTCGAAGAAGAACACACAAGGGAAGAATGGATAAAGGAGTTTAATAAAAATTATTTATGAATGGGAAAGGGTTATTTTCAAGCAATAGCGATGAATGGGCAACTCCACAGAAATTATTTGATGATCTTAACAATGAATTTGATTTCGAATTGGATGTTTGTGCCACGGAAGAAAACCATAAATGCCCTGAATATTTCACGAAAGAACAGGATGGACTTTCGAAAAATTGGGGGGGTAAGAGAATTTGGTGCAATCCGCCTTATTCACAAATAGAAAAATGGGTGGAAAAAGCATTTCGGGAAACGAGAACAGACAGAACAATCGTTGTGATGCTTATTCCATCAAGAACGGACACAAGGTATTTTCACAATTACATTTATCAACGAAGCGAAATTCGATTTGTGAAGGGCAGATTGAAGTTCGGGGATGGCAAGGGAAGTGCTCCGTTTCCGAGCATGATAATTATTTTTAGAGGTGCGAATATTTAATGAAACAATTTGAAATAGACGAAAATATGCCAAATTTTACGATTTACGGCAAACTTCCGACCATTAACGAATATATTTCCGCTTGCAGACAAAATCCCCATATGGGGGCAAATATGAAAAAAGAAAATACATTGGTTGCGGAGTGGAGTATGAACCATTTATCAAAAATGCGATTCGATAAAGTGATTTTGCATTATAGGTTTTTCGAAGAACGAAAGAACCGGGACAAAGACAATGTGTTTGCATTCGCAACCAAGGTGGTTCAGGATGCGATGCAAAAACTCGGCATGATTGAAAATGATGGATGGAAGAACATTGAAAATTTCACGCATGATTTTTTTATTGATAAAGATAATCCCCGGGTTGAGGTTTATATCGAGGAAATCGGAAAGGAGTAATTTTGGATATTGAAGAAGGCATGGAATGGCTGTTCCGGGCGAGAAAGATTGATTTGCAAATAAAAGACAAAATATATCTAATCGAAGGACTTTACACCTGTTGCGGATTGCAAGGCATAGCTTATGACAAAATATCTGTTGTCACATCCCCGGAAAACAAATTCGAGCGAATTATGGCGGATATTGACAAGGAACAAAGGGCAATAAAAGCACTTCAAAAGAAAAAAGCAAAGGTTTTAACCGAGATTATTGACCGAATCAACACACTTGAAACATCCCCGGAAAAAACAATTCTCATGGGGTTTTATGTTAAAGGGGAACGGATGGAAAACATCGCAAAAGAGCTCGGTTATGAAACAAAGTATTGTTACAGATTACGAAGAAAGGGGATTTGGATGTTATGAGCGAGGAAGAATTAACAATCATTGAAACCATTGAAGAAGTTTGCGATAAGTTCTGCAAATACAGCGGAACAGGCGAAAATGGCGAGTGCTGTTATTGTGCGACACACGAAGGCGAATGTCCTTTTGACAAGGTATATAAAGCATTGGGGTTGAAATGAACGGAAAACTTTTTAATCAAACTTGGGAAGAATTCCTTGTTTGGAATATTGACACAGGAATATTTTATTTGAGCGGTCGAGACATCGTTTGCATGATAATCGGCTTCGGGGTTTGCCTGATATTATGGGCGATGCTTGACGGAAAGGAGATTCATGTTCGAAGGGATGATAATTAAAACCTTTCCCGACACGGATGTTCCGGCTTATGCAAGGATGATTCGAAGCCATGGATATAAACCGATTATTCGAAGGGATTATATCCGGGTGGGTGGAAAAATTGACGATGGAAAAATCGACAGATTGAAATTTGGAAACCTTATCTTTCATAAACGAAGATTGAAAAAGCTCAAAAGGGATGATTTATCGAGAATGCTTTGCATAAGAACCGAAACCATTTTTAATTGGGAACTCGGCAGAACTATGCCGAAAAAATCGGTTGTTGAGGATTTAATGATAATTTTAGACATTACGGAAGGAGAAATAAGCGAATGTCGGATGTAGAAGCGGTCACAATTTTAACAAGAATAAGGGGTTGTAGGTTTGCGGATGATTGTAAATGTAATTGTGAACAATGTGTCCATAATTATTCAAACGAAGAATTAAACGAAGCAATCAGCACAGCGATTGATTCACTTCTTGAAAGGAGCAAGGATGGACAACATTAAATATTGTGCGAATTGCCGAAGGCTTTGGAAAGAGGAAGATTGCATCACAGGTCAATCATATGTCGGCGAAGCGTGGGGGCATCCAATATATGAAGAATACATTGTTTGCCCGGATTGTTCCGATAATGTTTGCGATTGGGAAGGCGAACCTTATTTGTTCGATGAGTTTGGGGATGAATACGATGAGGAAGGGGATGATTATGATTAAATTATCAATCGTGATTCCATATTACAACACAGCCGAATATACGGAACAGCTCTTAAAATCGTTAATGCCACAAATGAACGATAAATGCGAAGTAATATTTGTGGATGATGGGAGCGATGAAATATTCGAGCCGGGATATGAAAATATAAAGGTTTATCGTTTTTTATCGAATAAAGGGGTTTCAAGTGCGAGAAATTACGGAATCAAGAAATCAAAAGGGGATTACATTGTGTTTATTGATTCGGATGATCTTGTTTCCGATGATTACATCGAGCAGATATTCACGGCGATTGAAAGTGAGCCTGACACGGTGTATTTATCTTGGCGGTCGATTGATGGTAGGCTTGGAAAAATCATTCAAAATGAAAATGACGAGTTTAATCCATGGAATCGGTGTGTGTGGAATAGGGTTTTTAAAAAAAGTTATATATATGGCTTGAAATTTGACGAAGAAAAACAGGTTGCCGAGGATGATGATTTCCTTAATCGTTTGCCGGATGCCGAAACAAAAACATATATTTCAAAACCCATATATTATTATAGAGCCGGAAGGACAGGAAGTTTGACCGATAAAGCGAATAAAGGGTTTTTTCGCCCACGGATTAAAACACAAATTGTTATATATTGTGCGAATATGCAGAAAATCGGTGGAATAGAAACATGGCTTTATTATTGGTGTCGCAATATGTATCAGCTATATGACATCATGGTTATATTTTCCGAAAATATGGATGGCAGACAGATCGCCCGGCTTTCGGAGATTGTTCAAGTCATGAAATTAAATAACAGGCTTGTTGAATGTGACACATTGATTAACACACGAATCACGGACAAAATCCCGGAAGAAATCCAAGCCAAGAGAATAATACAAATGGTTCACGGCTGTTATTCAGCATTGTTTTGTTGTGATATACAGCCGAACCGGGACAAGGTTGTTTTTGTTTCCGAAGCGGCGGCGAATACTTATCAGAATGTAAAAGATTATGAGGTTATTCACAATTTTACATATCCGACAAAGCAGAATAGATGCCTTTTTCTAATAACCGCATCAAGATTCACAAGGGAAAAAGGTGGCGAAAGAATGATTAAGCTTGCCGAAGCCTTGAGAAGATCCGGCATCGAATTTGTTTGGTTCGTTTTCAGCCATCAGGAAACAAGGCTTGTAGAAGGTATGGTTAAACTCCCGGAAACATTAAATATAAAGGATTATATTGCCAAATGTGATTATTTGGTTCAGCTTTCCGATTCCGAGGGGTTTGGATATTCCATCGTTGAAGCATTGGAAATGGGAATCCCGGTTATTACAACACCTGTTGATGTATTGAAAGAGCTGAATTTTAGAGAAAACATTGACGGTTACACCGTGCCATTTGACATGGTGGATGTGGATGCCGAACGATTTTTGACAATCCCCAAAACGGCAGAATATAGAGGAGACACAAACGAAAATATAAAAAAACAATGGGTAAAGCTTCTCGGAAAATCGAAACCGACCGGGGATTATTTGAAGCAAGGGAATATGGTTAAGCTTGAAATCATTGAATCATACACCGATTTGGAACTTGGGCGAGAGATGAAGGTTGGCGAAATCGTAACGATGCGAAAGGCAAGAGCAAATCTGATTGTTGGCTGTGGAAAGGCTGTTATTGTAAAATAGAAAGGAGAAGTGTATGGAAAACGAGAATTGGTTTGTTGAAGAAGCCAAAACCGAGCAAATATTGTTCCGAGGGACTAAAGAAGAATGCTATGAGTGGTGCGATGAACACGCAAAAGAGTTTTATGACAAGGTTCTTATCATTAGGAAGGGGAAGTAATGATTCTATTCTTTATCGGATTGGCAACAGGACTTCTTGCCGGAACAATATGCGGAGTGATGGCGATGTGTATTTTATACATTGAAAGAGAGGATTAGCCAATGAACGAATTAACTTATGTAATTATTATCGGAATCTTATGTTTTGCTTGCGGATTAAACACAGGGGTTTTATTGATGTTGTTGATTAGACATGAGAAAGGAAATAAACAATGAAACTGATAATTGATATACCCGAAGAAGAATATAGAAATATATGGTTAATGTCCAAAGATGGAATAGGAATGGCTTTATATGATTGGGTAGCAAACGGCACACCACTTTCGGAAGAACTTGAAAAGATAAAAGCAGAAATAGAAGATATAAGGTCACAAGAAGAAAATATTGATAGTAGTTGGTGTGCGGGATTGAAATATGTGAACAACAAAATTATAGACAAGCATATTGCAGAACTGAAAGGAGAATAGGAATGAAACTGATAATTGATATTTCTAATGAAATGTATGATTGGCTTGAAAATGGTTTTCCTATTGAATATGACTATGTGAAATTGTTTGATAAAGTTAGGCAAGGAGAGAAACTTGATAATCAAACTAACGGCGAAATTATAAAAGCATTATTTCCTAATTCATTTTTTGATGATTATGTTAATCAATGGGATGAAGTTGAATCCGTTGTAATGGATAATGAAATTTATTTTGATATAGAATGGTGGAACGCACCTTACGAACCGAAAGGAGAACAGGAATGACGGATAAAGAGTTTACCAAAATATTGCAGAATATCAAAGACGAAATAGATACTCCCAACCGTGGAACGTGCGATTATTTCATAGTCGACCGAATTGAGGAAATAGTGAAAAAGGCTTTATCCGAACTGAAAGGAGAGAACAAATGAAACTTGTAATTGACATTCCCGAAGAAATCTACATTGAAAAAAGAGAAGATTATATTGGAGATACATTAGATAAAGCAATCGCAAACGGCACGTTACTTTCGGAAGAACTTGAAAAGATAAAGGCAGAAATAAACAATATAGAACCCGGCTATAACTTTGAAGGTTTTTATTATTGCCAGAGCAAAGTGTTGGACATTATAGATGAACGCATAGAAGAACTGAAAGGAGAGAACAATGACAGATAAAGAAAAACCTTTACTTGAGGATGTAATTGATTGGGGACAAGGCTATGATGATACAATAATGGAACTGTTAGAGAGCTTTCAGAAATTTCGTGACGGATATTACGGACTTGTCAATTATGGGGATGATTGGTGGAAAAATTTTAATCAGGGAACAGACTTTGACGAGATTATGAAAGAACAATGGGAAAAATTTGAAAGTGTTGATTTTATGAATCTTGTTGAAAAAATGGCTGTGGCTATTGCCGGAACTTATGTCAGATTTGATGATTTTGCAGAAGGAGTAAAAAAATGCTATGAGCAAGGAAAGGGGTTAAGGCATAAAAAGGAGAATGAATAATGGAAATAAGAAAACGAACAGGGGAAGAAATTAGAGCCTATATTGATGGCTATAATGCTTGTTTTAAGGAGTTTGAAAAACAGGCAGAAAAAGACAACTATCTTGATAAGGCAATTTATAAAGTTGGGATAATTAAAAGTGCGGCAAATGCTTGTATTGATAAAGGAGAGAATAAACAATGAGTTTGTGGGTTGTTGATATACACGGAGATATTGAAGGCGATTATGACCTTGTGACAAAATATAACAA
>Ga0310786_10002211_pt1 | contig 30187 bp, 25 predicted proteins | sample AusTroGonzalo_MG_FD_203881 | JGI IMG/M metagenome (GOLD analysis project Ga0310786, IMG submission 203881) | Bovine rumen microbial communities from tropical cattle in Woodstock, Queensland, Australia - Gonzalo_03 (v2) (version 2) | ecosystem: Host-associated > Mammals > Digestive system >...
GCCAGAATATACCGGCTTCCTCAAGCAGGAACTCGAACAAGGTGAGATTCAAACCGAACTCGAGCACTACAACGGACGAAACTACCAGACAGCTGTTCTCTATCGCACACTCCTCTACCCGCAACATAGCGGTGACATCAAGATTGACCCTGCCTCCTTTGAGGCCGTGCTACGCGTGCAGACTCGTTCGCAGGTACGTTCCATCTTCGATGACTTCTTTGGCTCATACACTAACGTCACCAAAGTACTGACCGCCCCGGGAGCTACCATTCACGTTGACGCACTGCCTGCTGGCAAACCCGCTTCCTTCTCCGGAGGTGTTGGCAAATTCACGATGGCGGCATCTATATCTTCTACTGACCTCAAAACCAACGAAGCCGTAACGATAAAGATTGATATCAAGGGTACCGGCAACATGAAACTCCTCAAAACACCGGCTATTGACTGGCCGGAAGGATTTGAGGCGTACGACCCGAAAGTAACCAACAATTTCAAAACCACAACCTCCGGCGTTTCCGGCACTAAAGAGATTGAGTACCTTGCTATTCCACGGGCCAGTGGCGACTATGTCATTCCCGCCATTGAATACAGCTATTTCGACACGCAGGATAATGCCTACAAGAAACTCTCCACTCCCGAATACACCTTGCATATTTCGAAAGGTTCAGGCGATTCCGATGCTACACAAGCCGTCGTTCAGAACTACGTCAACAAGGAGGATATTACCCAATTCGGCTCCGACATCCGCTATATCCACGTTTCTAACAGCGACAGCGGTCTAACAGCGCAGCGGTCTAACAGCGCCAGCTGTCTGACTTTCGGCTCCCTCACCTTCTGGCTCTGCTACCTCGTTCCTCTCTGTCTTGCTCTCATTCTGTTACTTATCTTCCGCAAGAAGATTAAAGAGAATGCGGACGCAGCTCGTGTACGCTATAAGAAAGCCAATAAAGTCGCACAAAAACGACTCAAAACGGCGAAGAAACTCATGGTCGAAAACAACAAATCCGCCTTCTACGAAGAGATTGAACGCGCTGCACTATCATACCTCAGCGACAGACTCAATATTCCTACTGCAGACCTCAGTAAGGACTCCATTGCACAAATCCTAAGAAACAAAGGGATCAATGAACAACTCATTGCTCAAGTCAACGACCTACTCGCCACCGCAGAGTTCGCTCGATATGCTCCTTCCGCCGACAGCCAGATGCAGACGCTCTACGACCAAACTACACAAATCATCAACAACCTCGAAAATCATAAATTATAAATCTTCAATTATGAAACTCCTATTGATATTATTACTTGCCACTTTTGCCGAAGCCAATCAGCAATATGCTGACGGCAACTACAACCAAGCCGCTCAAATCTACGAACAACTCCTTGCCGAAACTAATCCAACTGGCGAAGCCGCTCTAACAGCGCAGTGGTCTAACAGCGACAGCGGTCTAACTTCCGAAATCTACTACAATCTCGGCAACGCATATTTCAAGCAGGGGGAACTCGCACAATCCATTCTTGCATACGAACGGTGCCTAAGACTCGACCCACGTAACAAGGACGCCAAATACAACCTCGCATTTGCACAATCGCGTATCATTGATAATATTCAAGACAATCAAGCCTTTTTCATCTCTTCGTGGCTCAAAGCCGTACGTAACTCCTTGCGTGAAACCACTTGGATGTACCTCAGTATCTCCATGTTCATCCTCCTTCTCATCGGAGCGCTACTCTTTGCGCTCTCTCCAATACAATCGCTTCGCAAAGCCGCTTTCTATACCGCTATCTTCGCACTACTCATCTCCATCGCTGCTTGCGCCAATGCAGGAAGCTTGCACAACCGAGATAATAAACGCAACGAAGCCATCATCACACAAGGCATCGTTACAGCCAAAGCCTCTCCAGACCGCTCCGGTACGGAACTCTTTACACTACACGAAGGCACCAAAGTTATCATACACGAAACACTCGGCGACTGGTGTAATATCCATGTCGCTAACAACGTCGGATGGATCAAACTCTCCAACCTCGAACGAATATAATCAAAAAAAGTGCGATTTCTCGCACTTTTTTTTGTTTTCAGCTTTCAGATCCCACTCGGTTTGCCGCTTGTAGAGCCATAATATATTATGGCTCTTTTGTTGAAGTAATCTGTTTTCAGCTTTTCTTTTTGATTACTGACTACTGATGTATTTGGCACGGATTTTGTATGCGTGAAAGTGGTTTGTATAAACGCATAGTATTATATGGTTTGTTGCTTGTGTCGTTGCCCTTGTTGGCGGCAAAGCATATGCCGTCGGTTCCGGATTCGCTGCAACGGATTGTCGTGCCGGTGAACGGCATTACGGTGACGATGCAGCGAGTGGAAGGCGGTTCGTTTATGATGGGCGCCACACCGGAACAATCCGACCCCGACCTCGTTTCCGACAAACCGGCGCACCTTGTGTTTCTTTCTCCCTATTATATGGCGACCACAGAAGTGACCTATGCCCTATGGCACGCTGTAATGCCCGAACGAGAGACCTTGACCCCGAAAGGCTATTCCAACCACCCTATTAATTACGTGTCGTGGCACGATTGTCAGACCTTCGTGCGCCGCTTGGATAGTATCACCGGTTTGCCGTTTCGTCTGCCAACAGAGGCTGAATGGGAGTTTGCGGCACGCGGCGGCATAAAGAGCCGGAAGTATCGCTTTGCCGGAAGTAACATTGCTGACAGTGTGGGTTGGCTGTACTCGTGCTCAGGCAATTGGACCCATCCTGTAGCCCGCAAGCATCCCAACGAGCTTGGAATATATGACCTCACGGGCAATGTTGCCGAATGGTGTCAGGACCTTTATGGGGCGTATAGATTGGGCACTAATCCTAATCCCTGCGGAGCAGATACCGGCAGCTATCGTGTGGTTCGAGGCAGCAGCTACGATGAGTGTCTTGCCAATAGTCATCTGTCTGTGCGGAGGTGGTTCAAGCCGGAAACCTCTACCGGATATATCGGACTTCGGCTGGCACTGACCCTACCCGATGACCCGATAATGCAACCGGCAGAAACGAATAAGACGGCACTAAGCAAAACCGTTCGTATCAAGGGACGAACGTTGCGGTTTGTGTATGTGCCGGCAGAACAACCATATTATATTTCGGAGGAGATAAGTGTGACGCTCTGGAAGAAAATGATGCGCCATGAGCCGGAAGACAAGCAGCGCAGTATCGCACTCGGAATGTCTTATGCAGCGAGACAACGATTCGCCGAAGAATGCAGCCTTGCGGCGCAGGAACGACTATTTGTGGCGAGCGCCGAAGAGATAGTCGCTGCCGAGCAAGAAAGATTGATTGAGCCGTACGAAAAAGAAGAGAAGAATAGATATAAATCTTTGAGTATCAGACAGATTCAACGGCGCAGAAAAGCGGCAGACCGTTGGTCGCCACTAACAGAATTAGTGGGTTTTCGTCTGCCCAAACCGGATGACCCGATACTGTTACAATACAAAAAAGAGGACGATGAATCTCGCCCTCTTCGTCTGGTTATCCGCACAGCGGATTAGTGCTTGATGTAGGAATAGGTGTTGTAGCCCTTGGATGTGAAGAGCTCATTTCCTTTGAGGAAGGTGATCTCAATGAGGTTCATGACCAAGGCGATTTCAAAGCCCTGCGCCTTGAAGAAATCTGCGATAGCAAGATCCGTGTTTCCGGTGGCCAAGATGTCGTCAAGGATGACAACACGACGGAGACCTTTTTGTTTAAGGTCGTCCAAGTCTGCCATATTCACCACAAACTTTGAAGAACCGTACTCTTTGTCCGCTGAGAAGGATACTTGTGTGCCGTCATTAGGCAGTTTACCTTCTTTGCGAAGCATAAAGAACGGCATTTGGAGGCGCTCAGCGACCATCGCACCAATGATAAATCCACGCGCTTCGGGACCAATGATAACAATCGGTTCACCGTTAGCAACAGCCAGCACTTGCTCACTGAGCGCATCAACGGCCTGTTTCACCTCCTGCGGGTCAAGCAGGAACGGCGTAATGTCCAGAAAACGAATCCCTGGTTTAGGGAAATCAAGAATAGTTTTAATCATTATTGTTTTAATTTACAATTTACAAATTTACGATTTTGGTTAATTGTACAATTTATTCAATATGACAATCAATCGTCAATTGTCAATCGTCAATTTACTTGAGGTGTGCTTCAATGTAGTTGAAGAAGTCGGCAAGAGTTTTCGCCTGCTTAAGTTCGACGGCTTGGGGTTTGAAGCCAAACTCCCGCTCAACAATCACCACAATATCCACAAAATCAAGGCTGTCAATGCCTAAATCGGTTTTGAGGAGTGCCTCCTGTTTAATCAATTCGGGTTCAATCTCAAAATCCTCAATGAGAAAATCCGTTACTTTCTGTTCAATTTCTTGTCTTGTCATATTATTTTTACTTTTTTACAACCAAAATACTATGCCCGCCTTGTCCGAGATTGTCATGAATAGTCTCTACTTCAAGCCCTGCCGCATGAATAAGACGGGTCAAATCGTCCGTGTTATACATCTTGCTATTTCCGTTGGCGAGCGCCGTAAAATACAGGGAAGTTTGTGTCAGGCAAAACGCCGCAGGCGCGTATTGCTGACGATCCCAAAGCGTTTCCATAATCATTATACGCGCTTCGGGCGTTAGAATCTTTGCTGCGCGGGAAAGGATACTGATAATCTCCTCTTCTCCAAAGCAGTCAAGGAATTGCGACATCCAAATGATATCGTATGTTTTATCCGTCGGGAAGTGCTGTTGGGGATCGAGCAGGTTCATGGGAGCGGCATCAATACGCTCTGCACCGAACTTGCCCTCTGTTTGGCGGCGCATCATCCCGAGCTGCTGAGGTAAGTCACAGACCGTTACATGTAGGTTTGGATTATATGCCACACACTTGAGTGCGAAACGACCGGTGTTGCCGCCAACATCAAGCAGATTTACGATTGAACGATTTAGGATTGACGGTTGGTTTGCGATGAGGCCGAGGGCTTCATCAAAGGAGTGGTCGGAATAATAGTGGTCAAAGCCAAACCATGACTTTTGAACCTGTTCCGGCAAACTGCTTAATCCCTCATAGATAGTGTCCCAATCGCCGAAATGTTTCAAGCCCGCAGGTTTGCCTTGCTCCAACGCCTCATCCAAGTGAAACCACCCTTCGTAATTGACATCGTGATTGAAGTCAATATCAGCCCGAATCATTTCATCGTTAAGCAGGAACCAGCCTGTTTTCGCCAAGGTATAGCGATCAGATTCCGTGTCAATCAGGACAACGTGCATCGTCAACGCCGACTCCATCAGGCACTTGGCAGCATACAGGCTGAGATGTGCACGTTCTGAGATTTCCGCCTCTGTGAGACCTTCTTTGGCCTCGCTGAGCATTTCAAGAATGCCGTACTTTATGAGTAAGCGAACCACTTGAAAGACCACGGCACCAAAGGAATAGACGTGCGCCAATTCCTGTGCCTCTCGAGCCGTATATTGCTCTTTGGAATATTGAGATCTCAGATTCGGTGTCAAAGTCATGGTTTCTTCAGTATGATTGCGCTGTTTGTTCCGCCAAAACCAAAGGAATTACTGAGCACAAGGTTGAGCGGCATTTCAATACGTTCGGTAGCGATACGCAGCGATTCGGCGGCTTCATCTTTGTTCTCAAGGTTGATATTCGGGGCGATATAGTTGTTCTGCATCATTAGAATGGAGTAAACGGCTTCACTGGCTCCAGCCATCCAGCACTCGTGACCTGTCATGGATTTCGTTGAACTAATCCACGTACGGCTATTGCCGAATAAGCGGCTTAGAGCAAGCGCTTCTTGTTGGTCTCCTTGTGGTGTTGACGTAGCGTGCGCATTAACGTAATCAATGTCAGTTTCTTGTACTCCTGCATTTGCTAAAGCACGGGAAATCGCAATATAGCTGCCTTCCTCACTGGGCTCACTGATACCACCACCGTTGGAGGAGAAGCCGTAACCGACCACTTCGGCAAGGATGGTTGCTCCGCGTTGGATAGCATGGTCATAGTCCTCAAGTACCAGAGCCGCTGCTCCACCCGACGGTACAAGACCGTCACGACCGGTATCAAAGGGCCTTGAAGCCTTGGTCGGGGCATCAGTTCGTACGGAGAATGTACTTAAAGCGTCAAAGGCGGCCATTGCATAAGGATTGACCTCTTGGGCGCCACCGACGAGAATCATATCTTGTAATCCTTGCTCAATAAACATCTTGCCCAAGCCAATAGCGTGGCTGCCACTTGCACACGCAGCGCTTACCGAGAAATTGATGCCCCGCAAGTGAAAAATAGTGCTAAGATTCATGTTCACGGTTGAGTTCATAGACTGAAAAATCAGTCCCGAACCAAGCAGTTGTGTGTCGTGCTTTTCAAGCATCGTCTCGTGCATTTCAACAGTAGGCTTCGCTGTACTATCGTTGCCGAAAAGAATGCCCACTTCGTTGGAAAGCAAATAGTCGTCCGATATTCCCGCCATCTCAAATGCTTCATGAGAAGCCATATACGCGTAGGCAGCTTCTTGTGACAAACCGACCCGTAAACGTCTATGCAACAACCCCTTCAAGTCAGGCTCTTCGACAATGCCGGTTAAGGAGCTTCGGAAGCCATATTTGCTGCGAATCAGGTCAATGCCGATACCGCTGCGCCCTTCGCGCAGCGATTCGTTTACCTCGGCAATATTCTTACCAATGCACGACCAGATACCGATACCCGTTACAACGACACGTCTCATCCTAATCCTCCCGTTACACCAATTACCTGACCGGAAACATAAGAAGCCTCATCCGTAGCCAAGAATGATACAACAGCAGCCACCTCTTCCGGTGTACCAAATCGTCCAGCTGGAATCATTTGCTTGAGTGATGCCTCGTCCAATTCAGCCGTCATGTCCGTTTTTATAAAGCCGGGAGCAACGGCATTTACAGTCACTTTACGAGAAGCCACTTCCTTAGCCAGCGAGCGAGTCGCTCCAATAATGGCTGCTTTGGCCGCACTATAGTTTGTCTGCCCGGGAAGTCCGTTCACCCCTGAGATGGAAGCAATATTGATTATACGTCCTGAACGGGCCGTCAACATCGGTTGCAGCAAGGCACGCGTTACAAAGAAGAATCCTTGGAGGCTGGTATCCAGCACCTGTTGCCATTCACTATCCAGCATAAAGACCATCAGTGTATCCTTCCGAATTCCGGCATTATTGACCAAAACGTGAATGTGTTCACCCGGATGCTGTTCACGCCAGCCATTCAGTGCTGCTTCAACTTGCTCCTTGTTGCCTACATCAAAACGTAACAATTCTGCTTTTCCGCCAGCTTCTTCAATCTCTGCCTTGACTGCCTGTGCTGCTTGCTCACTATGCTGATAGTTTATCAGCACTGAGTAGCCATCACGAGCCAGACGCTCAGCAACTGCTCTACCTATACCTCGGCTTGCACCTGTAACTAATGCGTAACGTTTATTTACAATTTGGTCATTTACCATTTTGTCATTTATTTTTTAAGATATTCTATTAATTGTGTTATTTCGTTGTAATGAGGGCGGTCGTTGATGAGTTCGGGAATAAACATCCGTAGCTCGTCATATACTTTTCCGGTTGCTTGAGCGAGTTGCGCACGGATATCCAAGCAATCCGTTGCCTGCGCGAGTGCCAGCAAGAGAATTGCCATCACTTGGTAGGCGTTTTCAATCACTTTAGCGCACAACTCTGCCGTATTTGTGCCCATAGAAACGATATCCTGATTGTCGTTATTATTGGGAATTGAATGTACGTAGTTCGGCATTGCGAGTGTCTGACACTCAGCGGTGGTGCTGGTAGCGGTGAACTGCATGGCTTGAAGTCCGTACTGCAAGCCCAATGTGCCACGGTTGAGGAAAGGCGGCAGAATACCGTTAATACGGTCGTGCATAAGGTAGTTCAATTGCCGCTCCACTGTCATCACAAGGCGTACCAAGGCAATCTTGACTTTATCCTCCTCCAGCGAGATATAATCACCATGGAAGTTGCCACCATGATAGACGTTGTTGGTCTCGGGGTCGATGATGGGATTGTCACTGGCGGCATTGAGCTCGTCGTCAATGACTTCGTGGGCGTGGTCAAAGGTCTCCAAGATGGGCCCGAGTATCTGCGGTGTGCAACGGAGGCTATAGTAGGGCTGCACTTTGTCCTTGAAGACATGCTCAGTGTGTCCGCCGTTGTAGAGTGCGTGCTCCCGCCGCTGTAGGCGTTGACTGCCTTGCGCGAGTTCGCGCATCTGCGCCGCTATACGTTGCTGTCCGCTGTGGCGACGATACGCATTGAGGGGTTCAGACATCAAATCGTCATAAGAAGCAGCAATTTCATTCATCCACACCGAGGTCAGCACCGCCCAATGTAACAGGTTCTCCGCATGAATCTGATTGATTGCGGCAATTCCGGTCATGACACTGGTGCCATTAGTGGCACTCAAGCCCTCACGAATATGAATATCTATCGGCTTCAAGCCTTCCTTTTTCAAGACTTCCGCCGTAGGTAGCCACTCGTCGTGATAGTGCACTTTGCCTTCACCAATGAGGCATAGCGCAATATGTGCCAATTGTACGAGGTCGCCGGAAGCACCAACACTGCCATGTTCCGGAATGAAGGGAATAATATTGCGATTGATAAAGGCTGCCAATAGTGTCACAATGTCTTCATGCACCCCACTTTTCCCTTGCAGAAAACTGCCCAAGCGCGCATACATAGCTGCACGGACATAGTCATCGGCTAAAGGCTGACCCGCACCCGTCGCGTGGGAACGGATAATGTTATATTGCAGTTCCTTGAGATGGGCATCTTCAACGCGCCACTGCGCCATTGGTCCGAAGCCGGTATTGATGCCGTAAATCACTTTGTCGCGTGCAAAATCACACAAGAAAGCATAACTCTTTCGTACCTGCTCGAGAGATGCCTGAGATACACTCAATTCAACACCTTTATATAATATATCGTATAGTTCTGCTATGCTCATAGTTCGACTTCTTCTCCTTTGTGCGGGATTGAGATGCCGCGGAATCCGGATTCGTACAAGTGGTCTTTATATTCGGATTGTGCGTCCGGTTCGCCGTGAACGATAAAGGTGTGTTTGACTTGCGCCACATCAAGACTCTTGCTGAGGTAGTTCGTCATTTCGCGCCAATCTCCGTGCCCTGAAAATCCTTCTATCTTCGTAATCTGCGCCTTTATGCGGTGGTCATAGCCAAAGATGGAAATCCACTTGCGACTCGGGTCTTGAATACGTGCGCCCAAGGAAGTAGGGGTACAATAACCTACGATAAGAATCGTCGTACTCGGTTCATCAATGTGATTCGCCACATGATGTTTGATTCGTCCCGCCTCCATCATGCCCGAAGCCGAAATGATTATACACGGTTCATCACTATGGTTAAGCGCTTTGGACTCGCGAATATCGGTAATATAATGCAGGGTATTGAAACCGAACGGGTCATTGTCAAAGCGTAAAGAATCCTGTACTTCCTCGTTCAGTTCATCCATATACATCCGGAAGATATGGGTTGCATTGACGGACAAAGGCGAGTCCACATAGACGTTGATTTGTGGCAAACGCCCATCGTTATAGAGGCGGTTAAGCACATAAACAATCTCCTGTGTACGTCCCACCGAGAAAGAGGGAATCAGCAGTTTGCCCTTTTTATAAACGCACGTATCATCCACTACCCCAAGCAACATCTCCTCGCTCGCCAACTCATCGTCGTGAATACGGTTTCCGTAAGTGGATTCGCAAATCAGATAGTCGCATTGCGGGAAGGCTTTCGGGGAGCACAGAATATGGCTCTTCTCGCGCCCGATATCACCTGTGTAGGCTAACTTAACCCACTCTCCCGACTTGCGCCTTACCTCCAGCGACACCACCGCAGAACCTAACATGTGTCCTGAATTGGTAAACGTCACATATACATCATCATATAACCGATATCGGCGGTCGTAACCAACCGTAACGAACTGACGCATACAACGTTCTGCATGATTGGAATCATAAAGCGGTGTTGTCTTCGGCTTATGCAAGCGGTCCATTTTCTTATTGTACCAGCGTACATCCTGTGCCTGAATAAAAGCGGTATCTTGGAACATGATGGCGCACAAATCCCGCGTGGCGGGCGTACAAAGAACTTCGCCACGGAATCCCAACCGCCAAATATACGGCACCAAACCCGAATGGTCTATGTGCGCATGCGTGAGAATGACATGGTCTATGGTTGTAGGGTCAAAACCAAGCTCGCGGTTGGCGGCATCCGTTTCCATGCCTTTGCCTTGATACATTCCGCAATCCAACAAGATTCGCTTGCCGGAATCGGTGGTGATGAGGTGCTTACTACCTGTAACCTCTTCTGCGGCGCCTAAGAACTGAAGTTTCATTTATAATTTACGATTTACGATTATTGGACAAGACCAATTGTTTATTTCTTGATGCCGTCACGCTCAAGCAAGGCATCAATAGTCGGCTCTCCACCACGGAAACGGCGATACAGCACCATTGGTTCTTCGGTACCGCCGCGCTCAAGGATATTCTTACGGAAGGAGTCGGCCGTCTTCTTATCAAAGATGGAACCGTTCTTGGCTTGTGCCTTCTTGAATTGCGCAAAAGCATCAGCGTCCAGCAGTTCCGACCACTTATATGAGTAGTAACCGGCAGCGTAACCACCCGAGAATATATGGGTGAACGCAGTTTCCATCTGAGTGCCTGCTATATTTGGCAACACCCTAACCTGCTCCATCGCGTTATTACCAAACTCGATAACGGCCTCTTGTACGGACTTGCCTTCGGGCACTACAAACGGTTCACGGAGTGTGTGCCACGCCATGTCTAGATAGCCGAACGAAAGCTGACGTACGCAAGAATACGCTGCGTGGTAGGTTTGGGCTGCATGCATCTTATCAAGCAGGTCTTGCGAAAGTGGTTCCCCGGTTTCGTAGTGTTTCGCAAAGGTATCAAGGAACTCTTTTTCATCAATAAAGTTCTCATTGAACTGAGAAGGCAATTCCACAAAGTCACGAGGAACAGCCGTTCCCGACTGCGACGAATAATTGCAGCGAGTCAGCATGCCGTGTAAGCCGTGGCCAAACTCATGCAAGAATGTACGTACCTCGTCGTAGGTCAGCAGCGCCGGCTTGGTCTCTGTCGGGCGGGTGAAATTCATCACGTTCACAATATGCGGACGATGGTCTTTGCGGCCACACTTGTATTGCGGTTGGAAATCATTCATCCAAGCACCACCACGCTTGCCGTCCCGCGGATGAAAATCGCTGTAATAAACGGCAAGATAATTGCCTTTGCTGTCAAATACATCGTAGGCTGACACCTCAGGATGATATACCTGAATATCCTTATTCTCCACAAACTTCAAGCCATAGAGACGATTTGCCAGACCAAAGACACCTTGTTTAACCGATTCCAGTTCAAAGTACGGACGGAGGACGTCATCAGAGATGCTGTATTTCTCATCCTGCAGTTTCTTGCTGTAGAACGACCAGTCCCACGGTTGTATTTCGCCCTCAAGACCAAGACTGTTGGCATATTCTTGCATTTCCTGTACTTCTGCCTTTGCTGCAGGCATGTAGGCGTCACGCAGTTGGTCAAGGAAGTTCATTACGGTTTCCTCCGTCTCTGCGCAAGTCTTATGCAGCGATTTAACGGCGTAATCCGGTTTGTCGAACAATTTCGCCAACTCAAGGCGGGTATTCGCTATGTCAATGATATTCTGCGTATTATCAAAATCACCACCTACACAACGCGTATTATAGGCCATATAAATCTCTTGACGCAGCGCACGATTGGCACAATCCTTCATGACGGGGATATAGGTTGTCGGCTTGAGGTCCAGCAACCAGCCCTTCTTGCCTTTCTTCTCGGCATTGGCCTTGAGCATTCCTTTGGTGTCCTCGTTCAGACCCGCCAACTCGCTCTCGTCCGTAATCAGTTTGGTCCAAGCGTTCGTGGCTTTGAGCACATTCTGACCGTACGTCAGCGTAAGCATCGAAAGTTTGGCAGTCAGTTCGCGGTATTTCTCTTTGCCAGCTTCGTCGAGGTTCGCGCCATTGTCTGCGAAGGACTCATAGGTATCCTCTAACAGTTTGACTTGGTCCGGACGCAAACGAAGGCTCTCTCGTTGCTCATAAACGGCCTTGATACGGGCAAACAGACCTTCGTTCAGGATAATCGATGTGCTATATTCTGACATCATCGGCGAGAGTTCAACCTCTAATGCCTGTAACGAATCGTTGGTCTCAGAATGCGTGAGGTTATAGAAACAACCGGCAACCATCGACAGCGTGTGACCGGCCTTCTCAAGCGCTTCAATTGTGTTCTTGAAGGTCGGTGCTTCGGGGTTGTTCACGATAGCGTCTATCTCCTCGCGACCTTGACGAAGAGCCTCCTCAAAAGCCGGCATATAATCCGACGCATGAATAGAGTCGAACGGATACGTACCGTGAGGGGTTTCCCAATAGGCGTAATCTAACAAAATGTTTCCGGTCTTTTCCGGCAATGCAGGCTTATCAGAACAAGCCATTAATGTCCCAACGGCTAAAGCCATAATAATCAATTTTTTCATTTTATTATTTATTTATTTGTTTTTTCCTCTGAGGAGATTGATATCTCCGCTCATCTGGTAAATGCCAAGATATGACTCATCGGAATTCTTCTTGGCCTTTTCGTATGCCTGACGACTGTGATATTCAGCATCTTTCGCAGCGTCAGTTCCCAGTGCACGAATAACGTAATAGTAAGCGCCTTCCGCTGCCGGACGTCCGCCGATGGTACCATCCCACCCCTTAGACGGGTCCGTCGATTCGTACACAAGTTTCCCCCAACGGTTATACACCCATATATGGTACTCCCGCAAGGAGCGATAGAGCACACGGAACTCGTCATTCTGACCGTCACCATTGGGAGTGAACACGTTCGGCACGAGTAGTTGCGATTCCGGCACCGTAATCTCTATCAAGGTCGAATCACGGTCACAATCGCCATCGTCCGTATCTCGGCAAGGACATTTCTGGTTGAGCACATAGTTCACTACCCTATAATGTCCGGGCTCCGAGAACGTATAGCGCAAGGTCTCATCCGCACGGGTAGCCAACAGTTGTGAACTGCGGTAAATACGCCAATCGAAGAACTCTACTGCCGGTGAGGGATTGGACTCAAAGAATATCTCCAAAGGTGCGGAGCCGCTGAGTGTAGTGGATTCGGTAGGACGTTCCACCTCATTGGATTTCTCGCCTTTCTTGCCGCGAACGGTGGTTGTGGAAATAACGTGAGACGTTACCGCTATCGGTTCGGCCTCCTCCGAAACCACGGAATCCGAGGCTAAGGACAGCTCGTTGCGCCACTCGTCATCAAAGCGCACCGTAAACGTAGAGGAACGATATAGCGGCTGTAGATGCATTTTGTTGGTTGAGAGGGTGAATGTCTCCACCGCCGCCGAATCCTGCCAGCTGTCTTCTCCCCAACCCAAGTTCGTATAAGCCACGGCACAACGGCGCGTCAGGGTGCTTGGCATACCGAAGGTGTCTTTGTAGGACATCGGCGGAATTGTTCCGTGCAGTTGCACAATGGTCTCACGACAACGGGGAGTCACATCAACCGTATCAATCTTCGGCGCATATTTGGTCAAATCAAACACATAATACACGCCAAGTGTCTCACCGCCTTTCTTCAACACCAGTCCTTCGCCGGTTTCGGGATAAACCTCTTCTGAATCCGACTGAAACAACATGCCGTCAGACGTGCGATACCAGTCCACTTTACCGACTTGCGATTTCACTTGTGGTTCACCGGCAAAAACAAAAGCCGTGTCGGTATTGTTCACAACCATCTTGGCGTTTCCGATGCACTCAATCACCTGCGCGCTCAACGGCATTGCCAACAGGCACAGCAGCAATGTCCAATATTTATTAGCAAAGCGGTTTAAAATCATATAGCGCTTTCTACTTTGAATGAACGAAGTGAATGGTCTTTCTACTTTGAGCGAAGCGGTCTATTTATTCACTTGGAAGCGGGTGTTACCATTTACCAAGAAGTCCACGATTTGGTTGGCTGCTGCGATACCGGCATTGATATTTGCCTCGGCGGTCTGGGCTCCCATTTTCTTGGGTGTGGCGAAATAACGGTCGTCAAACAAAGTTTTGAATTTCGCATCTGCAACCGGCATAATATCCGTGACGTACTTGATATCGGCGCGTTCCTGCATCAGCAGAATCAGTTCTTCTTCGTTGATCACCTCTTTGCGGGCGGTGTTCACGAGCAAGCCGCCTTTCGGCATCAGGCCTACCAAGGCGCGGTTGATGCTGTTCTTTGTCTCCGGCGTAGCGGGGATATGCAGGCTGACAACGTCACAAGTCTTGTACAGTTCCTCTGCACTGTGAACGGGCTTTACATCATCTTTGAGCATTACCTCATCCGGGCAGTACGCATCGTAGGCGTAGCACTCCATACCGAAGCCCTTCGCGATACGTGCTACATTACGGCCGACATTTCCAAAGGCATGAATACCGAGTTTCTTGCCTTTGAGTTCCGTGCCGGATGTGCCGTTATAGAAGTTACGTACGGCAAACACCATCATTCCGAGAGCCAGTTCTGCTACGGCGTTCGAGTTTTGTCCGGGCGTGTTCATTGCCACGACGTTATGCGCTGTAGCTGCCGCCAAATCGATATTGTCGTAACCCGCACCTGCACGTACTACAATCTTCAACTGCTTGGCAGCGTCCAACACTTCCGCATCCACAATATCCGAACGGATAATAAGGGCGTCGGCATCTGCTACCGCGTCTAACAATTGTTTTTTATTACTATATTTTTCAAGTAGTGCCAGTTCGTAACCTGCTTTTTCAACTACTTCACGAATCCCGTCAACTGCCACTTTGGCGAACGGTTTCTCTGTTGCAACAAGTACTTTCATTTTTTTTTAGACTTTTAGATTTTAGTAGAAAGTAGAAAGACCGCAGTTTCACTGCTCAAAGCCTTCACTCTCAATTGTTAATAATTTCTTTATGCTTGGATATTAAACCATATAACATTTTTTCTATTTCGACAAGACGCATATTCAAATCGTCATATATTTCTGTACGTATGTATCCAAAATCATGTGCTAATGTCAGTTCTGTTTCTAGTTCATAAGCGGATCCCAAAGAAAAACTCAAAAAATGGCATAATTCTTTATCTGTAGCACGTCCGGCACCTTCTGCAATATTTGCCGGAATAGACACTGCAGCTCTTTGCAATTGAGAAGTTAACGCATATAACTCATGTTGTGGAAATGATTTCGTTTGAGTATAAACGATTTTTGTCAGTTCCATAGATTTCTGCCATACAACCAATTCTCTAAAATTATGAATCATACCGAGCTTTCTACTTTAAACGAACGAAGTGAGTGGTCTTTCTACTTTGAACGAACAAAGTGAGTGGTCTTTTTACTTTGAATGAACGAAGTGAGTGGTCTTTTTACTTTGAGCGAAGCGGTCTAATGCTTTGCCTCGTACTCGTGGATACAGTCAACGAGCGCCTGCACACCTTCGAGTGTCATGGCGTTGTAGCAGGAAGCGCGGAAGCCGCCGACGAGACGGTGTCCCTTGATACCTACCATACCACGCTCGGTGGCGAACTTGAAGAAGTCGTCCTGCAACTCGGCATATTCGGGCTTGAAGACGAAGCAGATGTTCATGCGGCTGCGGTCCTCTTTCTTCGCAATCGTCGGCATAAACAGTTTGGAGTTGTCAAGGCAGTTGTACAGCAAGTCCGCTTTGGCTTTGTTGCGTGCCTCAATCCATTTCACACCGCCGTTTGCCTTGAGCCAGCGAAGCGTCAGCAATGCCGTATAAACCGGCAGTACAGGAGGCGTATTGAACATCGAACCGCCGTCGATATGCGTCTGGTAGTTGAGCATGGTCGGGATATAACGGCTTACGTGACCGAGGCATTCTTCTTTAATAATCACAAACGTCACACCTGCGGGCGCGAGGTTCTTCTGCGCGCCGCCGTAGATGATATCGTACTGGCTGACGTCTATCGGGCGGCTGAGAATATCCGAACTCATATCTGCCACAAGGCGCACCTTACCTTTCTTGCGGTAAATCTCAGCGAGTTTGTCATCGTTGATTTCGGTACCGAAGATGGTGTTGTTTGTAGTGATGTGGAAGTAGTCAGCATCTTGCGGAATCTCATAGTCTGTGGGGATATCCGTCGTGCTGGCAGCCACTTCAACAGCTTCGCCAAAGCCTTTCGCTTCCTTGAGTGCTTTCTTTGACCACACACCGGTATTGAGGTATGCGGCTTTCTTCTCCAACAGGTTAAACGGAACCATACAGAATTGCAGACTGGCACCTCCGCCGAGGAAGAGAACGCGATAACCTTCGGGGATATTCAGCAACTCTTTCATGAGCGCTTCCGCTTCGTCCATCACCGGTTGGAAATACTTGGCACGGTGAGAAATCTCCAATACGGAGAGTCCTTCTCCTTGGAAGTCGAGAACCGCTTCCGCCGTTTGTTTGATTACTTCTTGGGGCAGAATACTCGGCCCAGCATTAAAATTGTATTTCATGATATAGGTATTTAGAATCCAACGTTATTCATATTATAAATCTTGCGATTCCATTCGGAATAGTGGCGTACAGGTGCACGACGAATAGCGGACGGAGCGGCGGGTTTGCCATAGTACAAGTTCAGCGACATCGCCACGGCAGCCAAGTCGTTCTCGTCCTCCGCTTTCTTCGGGAGCAACTCTGCCGGTACTTCCTTGCCGGCTTTGCGCATTCTGTCTGCCAAATCTGCATTGAACTGCTCTTTCGCTTGACCGGACTTGAACTCGCGGTACTGCTTCTCGTGCATCGCAAACTCAAATAGTTCCTCGTCGTCCTGTCCGCGGTCCCAGCCGTTCTCCTTCATCTCCTTGATGAAGCGCGGCAGCTCGTCCGGATAGAGTGCTTGCGGGTCGCTCGTATAGAACTCGAAGCCTTTCTCTTTGGCGAGTTCGATGATTTCCGGTGCCAGTTCGCCAGGCAGTTTGCCGGACTTACCAAGAATCATACCCCACATAGCCGGATCCATTCGCGTGAACGGTTTCTCGTCCATGGACTTCGAATAGAGATTCATCAAAGCGGCGTTCTTCACATACTGGCTGAAAGGCGTTACCAGACACGGCGTGCCGAGCATCGGCCAAATACGCTGTACTTCGTCGAAGAGTTCCACAAGCAGTTCGTCTTCGCTCAATTCGTGTGCGCCTTTCTTACGCAGGTTGGCGTTGATGGCTGCATGCATACCTTTGAGGTCAGCCATCAAGCTTCCCATCATTCCCCCCGGCAGACCGCAACCAACCAACAGCGAGGTCATCAGGCTGTTCTTCGGGTCTATCCAGTAGCCGAGGAAATCGTCCATAAACGACTGCGTCAGACTGCGCGCCTCCATGTATGCCTTCATATTGATGTCCTTCACAAGGAAGCCGGCGTCCTTCAGCATTGCCTGAATGGTAATCACATCCGGATGAACCTTGCCCCAACTAAGCGGCTCCATCGCCACGTCCAACACATCGCAACCGGCTTTGGCTACTTCGAGCATCGAAGCTACAGAGAATCCCGGACCGCAGTGACCGTGGTATTGGATAATGATATCGGGGTGTTTGGCTTTGATGGCTGCCACAATCTTCCCGAGGCTTGCAGGACGACCGATTCCCGCCATATCTTTCAGGCAGATTTCTTGTGCTCCTCCCTCTATCAGTTGCTCAGCGAGGTTGACGTAATAATCTACGGTGTGCACCTTCGAATAGGTCATACACATCGTGGCTTGGGCGGTCATACCCGCTGCCTTGGCCCACTTGATACTTGGGATAATATTCCGCGGGTCATTCAAACCGCAGAAGATACGGGTAATATCCGTGCCTTGCGCGTGCTTTACCTTGTACATCAACTGACGTACATCTGCCGGTACGGGATTCATACGAAGCGCATTCAGACCGCGATCCAGCATGTGGGTCTTGATACCTGCCTCGTTAAAAGGCTTACAGAACGTACGAACAGCCAGATTGGGGTTCTCACCGTACAACAGGTTGACTTGCTCACTCGCTCCGCCGTTCGTCTCGACGCGATCAAAACAGCCCATATCGATGATTACGGGAGCAATCTTGGCCAACTGGTCCTTACGCGGAACATACTTACCGCTCGATTGCCACATATCGCGGTACACGAGCGAAAATTGGACTTCTTTCTTAGACATTATATTCTTATTTTTTACGAATTTTCCCAAAAACGCGCAAAATTACAACAATTTTCTCACATACGCAAATAAAAAACAAAGTTTTTTTATTTTGGCATACTAACGTAACAAAAAAAGCGGCATCGCTACCGCTTTTATCCTTTAACTTTTCACCTAACGGAGGTAAAATGTCGGATTGCGGTCAGGCTCATGTTCCTCCGCCCGCGCCACAACTAATCGACGCCAATCTTCCGGTATATTCTCAAATACTTTCTTCGCATATTCATATTCTCCTTTCCATTCTTGATTTTTTTATAAAAGAAAACCAAAATTAAGAAAAAAGGGATTGGGGGGATTCGGATGGGGTTGCGTCGCGACTATCGCGCGTAACCTCCATCCCTATTATATATTTCTTCTTTGGCTCTTCTTTAGATTTATTCTTTGGTTCTTTCTTCTTTGGAAATTCCCGCTATTTGCGGGATTTTTCCCGTAGGCTACGGGATTTGATTATCCTCATTTCCCGCAATTTGCGGAATTTGGAGCAATTTTTTCCTCATTTTCAAAATTCGCTTTCGACCGAAAATAACCAAGCCACCTCTAAGCCGCCTATAAGCCACTTTTAAGCACTTCGAAATTTTGCCCATTCGACCGAAAATGCCCCCCCCACGAAAAGCTCGTCCTCTAAAAAATTGCAAAAAAATTTGTATATTTCACAAAAAAGCAGTACTTTTGCAGCAAAATTTAAATATCAGATAGAATATGGATCGTCGAGTACGCGTTCGTTTTGCTCCGTCTCCGACGGGAGCGCTTCATATCGGTGGTGTTCGAACTGCCTTGTACAATTACCTGTTTGCCCGTCAGCACGGTGGCGATATGTTGCTTCGTATCGAAGATACGGATTCGACCCGTTTTGTGCCCGGAGCAGAGGAATATATCCTTGAGGCGTTGAAGTGGCTTCATATTGAAATCGATGAAGGGTTGCGTATGAACAGCAACAACCAAGTGGAAGCAGTAGGAAACCACGGACCGTACAGACAGAGTGAGCGTCGTGAGATTTATCATAGATACGTGCAGCAATTGCTGGATACGGGTCATGCATACTATGCGTTTGATACACCGGAAGAGTTGGAGGCAAAACGCAACGCAGTGCCGAACTTCCAATATGATGCTCGGACGCGCATGGAGATGACCAATTCGCTGACATTGGGAATGGAAGAAGCCAAGCGCCGTATTGCCACCGGCGAGAAATATGTGGTGCGTTTTTTGGTAGAACCGAACGAAGATGTGCACGTACACGACCTTATTCGCGGGGAGGTGGTTATTAACAGTAACATATTGGATGACAAGGTGTTATACAAATCCGCCGATGACCTGCCAACGTATCATTTGGCGAATATTGTGGACGACCATTTGATGGAGATTTCGCATGTTATTCGTGGCGAAGAGTGGTTGCCATCCGCCCCACTCCACGTGCTGCTGTATCGTGCGTTCGGTTGGGAGGATTCGATGCCTGAGTTTGCACATCTTCCGCTGCTGCTCAAGCCCGACGGAAACGGCAAACTGAGCAAACGCGATGGCGACCGGCTGGGATTCCCGGTATTCCCCTTGGAGTTCCACAACGAGAAGGACGGAAGTGTATCCTCCGGCTATCGCGAGAGCGGTTACTTTCCCGAGGCTGTGATAAACTTCCTTGCGCTGCTTGGCTGGCACAATACCGGCGACCAAGAGATGTATTCGATGGAGGAGTTGATTGCGCAGTTCAGTCTTGACCGCGTAAGCAAATCCGGCGCCAAGTTTGACTACGAGAAGGGAAAATGGTTCAATCACCAGTACCTGCAGTTAAAATCGAATGAAGAACTCTGCGAGCTCTTTATGCCGATTTTGGAGTCGAAAGTAGAAAGTAGAAAGTCGAAAGCAGAAATTGCCAAGGTGATTGGCTTGGTGAAAGACCGTGTGAACTTTGTGCCGGAACTGTGGGAGCAGGCTAATTTCTTCTTTGTGGCCCCGAGTGAATACGATGAGAAATCGGTTGCCAAACGCTGGAAAGAAGACAGCCCGAAACACATGCAGGAACTGCTTGCGGTATTGGAAGGCGTAAGCGAAGAGGACTGGTCAAAGAACTACGAGGCGGTTGATGACAAAGGAAATAACATCATTCGCTGGCATTTGGACGATGTGGTAATGCCTTGGATAGCGGCGCACGAATACGGTGTAGGTATCGTGATGAACGCGTTTAGAATATGCCTTGTAGGTGCCGCTCGCGGTCCTCATATATGGGCAATAACAGACGTACTCGGCAAAGAAGAGACTCTCCGTCGAGTACGTGCAGCACTTTCCGTTTTGAAGTAATCAGAACAAGGATTTGACTTGACGAATGACCTCTTCTGCGGGTAGATCCGGCGAAAGAATGAGGTCTGGTTCTTTGAGCACATAGCCTTTGCTCATGGCTTGTAGTGTACCTCCACCGGTACAGTTGAGCATGATGAATTCGTCTTTCTTGACGGCACCATCCTTGACGGCTTTAGCGAGAGAGGCTACTGCCACATTCGCAGCCGGCAGGAGTTCGTAGCCCTCAAGGTTACGGAATTGCAAGAGCCAGTACATGATTTCCTCGTTGGTAGCAAGATAAACGTCTCCGTGAGACGCCTCCAGCGTGTCGTATAATCCACCGGCAAGACTGTAAGGCGGTTTGCGGTTGGAGAGCACCTTCGCAAGAATCACTTCTGCTTGACGGCGGCCATCTTCGGGCGCAAGGTCAACGAGCTGACGAGAGTGCGCCTTCCACGAATCGTACATAAGCGTAAACGGCTCATTTTGAGAGACATAGACGCGCATAACGTTTGCGCCGAAACGTCCGTCAGCGGCGAGACGGCAGGCATTCTCCCACGCAGCAATAGCGCCGGTTCCGGAACCGACTGCTTGGAAATAAGCATCAGGGATTCGTCCCATCTGTTCCACGCACGAAAGGATGGTTGTTCCCATTCCATCACGACGGGCAACATTCTTTGCGCCACCTTCAAGGAAGAAGTTCGGATCTTGCGCCAGTTTCTCCCCCAAGGCGATTGCATCGTAGTAGTCGCAGCCGTGAGGAACAGCAATCAGTTTGACACACTTATCGAGCTTGCGGCGGAACCATAAGTCGTGGAGGCAGTCTTGCGGCACGCAAACCACTACCGGTATTTTATTATCGGAACACACCTGCGCGAACGCGCGCGCTGTATTGCCGGCAGATTGGACGATGAGGGTGCGTTTGTCCTTCTCGTCCAAACGGGCAAGCACAGAATAAGCTTCCGTTTCCTTGAATGAGCAGGTTTGGAACTTGGCGCCAATCTTCGGATTCCAGCCGGAGAAGGTGATATAGAGGTTCTCGAGGCCAAGGAACTTCGCGAGCCCTTTGGATTTGTAGGTGACAGGTGCGCAGGAGTTCTTGAGGGTGCGACGAATGGGCATCCATTCGGCATAGCGATAGATACCGTCAAGGTCTTCACGCGGGGTGAAACACTTGTTGTCATAGAGTGCGCGGACGAGAGAAGGTTCCCCACCCTGCGGGTCACTGAGCGTCCAACCCATGTCTTCGAACTCGCGGCCGTTCGCCACATTCATTAAGTGATAAGAAGTAGGTTTAAATTTACTCATTTTATCATTTACCATTTTATCATTTATTTTCTCATTGAATTATTTGGTCATTGACTATTTCTGCGAGGTCACGGACGGGACGGTCGGAATAGCGGGAGAATGTTGCCTGACAGAGCGGGCACGCCGTAGCAATCGCGTCCGCGCGCGAGGAATAGAGGTTCTTCAACGCCGCTTTGGTCATGTGTTCGCGTTGTTTGAACGTGAGCGAGAGCGAGCCCAAGGAGCCGCCACAACAGATACTCTCCTCGCGGGTGTGTTCCGCCTCGGATATACCGGCAGCTTGAACAATCAATTTACGCGGTTCGTCGTACTTGCCACAACCGCGCCCTAATTCGCAGGGGTCGTGATAGACATAGCAAAGGTCGCTCTTTTCGAGTTGGATACGGCCTTGTTTGATAAGGTCATTGAAGTAGTCGGCGTAGTGCATGATTTTGACATTGCGGAGGTTGTAATTCTCCACGAACATCTTATAGCAAATCGGGCAGGAGACGAGCAGAATGTGTGCACCGGAAGCGAGAATCCGCTGCTCGAGGTCTGCCACGATAGTCTTGGCCTCATTGATTCGTCCGGCGGTGAACATCGGTCGACCGCAGCATAAACCGCCCTCTTCGTCGAGCCAGGTATAGGATACGCCCGCTTTGGTCAAGACATCCTTGACTGCCCGCGGGATAGTAGGCGTCAGATGGGACATACAACCGGCAAAATAGACCACTTCGTTGTTGGAGGTTAGACCGCTGCGCTGTGAGACCGCTTCGCTGTTAGAGGTTGGATTGATGAAGGGGACCGTGTATTGTCGGCGGGCACGCTCGAGGATGCGCAGTTTGGGTCCTTCTACCCCAACCTGACAGAGTTCCTCACACTTGCCGCAGAGCAGGCACTTATCACTAATCTCCCTAATCCGGCGCTCGTTATTGCGGCGCAACTGACGGGTGAGATAGACCGTGCAGTCCTTGACATTTCGGCTATCGACGGTCATCGGACAAGCATCGATACAGACACCGCAGTTCGGGCAGGAGAAGAACTCAACGCGGGCAAATCCTTTACGGGAACTGCGGACCTTGAGGCCTGCGTTGCGCATTGGAATAAGCAGCATCTCCGTCGGGATGTGCATGTATCGCGTGAAAGGCAATACACACATAAATATACAGAGCGCGAACGAATACGCCCACCATGTAGGCAGCATATACAGCTCATTACCAAGGAATTGTCGGAAGAGCCAGTTCGCCGGAATCGTCAGGAACGAACCTCCCGAGATGTGCGCGGTGAAGCTCTCAGCCAGCCACCGAAGCGGGAAAATGGCCCATAGCGAATACAAGCCAATCACATTGAGGAATGTAGGACGAGCCATACGTTTGACGCCGAACATGTAGTTCTTGATTCGGCGCATAATAGCAATCGCAATACCGCTCATTACCATCAAGAGGAAGAAGTCCATCAAAAAGAACAGCAACGAACCGTGAAGAGTCTGGTCGTTTTCGGCTACGAAGTAGTTGAAGAAAATAGGATAATAGAAGAGGTTGATTCGTCCGGGGACGAAGAGAATAACCTCCAGATGCCCCAAGACAATGAGCATGAACCAGCCGAAGGCGATGGAGGAGTGCATGTAGCCGAAGAGCTTGTTGCGCTTCCATAACGGTACGTGTATCAAGCAGTTAAGGAAAATATCCTTGATATTCTTGTAGATAATCTTGGGATTGATGAGCGAAAGGAAGAACTTCTTTCTATCCTGCCACGAAAGCTCGAATATGATACGCACCAACGCCCCGAAGCAATACAGCAACACAAATGCCATTCCGACCAAGAACGGAATAACGAAAGGATGGAAGCCGGAAGGGATACGATCAATCATAAATCTGGCAGAGATTTAGTAAAACATTTCGTGTATTCACCCCGCGAGGACAAACCATCGAACATTTCCCGCAGAGCATGCAGGAAGATAGCATTTGCTTCATGTCCTGCCCGCGCTGGATACCAAGCAGCACTTTGCGGAAGGACATCCCTTTATATTGCGCCACCGTACAAGTTGCACCGCAAGAACCACAATTCATGCAAAGGGCGGTAGTAGGCTCCAAATGCACAAGGTGCTCGTAGGTGGTCTGATCCACCTTGGTCAGGTCAATCGTAGAACTGGGCGATAATGTATATCCGAAGTTCATTGTTTAGCAATCAGTCGTCAGCAATCAGTTTTCAGCAATATATTCGTGAATCGCCAAGGCAGCAGCGCGGGCTTCCGCAACGGTTTCGGGAACGGTCTTTGTGCCGGTACATGCACCCGCATAGAATATTCCCGGGCGACCGGATTCAATAATACTATATATATTGTCCTCGGATTTAAGGAAACCGTCACTATCTATCTCTAATTTCGCCTGCTTAACAAGGTTTTGCGAGAGCGCATTACAGCTCATTCCGGACATTAACACCAGCAAGTCGAGTTGTACCTTCAGCGGCTTGCCGATTAGCGTATCTTCGGCTTTGACTTGTACGCGACCGTCCATTGTTTCGCTCACTTCCGAGACACGGCCACGAATAAAATGTACCCCGAAATCGCGCTGGGCGTTGATATAGAAGTCCTCATATTTCTTGCCAAAGAGACGCAAGTCCATGTAGAAGCAATACACTTCAGCGTTCGAGTACCGTTCTTTCATTTCGATAGCCTGCTTGACAGCCGTCATGCAGCACACTTTGGAGCACTGACTGTTGCCTGCCTTGAGGTCGCGAGAGCCGACACAATGTACGAATCCGATAGCTTTGGGCGAACGGGGAACACGTTTGTCCTTGTTGCCGTTGAAGTACGCCTCGAGGTCGGCGTTGGTAATTACGTGGTCATAGACACCGTAGCCGTATTCCTCTTTCTTGGCGGCATCAAAGAGCTGGAAGCCGGAAGCGACCAGCACCGCTTTGGCAGCGATGTTGATACCGTTACTGAGGAACAGACTGTAGCCTTCGCGAGTACGTGAAAAATTGTTTACCTGCGTCTCCAAGAACACATTTGCACCCTTGATATCCGAAATCATCTTTTTTATAAGGTCCTTCGTCGGAGTAAGGTCCGGGAACAGCTTGTGCCACTGTGCAACGTGTCCGCCAAGGTGGTCAGACTTCTCCACAACAAATGGTTGATAACCCAGCGCGAGTAACTGTTTAGCGGCTTCCAAACCGGCAACTCCGCCACCGATGATAACTACATTCTCTTTCATACTAACAACACTTTATAGAAGTCGGCATTTCGGGACGTAATAAATCCTCCTTGTTCAAGCCGAGGTATTTGGCTTTCGGGTCATACTCCACTCCCATTTTGTTGAGCAACGGTTCCACGGCCACTTGGTGCAGCTGCAGGCCCAAATCCCATGGGTCGTAACCGAGCACAAGCCCTGCCAGTTCCTCGTAAGTAAATACAGGTATTCCATAGCCGTTCTCTCCGTAGGTCTTGCCGGTTTGTTCGGCAATCACGTATTGCCAACGGTCGAGGAAATACGGGCAGCCCGGGCAGTTGGTAATAATCGCGTCCGGATGGAAAGGCTCCATTGATTCGAACTTCTTGTGGGTATTGGAAACGCTATAGCCGCGATTGGCTTTCACGTGATATTGCCGGAATCCGTAACCGCAGCAATGGCGGCGTTCGGGATAATCAATCACCTGTCCGCCCCAGCTCTCCACCATTCCGGCGAGCACGTACGGATACTCCGCCCCACCGACGCCCTTGTGCGGGAACATCTTCGCGTAGTGGCAACCTATATGCTCCACGATACGCAGCGGTTCGCCGGTTTCTCTGTTGATGAGGAGGTGTTTCGCGCGCTTGCGAATCTCCTCACGCCAATGATAAATGAGGTCACTGGAGTGCGCCAAGTATTTGGGTTTGTTGAACTCGCGCTTGCAAGCTTTCCAGAGGTTCTCGCGAATTCGTGCCTCCAGTTCCGGAAACTCGCGCCAAGTCTCCAGTGTCTCAGCGTAGTTCCCGAACGAAGTGATACAAGACGGGCAATAGTTCTCGTAGCCGGCTTCCGTCATCAGCGCAAACTGACGGGCAATAATCGTCATCACTGTTTCCTGCGGAATCGTATCTGCGTGATACGCAATACCGCCACAGGTTGTGTGGTAAGGCGTTTCATACAGGTCTTTGCCCAACACTTTCTGTGTTATCTCCGTGAACATTCGCTCACTGGCAGGAAAGAAATTCTGCCGGATACAACTGCGCACATAGTACCAGTGGTCATCCGGTATTTCCTTCTGATAGTCACTCCATATTTTTTGTTTTCCTTCGTATATCATAATATGCTTTCTTCTTTGAGCAAAGCGGTCTTTCTACTAATTAAAATGTTTATCAGAACAATACTCAAATGCGTTACGCTCGTATTCTTCGATGGTCATTCCCATTTCCTCTGCTTTCTTTTGAGACCACTCTTCCACGTGTTTGATTCGCTCAGTACCGCCGGTTACGTCGAATATTGCTTTGAGTTCGTCCAAGGACTCTTGCGGAATCTTTCGGAGCACACCGGGGCCGTCTCCTTCGAAGTTCGCACCCAAGCGTTTCATGGATTTCTCTATATGCTCCAAATGCCACTTAAACACCGGTCCAGACTCCTTATGGTCGTCCCATTTGAATGAACGCGGATAGACGCAATAGCCGTATTTGAGGATATTCCCCGTCAAGGCGTGGGTCAGCGGCAACATCTGCCTGCCCTTTTCGCTTTCCGTAAAGTATCCAAGACGGATACTCAAATCCCGCAAAGCCATGATTACCAGTCCGGGACCATTCTTACGGGGACAGCGAGTTACACAGCTCATACACTCGCCACAATACCATATACGGTCGGATTTGAGCAGTTCCTCTATTTTCTCGTCGTCTTTGGTTTGAACGATAGAGACTATTTGCCGCGGGTCATAGCAGTAAAACTCCGCTGCCGGACAAACAGCAGTACAGGTTCCGCAGTTGATGCATGTATGAAATCCCTCGCGGAAGCGGTAGTCTTTATTTAATTCGTCAAATAGATTGGTCATTTTACATGGGTTTAATTCGTCTTGCCAGCTTCGCACACAGTTCGGGGAAGAAGCGCTTTATATACACCATTATCAACTCTCCTCGACCGATGAGCACTTCGCGTTTGCCCTTGCGAATGGCCTTGACAATCTTCTTGGCCGCGCGGTCAGCAGGTAAACCTTTGTCCTGACCCGGGTCCATCGCTCCGTGTTTCTCGCCTCCTTTATCAAGGGCATTGACCGAGATATTGGTCCGTACACGCCCCGGGCAGACAATCGTTACACGGATATTGTCCTTGTAATACTCAGCCTGTAGCGTCTCAAAGAAGCCGTAGAGTGCGTGTTTCGAGGAACTGTATGCGCAGCGCAGGGGGAAACCGAACACACCGGCGATGGACGTCGTCACGGCGATATGTCCGCCTCCGGCTTTGCGCATCAAAGGCAGCACCGCCTTGGTCAATGCCACCGGCGCAAAGTAGTTAATCTCCATAATCTGCCTTACCATCGCCATCGAGGTGTCTTCTACGTTCGTCCGCTGACTGATACCGGCATTACAAAAGAGCACATCAATTCCGCCAAAAGCGTCCCACGCAGTGCGGGCAAGGAGGGTGATTCCTTCCAATTCGTTGAAATCCGAAGGCAGTACCAGCACATCGGAAGCACCTTTCGAAAGGCAGTTTTGAGCAACAGGTTCCAATCGCTCCCGAGACGACGAAGTGAGAATCAGTTGATTCCCACCCCTCGCGTATTCATAAGCGCAAGCCTCGCCTATGCCCGATGATGCTCCGGTAATCCAAACAATCATTTATAATTTAGGATTTATGATTTATTTGATTAGCGCCATATCGGGAATTTCCTTGTCGTAGTCGCCCTTTGCAAGACGTTCCTTAATATCCTTGAATGCCGCCAGCGTGTAATCAACGTCCTCAATCGAGTGCGCCGCCGTCGGAATAATACGGAAAATCAACATTCCGGGAGGAATAACCGGATAGCAGACAATTGAGCAGAAGATATGGTAGTTCTCGCGCAGGTCAACGGCAATATTCGATGCCTGATTGATACCGCAAGCGAGGTGAACCGGCGTAACACATGCCTCTGCCGGACCAATCTCGTAACCAAGGTCACGGAAGCCCTTTTGCAAACGATGTGTCACGGTCCAGAGCTGTTTACGGCGCTCATCGCCTTCCGGACTGTCAATAATCTCCAGACGTTTCAAGCAGCCTTCCACAATCGGCATCGGGAGTGACTTGGCGTACATCTGCGAGCGCATATTATAGCGCAGATAGGTGATAATATCCTTCTCGGAAGCCACAAATCCGCCAATAGTCGCCATAGACTTGGCATATGCGCCGATATAGATATCCACGCCGTCCATGACGTTGAAGTGCTCCGAAGTACCGCGTCCGTGAGGACCCATCACACCGAAACCGTGGGCATCATCAATCATGAAACGGAAACGGTATTTCTGCTTGAGCGCTACAATCTGGTCAAGGATACCGAGCGCGCCCGTCATGCCGAATACACCTTCCGTGATAACCAGTACACCGCCGCCCTTTTCGTCTGCAATCTTGCAGGCACGAGCCAGCACTTTCTCGCAATCCACAATATCGTTGTGGCGGAACTTATATTTCTCGCCGATGTGCAGACGAATACCGTCGAGCAAGCAGGCATGTGCCTCAGCGTCATAAACTATCACGTCATGACGGCTTACGAGTGAATCAATCGTCGAGAGGATTCCCTGATAGCCGAAGTTAAACAGGAAAGCCGCCTCTTTCTTCTCGAACGCAGCCAACCGACGCTCCATCTCTTCGTGCAAGGCCGTTTGACCCGTCATCATTCGGCTCCCCATCGGATAGGCCATTCCCCATTTGGCAGCAGCCTCTGCGTCAGTCTTGCGCACCTCAGGATGGTTCGCCAAACCAAGGTAGTTATTCAAACTCCAGCAAAGCACCTCTTGGCCGTTGAAGCGCATATGAGGTCCCAACTCGCCTTCCAACTTCGGAAAAGCAAAATACCCGTCAGCACGGTCACGATACTGACCAATCGGTCCGCCTGTAGATTGTCTGATTTTGTCAAAAATGTCCTTATACATAAAATTTATGATTTATGATTTCAAAATTATGATTTATTGAATACGTTGCTTAGAAACCAGCGACATCAGCCAGAAGAGCAGTTTCGGCAACTGTTTCTCGCGGTTCCGCTTGCGCATATTGAGTTCCCAGCCCAGTTTCTTCACAATCGGAATTTTGTGTGTCTCCACAAACTCAATCAGCGTGCCGTCAGGATCCTCGATATACGTAAAATGTCCCGAAGCCTCGCCCATATCGAACACCTCGCCGTCAGGACAACTATCCACCGTGAACGGATAGCCTTGCTCAGCGCAGAACTTGCCCAAGGCCTTCATATTCGACACATCAAAGCATATTTGAATAAATCCCGGGTCGCCCCAGAAACGGCCTTCATAAATCTTTCGCGGCGTGCGGTCCAGCACTTGCACCAATTCTATCGCACTATCCCCGAACACGCCGGAGAAAGCGCCTTTTCGAGGCTGAGAGGTCGTCAGCAACACACGACGGCACTTCGCCCCGGCACACTCCAGCAACTCCCAATCCGAGAAACAGCCGGTCTCATCATATATTACATTATCGTACCCGAGAATCTGGCTATAGAAGGCTATCGATTTCTTCATATCTGACACCCCGATCATTGCCCCGACAATACCGCCGGTCAGCTTGTATTGCTCAATGAACACACTTCTATCATCTACCAACTGGAAGCAGTTACCATATAGGTCTTTGACGTAGAAACACCGCATCCCGTTCGGCATTTTGGCGATATCCGACACCTCGTTCCATTTTTGCTTGATTTGTTTGTGGAAAGCCTCAATATTACGGCACTTGACTTTGGCGGCAAAGATACCAAGGTCGCCCACCGCTATCGAGAACTTCGCCGGTACAGGCTTACGCTCGCTGTACTGCCAAATCTCAAATCCGCCGCCGCCTTGCATGTTCATCGCAATACAAGCTCGGCGTTTCTGAGGATGGTTTCCCGTATAGGGCAACATTCGCTCTGCCACTGTGTCGTCCTCCAGAATCTTCACGTCCACACCAAACATTTGAATGAACCAGTTCCACGACTTACGGAAGTTCTCCGTTCCGACACCGATTTGCTGAATACCAGATATTAAAAAATTATCCATAATACTCCATATTAAACAAAATCGCGGGCAAAGGTACTACATAATTTTCAATTATGCAAATTTTATTTCTTTTTTTATGTAAAATTTGTGTATGTCAAAAAAAACTCCTACCTTTGCACGCTATTTTGTGGGTATAATGAAAATTATCATCGAT
>Ga0310786_10002213_pt1 | contig 30161 bp, 31 predicted proteins | sample AusTroGonzalo_MG_FD_203881 | JGI IMG/M metagenome (GOLD analysis project Ga0310786, IMG submission 203881) | Bovine rumen microbial communities from tropical cattle in Woodstock, Queensland, Australia - Gonzalo_03 (v2) (version 2) | ecosystem: Host-associated > Mammals > Digestive system >...
TCACATTTCTTCTTGTAATTCTCTTTTGATTCATTCTTGTGGTGATTCTCAAAAATCGAGTCATCATCATGGTAATTCTCGTCATTTTTCTTCTCTAACCAACAAAAATTCTCTCTTTTCGTTGAGGATTAGAGCTTTGATACTTGTTCTATAGAATCAATTTGGAATTTCAGGCATGGTTGGTTTTTTACATGTTATTAATTTGTTCCATAATATTATTATATACTGTATTGGCAATTTTATTTGCTCTTTCTTGGATACATTTTTCGGATCGTGTATGTTCAATATCTCATTGTTTATATGAATTTACTATTTCTTCAACTTGTTTGTATGTTGTATTTTTCTCATATATAGGTATTTTCTTTTCTAATGGTTCATTACCACATTCTGAATTTAGATCTTTTTCAAGTAACATTAAATTTCAAATGTTGTTAATGAGATTATTTTTTTCAGTTTGTTTACTTTCATTTTGTGGATAAATATGTTCGATGTTTGTTATTGCGAAATTTGGAATTGTTCATCAAGAACTTAAACATAATTCGTATTGTGTGAGAATATAACGTATTATATCTTTATTTGTACTTTTAAGTGTGAGATTTGTAAATTTATTTATAAAATCTTCTTTATTTGTATTTGTATCAAGTAATGCTTTTATGTCTCTTTTTAGTAAATCAAACATTTGCCCCATGTATTTACTGCGTTCTGAATCTTCCATATCTTTGCATTTTTTAACTGCATCAACAAAATTCGTTGCATGGTTGCAATAAAGCTTTTCTACTTTATTTGCTTGTAATTTACATATTGCAGAGTATATGAAATGAAAATTTTCTGTTAATTTAAAAATATTTCTAATTCTTCTCCAGTATTTTTCTCATCATATTTCTTCTTTATATCTAAGAATAGTTAAAAATAATATGTAAGCTTGTGATACAGAAAAACTTGATAAAGCATTTAGACTTTCAATAATTTGTGAATTATAAGCGTATTGTGGAATAAATTCTATTCATTCTGGCGATCAAAAATTTTGGTACATATATGAATCTTCTAATAGATGTTTAGATACTTCATCTACATTGTCATTTGCTAATAATTTTTTAAATGCTACATATAAATCTTTTCCTAAAATATATCATTTTCTTGCACTCCAAAAATGTTTTAAGAATGATTCTATATTTCATTTTGTATTTGATTCAATTATGTTTTCTGTCATTTCTCACCATCTTTTCTTTATCTCTTCTTGCATACCTAATTTTGAGCTTTCTTTGATGAAAAGATTTTTTAATAGATCTATGTTTTCTAATTTTACTCATCAAGCATTAACTATTTCAAATGCTATATATGCTTCTTCATCTGATTTAACTTTTATTATGACTATTTCATAATCTAATATTTTTTGTAGTAGTTCTCTTAATGAAATTGCTGCTGTAGCGTCATCTTTTCATGCTAAAAGTTCTTCTATTTTTTGAGAAATTTCAATATAATTTTTTTGCATATTTCGCATACTTTCCTGTGTCCTTTTTATTTTTCATTTATATGCGCTCATATCTCATTCATAGCTCAGTATATTATCCTTAAAAAAACTTTGTACATTTGTCCAGCATTCCAAATAGTAGTGCTCTGTATATCAACCTAATCAATCTGGTTCTTGTAAATATCACTGTATCGTATTTGCAAGTCATTCTAAATTGTGTTTTTTTGCAGCATTTCTTAATGCTGATAAAAATAATGCAATTGTAATTGTTCTTTGCTGTCAATCTACAATATCTATTATTGTATATCAAGTTTTTTTGTTGCTATCTTCTTCTTCCTTTAGTATAAATGATCCTAAAAATGGTAATGATATTTTTCTTTCAGTTAAATCGTGCCAAAATTCATCAACTTTTTCATCATTCCATACATAGTTTCTTTGATAATCTGGAATTCGTAATTTTTTATGGTCTCAATACTTCATTAGAATGTCGTCTCTGATTGTTGAAGGATATATCCCAATAGAACTCATTTTTATTGTTATTAATTATATAAAATATTTATTTTCCCTTAAATACTACTTTGAATGTTGCAAGGATTACATACAGGTCGAGAAATAGGTTTCGATTTTGGATGTAGTAAAGGTCGAGTTTTGCTTCTTCTTCAAAGCTAAGTTTATCTCTTCCAAATATTTGTGCATATCAGGAAATTCATGGTTTTACTGAAAGGAGTCTTTTTTGCCATGTCTCATAATTTTCTACTTCTTGTGGTAAGTGTGGTCTTGGTCAGATGATGGACATTGTTCCGATTAGCACGCAGAATAATTGTGGTAATTCGTCGATTGAACTTTTGCGGAGGAATTTTCAAAATTTTGTGACTCTTGGATCGTTTTTGATTTTGAACAATGGACCTGATCTTTCGTTTTTACTAATTAAATCTTTTTTCAAATCTTCAGCATTTTGCACCATTGAACGGAATTTCAAGAATGTGAATTCTTTCCCGTTTTTACCTACTCTTTTTTGTTTGAATAGGATTGGTCATTTGCTATCGATTTTGATTAGGATTGAGATTATCAGCATTAATGGCGACAAAATTATTATTGCACATATTGAGATGATGATGTCGCACAATCTTTTCCAGATGATATTTCGTCAGTCCAATGTAGAATATTTGTATTCCATGGCTACGAGATTTGATATTGTTTCTGGTCTATAAACTACATCTTCCAAAAAATATCATTCTGCTATGTGATAAAATCTTGTATTTGAAAATCTCAATTGTTCAAGCATATTTTGCAAGTCTTCTTTTTTGAAAATTCAGGCTGCTATAATCATTAGATAATTCGTCAATTTTATATCTCATAAGTCGTTGTATTGTACAAATTCTGCTTTGAATGTTAGGTTGTTTTGGATTTTTTCTATGATTTCGTAGCTGTCTGAGCTATTGTCTCAGATAATCAAAACTTTATTGTTTCAATTTCTATTGTCTCTGGCTTCCAATCTATTTCGCATTTGGTCAAACAACAAAATTATTCCAAATGTTGCGATGGCTCAGACTATGATGATAAATCTGGATAATCAATATTTGAATACAAATCATGTTCCGAAATATGAGATGAATGTGATTGTGATTATCCAATATATTCGGACTTTTGTGAATGTTTGAAAATATCTTTCGATAGGTTTATTTAGTTCATATAGATTTTTCAGTATTCAGATTGCTACAAATGCTAATCCTGAAATTACGGCAAATATCATGGTTTCGTTGTAATTGATTGCTGGGATTGGTAGCTGTAGTCCTGGTATTAGGTCTGTGATTAGACGGAGTCTGTATATTAGATAAAATATCAAAAGTATGATTCACAGGTGAAACACAGGTCTGAGGACTTTTAGAACTATACTTTGATATCTTTCTTTGTGATCCATATGTGGTTATTATGGAGTAAAGCTGTTTACAAACCCCACTAGCTCCGCGAACAACTCCCCTTATTAGGGGAGAAAATTATTTGCCCCTTGATAAGGGGGCTCCCCGAAGGGGTGGGGGTTTGTGTACAGAGCGGGATTTCTATTTAATCATTCAATTTATTTTGTTTACGATTTCTTTTATTGTTGTCTCAAAATCTTTTTCAATTGGTCGGCTGAATCATGATGCATGGATGTGTCATCAACCTCAAAATTCAGCTGCGATTTTTGAGATGTCTGTATTTTTTGATCTCATCGAACATTTGATACTGTCTCATTCTTTTCTGATTGTCATTGTGATTTTTGGTCAGCGAATTTCTTGGATGACTGTGAGTCAATATCAGGCTTGTTCATTATCAATTCAGTGATCTTTTAATTCGTCTATATCGTAGTATGAGTACAAAATATTTCATTCAATTTTCATTCTTTCGAGCAATACTTTGAAAAATTGGATTGTTTCGAGTGCTTTGCTGTTTGTCAGATTGTCTGTGATTAATTTTTTCTTTGCTCAGAATTTTATGAGATTGAGTGCATTTGTGAATATTCTTTCGTGGTCTTCATCAAAACGGAAGTTCCCAGAATCTGTTGTTAATCAAAGATAAAAGCAAGTTGCAACATCTGGCGTTAGATATTCTTTTCGTACATCTTGTACTGTCTCAAAAATTACTTCACAGCAACTTGTGGCTTTTGAATCAATTATTTTTAGTCGTTCTGGATCTCGGTTTTTAGTTTCGTGATGGTCGAATACGACTACCTCTTGTTGACTAAAATAATCTAGTTTTCATTCTGACATTTTTCATATACGAGCAAGTTCAGAACAGTCTACTAATATTATTAAATCATAATTTCAATAATCAAAATCTGATTGAATTTTGTTTAATCATGGTAAAAATCTAAATATTTTGCTTGGTGCATCTGGAGCTATGAGTTTGATATCCTTTCACATATTTTGTAGCAGTGTTCAAATTCATAGCAAACTTCCTATTGCATCTCAATCTGGATTTTCATGACAAAATATTGCTATTTTTTGTGATTGTTCTATTTTTTCTATTATTTTATCTTTCATATTTTTTAATTTTTTATCAGTAAATTTTGTAATTCTTGTAATCATTCTTCAGATACTCATTTTTCAATAAGTCAGATTTTTACTTTGATTTCTCATGGGAATTTGTTCAAAATTTCTTTTAATTTATTCATTTCTCATGTGGTATTTGGAATATCGAATTGAGTGATTCTTTCTTTTTGTCATTCTGAAGTATTGGTTTCAGAATCCTGTTCCTCATTTTCTTCTTCTAAATCTTCATCATAATTTTCTTCTATTTGATTGTTTTCTTGTGTTTCAATTACTTCTCATGAATCTGTTGATTCTTCATTTACATTTGAGATTTCTTTTTCGTTAGTTTCTTCCTCCTCTACTTCTTCAAGTAATTCTCTTTTTACTTCTCATATTCTGAGTCATTTTGCTTTTGTGACAGTCATAGTTGGATCGTATGCTCATCATGCAAGTTTTATCAAAGTTTCACGATCTGTGATGACCATTTTATCCATTTTTGGGTATCTTCATTGTTGTTTAAATCATGTGATTACTACCATATCAAATTTTTGTACATCTAGTAATTCTTTCATAAAGAATTCTCTTTTTCATGAGATATCCTCTATTTCGATAAAGAATCATTTTTTCTTTGCCCTTTGTATATTTGAAACATATCAAATTATTTTGTATGGTCAGACATTCTTTTCTACATTCAACCATGAAAGGAATGTGTTTTTCTTTATGTATGGATATAATCAATCAAGTAAGTGTCATGACACAAAGCTTTTGAATACTTCTTGTTCGTACATTAGATTTTCTTCAAATGTTGTTGTACATTTTTTAGCAAAACTTATTTGGGTCGTTGTAGTGTCCATTCCAAAAAGTCACATACTCATATTTTGTGAAGATTTTGACCATTCAAGTATTGTTTCGATATTTTCAAGCATAGTATTACGGTCGTAGAATTCATCCAATGCTCATGATTTGATGAGTCATTCCATAGATTTTTTGTTGATTACTTTATCACATCTTTTTAGGAAATCTTCCAATGAATTATATTTTCATCATTTTTTTCTTTCTTGTTGAATGAATTCTCAAACATCAAATCAAATTCATTTAATTCATAAGAATCATAGTCTGATATTTCATTCAATTGCTGCTACATGATTAAATGATTCATTGATATTTGGTGGCAAAACCTCGATTCCATGACATTGTGTTTCGTAAATGTATTTACTTTGTTCGTCTGTGTCTTCTTCTACTGACCTAATCAATGCAGCATAGAACTCTACTGGGAAATGAGTTTTCAAGTAGGCTGTCTGATATGCAACCCAAGCATAACATACGGCATGAGATTTATTAAATGAGTATGATGCTGCAGGTTCAATCATTTTTTCGTAGATGAATTTTGTTGTTTCAGGTTTGTATCATCTGAATTCTTGTCATCTTTCTGTGAATTCTATTTTTAGCTTTTCGATAATTTCTTTTTTCTTTTTTCAAATTCACCTCCTAAGTAAGTCAGCTTCTCATAGAGAGAATCATGCCATATTTTGTACTAAGAACATCAATTGCTCTTGGTATATAGCAATTCAATATGTATCTCACATGATTGGTGATAAGTCTTCAATCAATTTCTTTTCTTCTTCATCAGCAACTTCTGCTCAATACTGTTTTGTCAAAACAGCTCTTAGGTCATCGTGCATATATTTAACTGGTTCTGCTCAAGTTTTTCTGGCAATATAACTTGGGATAAATTCCATTGGTCATGGACGATAAAGAGCATTCATAGCGACTAAGTTGTCGATTTTTTCTGGTGCTAGTTGTATCAAAAATTTTCTCATTCAATTCGATTCGAATTGGAATATTCAGCTTGTATCTCATTCTTTGAATACCGTATTGTATGTATCTTGGTCTGTGATATCTGGTTGGAAAGACATGTCTTGGAAAAACTTTTCAAACATTTTTGGCATGACTTTTCATTCTTTTTCGTATCTCTTTTTGATGATTTTGATACAATTTTTGATGATTGATAGGTTTCTTAATCCCAAAAAGTCCATCTTGAGAAGTCAGATTTTTTCCATTGTTGGTCAGTCGTACTGGCTGACGATATCTGTGGTATCTTCTTTTACATATTGCATCGGTGAATATGTGTCTACCTTTTCTGGTGCGATGATAATTCCACATGCATGTACTCAAAGTTGTCTCATATTTCACTCCAATTGCTCTGAATACTTTACTGCTTCTTGGATTGTTGTATCGTTGTCGTATAATGATTTCATTTCTTCATTTCATTCTTCTTCTATAGCAACTTTAATAGGAGTTTTATCTGGGATTAGACTTGAAAATTTATTTGATTTATCAAATGGAACTCAAACAGCTCTGGCAGCATCTTTGAATGCTGCTTTGGTTGCCATTTTCATAAATGTTCAAATTGAACAAACATTTTGAGATCAGTATTTTTCTCTAACATGTCATATAACTCTTTCTCTCTGGGTATCTTCAAAGTCGATATCGAAGTCTGGCATACTAACCCTAGCAGGATTCAAAAATCTTTCAAATAGCAAACCAAATGGCAATGGATCTATGTCTGTGATTCATACAAGCCATGCCAAAATTGATCATGCTCCAGATCATCTTCATGGTCAAACCATGATTTCATTTTGTTTTGATCGATTTACATAATCAGCAACAATTAGGAAGTATGTGTTGAATCACATTTGTTTGATTACTTTCAATTCGTATTCCAACCTGTTTATGTAGTCCGATACTGTAAATTCTTTGTCTTTGTACAGTAATTTGTCTTTGTTTTTTTCTATGAAATCTTTTTTGAATTGTGTGTAAGTTTCCAATGTCAAAGCATGTATTTCATCTGGTGTAATCTCTTGTAATTTCTTGTCTGTGACTCCTCTACTCGTGATTTTTACCAAATTTATGATTGTATCCAAATCTCGTCAAAGTTCAAATTTGTCGTTTAATCCAGAATATGCTTTATAACGTAGTTCAAATTCAAATATGTCCATAGAAAAAATTTATGAAATAAATTTTTTCAGCTAATAGTCATTAGCTAATGGCTGATAGCCATAATTTTTTAATATAAGAATTTGCTTCGTTATTTCAAATTATAATGATTTTTTTTTATTTTAAAAAAAGACCCCTCATGGGGTCTTTTTTGTATTTTAATTAAGATTACTTTTTTATTATGTTCATGTTGTCTTACCAATGATTCGGAATACAAAGCTTACAATTAACCATGATAATCAAACTATTGCAAGTCATAGAGCCGCGTTTTTTAGAATTTTAGTTCCCGATTTTACTTTTGAGTCATCACTTCATGCGGTAAGCATTTGAAATCATCCCCATAAACAAAGTACTAGTGCTATTAATGATAACATTCAAAGTACCCAGTTGATTGCATTTTGTATTATATCCAATAGTGTTGATTCGTTGTCTGAAAATGTTCATTGTCCAGCTCTTGGGAGTTGGTATCATGAAACATATCAATTATATCAAAATCATGTTCCTGTTGCCGCATTTGTATATCATAATGTTGTTATTCATCATATTATTATTGATGCTGTTATTACTGTTTTTTTTATTATATGTTTCATATTAACTATTCTTTATATAAAACATTGTTATACATTTTCGGTTGTTTTATTAACAATTCGGAATACAAAGCTAACAACTAACCAGGCAAGTCCAATAATTGCCAATCATATTGCAGCATGTTTTAGTACTTTAGTTCATGATTTTACTTTAGATTCGTCACCACCTGCAGTAAGCATTTGGAATCATCACCATAGGCAAAGAACTAATGCTACTAATGATAACATTCAGAGTACTCGGTTTATTGCATTTTTTATAGTGTCTAGTATACTTGATTCTCATCAATCTTGAGCTGATGACGTTCATATTGTATTTACCTGTCCCACATGTGCTGACATTCATGATCATCGTCAATTATTTGATTCTACATATCGGTTTCAGCTTGCTGCATTTGTATATGTCAGTATTCCAAGACTTGTTACTATTAATGCAATTAATCATTTGAATAATTTTTTCATTTTAATTATTTTTAATTATAAATTTTAAGTTATGCTGTTGTTTCTGATGATTTGTTAATTAATCGGAATATTACTGAAACAATTAACCATGATAATCATATGATAGCTAATCATAGTCATGCTTGTTTCAAAATTGTGAAACCTTTTTTGTATTTAGTTTCATCACCTCCAGCAGTAAGCATTTGGAATCATCACCATAGACAAAGAACTAATGCAATTAATGATAACATTCATAATACCCAGTTAATGAATGTTTTAATTGTTGTGATTAAGTTTCATGTTGAATATTGAGTTTTATCTCATATTACATTTAGATTAGGATTTGCTTCAGTTGTTCAGAAACTTCCGTTGTTTGCTCAGAATGTGTTACCTTGGTTTTGTGCATTTACCATTCCAAGACTTCCAGCTCATACTAATCAGATAGCTCATAAACTAAATAAAACTTTTTTCCATGTGTTTTTCATTTTTGTAATATTAATATATAAAAAGTAAAAATAAATAATTACACATCTATACTATACATTTTTTTTTAAAATGCAAATTTTTGGGGACTTTTTTTTATATATTTATTAATTTAATAGTTGACATACATTAAAAATTATTTTTCAATTATGGATTGATGTTTCTTTTGATGATAATTTAATATTTTCTTGAAAAATCTTATTGTATGTATATAAGTATATGTTAATTTTTTTGTTTTCTTGTAATGAAAAAGATTCATTTTAGAGAATGGATAGAATATAAGTTGAAAAATAATAAAAATTTAGCTGATTTTTTGGAAAGGCCTGAATTTGTTATTTTTGTTATTTTTTGTTTTTTATTTTTAGTTTTAGTAATAAGATTGTTTTTTGTTCAAATTGTGCATCATAATAAATATGAAGAAGTTTTAAATAGTCAACATTTTACTCAATCTTCTTTAAAGGCGAGTAGATGAGATATATTGGCCTTTGATAAAGCATGAAATGAGGTTAAATTAACAGAAAATATTTCTATGTATAACATGTTTGTTGATCCGAAGTATATTTGGGATAAAGAGTTATTTATTAATTTAATTACACCTGTTGTATTTGAACATTTGTGTGTTTTAAATGGTATGAATAAGGTTGAAAAAGATGTTTGTATAAAAAATATTGAAACGTTTACAAACAGGGATATTTTGCCAAAAGCACCTGAATTTTTTTATATGTGAAGTGGTATTGTTTCTGAATGATATTATAGTTATGATTGGTCGTGATTTTATGATCAGTATAACAATATTGTAGAAAATTTCACTACATGAACAGCTGAATCATTGATAAAAAGTGCTTTAGATAGAAAAATACAAATATGAATTAAGGAGCAAAATTATCTTTGATTTTTTTCGAATGAAGATTTTATTTCTGATTTGTATGATTTAAATTTACCCTGCGTGAATATTTTGTATTGAAATTATGTTTATATAATTCCTACAAAATCTAATGCAAGGGATATTACTAGACTTAAATCTTTATTAAATAAGTATTGATATTTAAATAGTTTTTCTAATTTTGATAAATATTTTGAGCAACAAGAAAATAGATATGTTAAAATTATTTCAAATGTAAATCCTGTGATTGCACAGATGGTAAAAGATTTAAAATCTGAAAATTATAGTAATCAAAATAATGATAAAGTTCCTATTTTACATTGATTGTGATTGGAAACATTTACAACTAGATATTATCCTTATTGATCTTTTTTATCGAATGTGTTAGGATACGTTGACAAAAATTGAGAAGCATTTTATTGAATTGAGCAGTATTTTGATGAGCAACTTCGTTGACATGATTGAAAAATTATTGGTCGTGCTTCTCAGTGGATTTGATGAGTTTGAGCTAATGATTTTGAGATAGATAATGTTGTTAATTGAGATAATATTTATTTGACAATTGATTTATGAATTCAAAAAGAAATTGAATGAATTGCTAAAACTTGGCAAGAATCTTTGAAAACTGACTCAATTTCTATTTTGGTTTATGATCCTATGAATTGACAAATTAAAGCATCTACGTCGTATCCTTCTTTTAATCCTAATGATTATAATGATGCATATACTTTGAGGCCATTATGAGTAGATGATGCATATTTGATTGATAATGATACTTATGTAGATGTCCCTGTTTATATTAAAACTTGATGAGAAACTAGGACGGTTACTACTTCGGAAAGAGTTGATAAAACTCTTAATAAGTATGTTATGAATAATATTTTTGGTCCGCAAGTTTTTGTTGATAAGAATATTGCATCAGCTTATGAACCTTGAAGTGTATTCAAATTGTTTACTGTGGCAATTGGACTAGACTCTGATGAAATAAAATTTTATGATTTTTATAATGATCCTTGAAAAGTTAAAGTTTGAGAATATACAATTCAAAATGCTGATAATAAAAATTGTATGTGAGAAAAGACTTTTATGAATGCTTTTGTTTTTTCTTGTAATATTTGAATGGTTAGGATTGTTCAGGCAGTTTGAAAAAATAATTTTTATAATTATTTACAAAAATTATGATTTGGTGAATTAACAAATGTCGAACTTGCTTGAGAAGTTGCTTGATTTATGGACTCGGTTAGTACTGTTTCTTTTGCTAGGTTTTTGAATAATTCATTTGGTCAATGACTTTTGGCTACTCCACTTCAAGTTGCTGCTGCCTATGGTGCTTTAGTAAATTGATGATATTATATTAAGCCTACTATATTAGCATGATACTATGATTCTGAAGATTGAGTTTATTATCCTAACAAATCGGATATTTGAATGCAAATATTTAAACCTGAGACTGCTGAAGCAGTAAAAGAAGCTTTATTTACTGTTATGGAATTGAATCCTGACTATCAGAAGATTGCTAGAGTTGCTTGATTTACTTTGTGATGAAAAAGTTGAACTTCACAGATTGCTTATAAATGAAAATATATGCAGTGAAATGGTTGGACGAACTGATCTTTTGTGTGACTTGTGACCAAAGATGATCCAAAGTATATTGTTGTAGTCCAAGTTCGTAGGCCAAGAGCAACTCTTTGGTGAGCACAAACAGCGTGAAAAGTATTTTCAGATGTTGCAAAGTTCTTGTTGTGATATTCATTTATTGAAAGTTAGAAATTTATTTCATAAAATTTTTCAATGGAATTTGTTAGATTAGTTGATTATGTGAAAGAATGAGAATTGTTTGAAAAAATTGAGTGAGAATATGAACAGATAGTTTCAGATTATGTTTTTGAGGATTTTGATTTTGTAAAAATAAAAAAGAATTCCGATTTAAAAAAAATTGATTTTGAGAAAAAGACATTATTTATTTTGGATAAATTATTAATTGATAATATTTTTGATGTTTTATGAAAAATTGATAATTTTGCTGTGATTGATTTGAACTTTTGAATTACTTGATATGGAAAGAAAATATGACATACAAAAAAAGTTGTCCATGAATTATTGGATTTATGAATTGAAATTTATGAGCCTTATGATTTGTTAAGTTTTTTGATGGAATTATCTTGAAATGATTGAAAAAAATATTTTAGGATAACAAATTTTGATTTACCTATGAATATATCAAATTGAGAGAGAAAATCTCATATGTCTTTGGAATGATTTTGATTTGAGTGATGAGATTTTTCTATTGTCACTACTTGATCTATGCTTGCTGAGATTGTGAGATTTGGTAATTTATTAAAAGAGAATTGATTGAGTGCTGAAATTATTGTTTTGAATAAGTTACATGATTTAAATTTTGATGAAATGTGAATTAATAGAAATTTTGTGTTTATTGTAGATTGAAAATCGCTTTGTTATGAAAATTATTTGAATGATAGGTGTTCTGCTAAAAATTTGAAAATTATTTCTCCAAAATATGAAAATATATCAACAATTTTGGATGAATATATTTTGGAAAGTGCATGATTTAATGCTGAAAGCTTATTTGATGAGTTTTTGTAATTTTGATTTTGTTTTTTATTTATTGTTTTTGTATGATGAGTTTGAATGTAGTTGGTACGATGTTTTTTAATGATAAAAAGTTATTAATTGATAAGCCAAGAAAAAGACCGACCTATCAAATGATTGGTGGTAGGGTGGAAGAATGAGAAACTCCACTTGATGCTGCTATAAGAGAATGTCATGAAGAACTTGGTGAAAATGCTATTTTTGATCCTGAGAATTTTGAATTAGTGATGGAATTTGATGAAATTGCAACAAGTGATGGTGTTACGTCAATTCGTTTTTATGTATTTAAATATAAAGGTTTATTGGAAGGTGTACTTACAACCTCTGAAGAGATAGAAAACTTTATGTGGTATTGAAGGGATGATACAAGAGATATATTATCTAATACACTGAAAAATGAAGTCATACCTTATTGTATAAAGAATGATTTAATTTAATGTTTTTTGATTAATATATTCTTGAAAATTGTTTATTAATTTTTATATATCAGTTGTTTTAGTTTTTAAAATATATTTATTATGTGATTACCTTTTTGAAAGTATAGAGATTTGATGTCTACTGCATCAAAATTCAGATCTATGAAAAAAAATATGGAAAAGATCGTTGTTAGAGCAAAAGAATGAACTTGTATGGTGAATTGAGAAGAACAATGAGCTGTTGTTGTTGAAATTACTTGAGATATGAAAATAAGAAATATTAAAATAAATGATGATTCTCTTTTGAACCCTAGTAATAAATCTAAATTAGAAGATTTGTTGATGGCTGTAATCCAAAAATGATTTACTAAAGTTTGAGAAGTTGTTGCCGAAAAAAATAAAGATTTATTATGATGAATTGATCCAAACAGTTTGAGCGATATGCTATGATGAATGGGATCTTAAAATATAGTTTTTGTCATTCTTTATTTTTTAATTTGAATGACAAATTAAGGAAGGTTGGCCGAGTGGTCGAAGGCGCATGTTTGGAGTACATGTTTCCAAGTTTTTTGGGACCAGGGTTCGAATCCCTGATCTTCCGTTTTTTTAAATTTATTATTTAAGAAATATTAAAATATTTTTGGAAGATTGGCCGAGTGGTTGAAGGCGCACGTCTCGAACACGTGTATTCGTTCATTCGAATCTAGGGTTCGAATCCCTAATCTTCCGTTTTTTTTATTTTGCAAAGTGTTTAATATTTTTCGTTTATTATTTTTCTAACATCATTTAGTATATTTTTTACATCTTTGTTATTTGTGTAATTTGTTATAATTTCTATTCTATTCATTGTTTCTTCTTTTCAAAAATTTTCAATCATGTATTTTGCTAATTCTTCTTTTTGTTTTTTTGTAATATATACAGTATTTTCTTTATTGTATGTTGAAAACATATTTTTAAGTCTTTCAAAGTCTCGTTTATTTTCGTTTTGGTATAAATCATATATTCAGTAATATATTTTATTATTATTAGTATTTATAATCGCTCGATCGGCTTCTCAAGGAATTCGTTTTGTCATTCAATTTGTGAAATCTGTATTGAAGTATGTCATTCAAATTATTTCAGGATTTTCTAGCATAAAATTAGTTAATTGCGATAATCGTTCATTTTTTTTATAGTATTCAGTGTCGTATATTATTTTTGATTTTAAAAAATTGTATGCTCAGCTATATCGAACTGCTGTTGTTCCTACTTCATCGATGAAAATCGGTTTATTAAATGATTTTAATCTTGATAGTGTATTTCGGTTTGTATCGTTTAATATTCTGTTTGGGCTGTATCGCTGTCTACTATATGTGGCTTTTCATCGATTATAAAATGTCACTCAAACTATATCTACGAAATTTTCTCATGGATAGTAGTCTTCAAATTTATAACAATCTGTCTTGTATTTGTTACACGTAATCAGTTTTGCACTTTGAGATGGTATCTCATTTGTTGGCATATCTCGATGATTTACTGAGAAATCAAATAAGATATTATTTTCGTCTAGTCATATTTCTCTTGAAAGTTCTCGTACATGGATTCGTGCTTCTTTAAATTCTTCTGGATTTGATCATCGAGGATATCGTCCTCAATTCATTTCATGCATTGTCCTGAAAATCACTTTTAAGTCGTTATCTTTTATTGTCTGAAAAAATTGTCTGTACTGTTCGTCGAATATTCATTCTGAGACTTGTTTTGCTGAATATGAATTTGGAGATAATGTTATGTGATAAATTTTTCATGTTCAAAAATATTCGTTTAGATTATTTATCGTTCGTAAAACATCTTCGGATCGTGGATCAAAAATGAATCCCACTATATTGAAATCAAAGTTGTATTTGTCTTGGATTTGTATTATATTTGATATTGTGTTGTCAGCTGATTTTATTCAAAAAACATATCAATTTGTAGTTGAGATTCAGAGTGTTAGTAGAAATATTGCTATAATGTGTTTTAGGTGTTTCATGTTTTAATTGTTTTATATTGTGCCCCTTTATTGAAAGGGGCTGTCCGATTTATCGGACTGAGGATTTTTGTATTATAGGTGGGAAAATCCTCCGTCCCCGACAAGTCGGGGCCACCTCCTTCCAGTGAAGGAGGACATATTTTAAATTCAAAATTCTTCAACTACTTTACTAATTTGTTCATTTAGTTCTTCGAATGTTCAGTTATTTGTGAATATGTGGTCTGATAATGCCATACATTTTGATAAATTTTGTTTTGTAGGATCTGTGTTTTCCATTTCTCTCTTTTCATTTGCTATGAATTCTTCGTATGAAATTTTATCTGTTTCGCTTCATCTGAGGACTACTCTTTCGTATCTGATTTTTGGATCTGCATCGATGGAAAATAGATAAAATTTATCTTTTCATTTTAATGCTAAAGCTTCTCCTTCAGCTCTGATACTTTCTATTATACAATTTTTACCGGTTTCTTTTGCTTCTTTGTACAATTCCTCTACTATGTATGATGGTCAGTATTTTGCTCTTAAATCGTTTGCTACTTCGACCATACTGTCTCTATTTATTGGCATTCATCTCTTTTCAATTTCTTTTATTAAATAAGCTCTGACTGATAAATGAACGAATCATTTGTTTTTTACTAAATAATCAACGATTGTTCATTTTCCAGCTCAAAGTGTTCAAGTGATTCAGATAATCATGATAATTAAGAATTAATAATTAAAAATTAAGAATTTTAGTATTTTAGTTTGCTAAATGACCTATTGCAAACCAAATTTTTGGAACGACATATACTGCTACTATTATTGTATAAATAAATTTCAATAAAATTCAGCACAAAAATCAAATAAATGTTCAAAGTGCTGCTTTGAATGCTTTTTTATTGTTGATTGTTTGTTCTACTTTTTTCTTTGATTTCTTGTTCTCGAGCTTTTTAATTTCATTTTTTTGGTACATTATTTCTCAAATATGAGCTCACAAAAATGGTCATCATAAAAGTCAAATTAATCCAAAAGGTCAAATTACGATTCATAATATTGGTAAAATAATCACTCAAATTATCAATCAAATTGTGCTTCATCTCGTTCATCGTTTTGTTCATCACATTTTTTTTGTTCAGATTATTGGTGTGATGTAATCTACAGCTGTAATAATAGCCATTGCTACTCAAAATATTATTAATTGTGTCGTTGTGAAGCAATTTTTATCTGCTATTTGCAAAAAAATCATTGCAAAGTAGCTTAGCAGTGGTCATGGAAGTACTGGTAAAAAATCTCCTATAAATCAAAGGATTAAGAATATTAATCAGAGTATTATTCGTAGTCGAAGCATATTTATTTGGATTTAGTTGTTAATAATTTTATCACATTTCCATGTCGATTAAAGTATTTAATTCTCCTGCGTATTCAAGTGGTAATTTCTTTGTTACTTCTGAAAAGAATCAATTAATTATCATACTTGTTGCTTTTTCTGTGCTAATTCCACGAGATGTTAAGTAAAATAATTTTTGCTCATCGATTTTCCCACTGTTTGCTTCGTGGGATACTTGTGAATTTCAATTGTTGTCATTTATATTTGGTATTGTTTTACTTACTGAATCTCAATCGATTAAGATTGCGTCACATTTTGTATTACTAGTTGAATTTTCTGCTTTTTCATCAATATATACTAATCATCTAAATGTGGAAATTCATCATGTCTTACAGATTGATTTGCTCACTATATTTGATGTCGTGCTTTTTCATAGATGAATTACTTTGTTTCATATATCTTGGTCTTGTCAATTACTTGCAACTACTATTCAAAGCATATCTGTTTTGCTATTATCTCATTTTAGGACGCTACATGGATAAAGCATTGTGGCTCTTGAACCTAAATTTCAGCTAATTCGCTCCATGTATGAATTTTCTCAAACCTCTGCCCTTTTTGTATTCAAATTGTATGTATTTGTAGACCAATTTTCTACTGATGAATATCTCATTTTTGCATTTTTTCAGAGGAATATCTCTACAAGTCATGCATGGATTGAAGACTTATCATATTTTGGTGCTGAGCATCACTCGATATAACTGCACTCTGCATCATCATCTACAATAATCAAAGTATGTTCAAATTGTCATCCAGCATAAGTATTCATCCTGAAATATGCTTGAAGTGGTTCGTCCGCTTTGACTCATTTTGGCACATAGATAAATGTTCCACCACTTCGTACGGCTCCATGAAGTGCAGCAAATTTATGCTCATTTGGAGCTACTAAAGTCATGAAATGATCTTTAATCAAATCTCCATGTGTATGCAAAGCATTTGGCATATCTTCGAAAATCACTCATTTTTCAGCTCGTTTTTCTTTGATTTTATGATAGAAATTTACGCTATCCATCTGTCATCATGCTCATGCCAAGTATCTTTTTTCTGCTTCTGGAATTCATAGTCTATCAAATTTGTCTTTGATTTCTTGTGGTACATCTTCTCGTTTCGTAGCATATCAAGTGTTATCTAGACTTGGTTTAGCATACCAGACTATATCTTGTAAATTTAATCAGTTTAAATCTGGTCAATATTTTGGCATCGGTAATTCGTTGTAGATTTTTAGACATTTCAATCTGTGCTCAAGCATTCGTTCTGGTTCTTTTTGATCTTGAGAAATTTGTCTAATCGTATCTTCGTTTAGTTTATCGAGGTATATATCGTATTTTATATTACTTGCAGTTTCAAGTGTTGATTTTAAGTCCATTAGTTAATTAGTTTATTTAGTATTATTTTTAAAATACATGTTTTTTCTGAATCTAGGCCATAGAAATATTTTTGGCAATCTCGACAAGCATAGCAGCTGTTTTTATATTTTTTTCAATTTTTTCATATTACTGGATCATCTTCATCACGATATTCTCTACAATCTATTGGTAATTCTGGTGAATATCATGGATATTTTTTATTAATTTCGGCTACGTTATTTTTACAGTGAAATAAATAGTCGTTTAATTCGTCTCATTTTTGGCATTTGTTTTTTGTCTTTATTATTGGCAATGAAATAATTATTACTATAATTATGATTATTATTAATAAAAATGTTGTTGTTTTCTTCTTTCCCATTTTGATTTTTTTTAGTCTTTAAAAGTTTTCTTTTATAATAATTCATAATTCGTTAAATTTTCAATTATATCAATGATCCGCTCATTTTATTGTTTGGATATTATAGTTTTTCAAATTATTTGAAAGATATTGTTTCACAGTATTGATTGGTTTGGTTAAAACACATTTATCAGAATCTCCGAATATAACTAAGACCGGAATTTCTATGTCGTTTAAAATTTCACTTTTTGTATTTTCTGAGTATCTTATGAAATCGTTTTCTCCGTTTGGTAAAAAGTCGTAATAAAATGTATCTGCTGCTATTTTACCATTTGCCATGGCAGAAAAATCGATTAATTCATTTTCTTTATTTTCATTCACTAATTTTGTTGCTTCACTTTTTGCCTTTTCATATTCTTCTTTGCTTAAAAACTTTTTAGTTTCTGCTGGAATATCGCATGGCGATAGTAATACAATTTTTTTTATGCAATCATCTTTTGTATTATTGTAATAATATAGTACTTTATTGCATCAATAACTATGTCATTCAAGGATTATTTCTTCGAATCATTGGCTTTTGACCCAATTTACTACTCCTTGTATATCTAATATACAGTCTTTGAATCTTTCTAAACTTCAACCGATCACTATAAAATCGTCGCCTTTTAATAATTCAGATATGAATCATCTTCATCTGTTATTGAATGTTAGGAATGCATGATTTTTGTCTGTATATGCTTTTGATAGCGTATCTATAAATCTATTTTCGTAAAAATTACCGTTCAGTCCATGTACATGGATAATGATTTTGTTTGTTTTTGTATCTGGAGTATACAAAATACCTGGTTGTTCTATTCAGTCTATTGAGTTTATCCTAACTAATTCTTGTTTCATTATTCAATTGATTTAATTAATTTTTTTATTCGTCGTATAATTTACATTGATCTTTGTATCGAGCAGGAGTACAAATCATAGCTATTTTACAATCTCCTTCTCGATAATAAATTTCTTTATTATCTATAAATACGACATCGCCTTTTTTAAAGTCAATTTTTTCATCTTTTTTATTGATAGTTCAGTTTCACTCTAAAATATAACATAGTTCTTTACAAACTTGATTACTACAAAAACCTTTTTCTGGGTATCTTCATGATATAGTATTGATACAAAAATCAATATTTTTTTCACCAAGTGCAATTGAATATTCTAATAGTTTACTTGTGTTGCTATTTTTAAATTCTTCAGCTTGTTCTAATGCTACAATTTTCATTTTGATGATTATATTATAAAATTTTTAATTTTACGTTGTGCGTTTATTTATTGTTTTCTAAATTTTTTTCGTGTATAATTTCCTTCATGTATAAATTTCTTTGAAATCAGTTTGATAATGAGGCTTCTTTTACAAAATCTAGTCAAATTTTCTTTAATGCTTTGTTGCTTATATTATCTGGATGTGCCATAGAAATCACATAATCAAATCATAATTTTTTAGCCAATTCTAGCTCTATAGTAAGTAATTTCGTTGTTATTCCATTTCCTCTATACTCTGGTAGTACTAGATTACCTCCTAATTCACAAACTTTGTATTCTGTTAATCAGTATTCTTTTTTAAAATCAGCTAACATATCTTGTGATACATAAAGTTGTGCCATTCCTACTAATTTATCTCCATCATATGCTCAGTATAGTGGTGCATAATTTACTTCGTCAAACATACTATCTAACTCTCGTTGTTCGTATGGTATAAAATATGATTGATCTGGTAAATTTGATAAAACAGTATCAATTAGATGGAATAACTGTTCTTTATCCTTCTCTTCTATTTTTTTGTAGATTAATTCCATGTCTTAATATTTTACTAAAATAAAATCAATATTTTAAATTTATATATTAAAATGTTTATACTTTTTTTATATAGATTTCATTTTTGTAATCAATAATAGTGTTGTTTTTTGAGTAAAATTTTATTTTCTTTGTGTAATATTGTTTGTATTTTAATTATTAGCTTTTTTGTTTTGTCTCTAATATTTTTCGATTATATACGCCATAACAGTCATTTATTAAATTAATGATTGGGTTAAATACCATTGGTAATACTAATAAATTTCAAAGTAGTACGGGAATTCATCGTAATGTTATTAGTATTAGGTCGTTTATTATATAAAAATAAAAGCTAAATCTACTTCTTCTGATTTGCATATAGACTGCTAATAGACTTATGATTACTGATGCTGTTGATATTATTAATTCATTTGTATTAAAACTTTTTAACAAAAAATATATTCACATTAGTATAAATATAGATATTATACTTACTATTAAAAATTCTTTTTTGCTAATTTTATTAACTTCGACGGTATTTGTCTTTTCGTTTTTGTGTTTTATCCATGTTATAATACCAATTATGTACATTGGTAGCATTATAAAAATGTATACAATGATTTCTCAATAAAATTTATTATTGTATGATACAATTGAATATAGTATGGTGATTAATATTCCAAGAACTTGCCCTAAATTTTTACCCTTTGCTAACAATAATGCGGTTATTATTCCTGTTATTGAAGAGATTGTTGTTAATAAGTCAGATTTAAATACTAATGCAATTAGGCTTATCAATGCAATGCTGCCAAACAATAATATTTTTTCCAACCTATTTCGGTCTTTTAGCATTATTATTTTAATGATAACTATTATAAAATATTATTTAAATCAATTTTTTTTAATTTTTTCAATTAATGATTTGTCTCCTGTCTCCTCTACTCTTCCATCTTTGAGGACATAAACTTCATCTATATTAATATTGTTTATGATTTCGAAGTGGTGTGTGATGAATATGAAACAATTTGTTTCGTCGTTTAGTTCACTGATTGATTTTGAAATGCTTTTGAAAGCATCTATATCGAGACCACTATCTATTTCATCCAAAAATATGTACTTTGGTTTGAGGAGTTTGATTTGGAGTAATTCTATTTTCCTCTTTTCTCATCAGCTAAATCATACATTCAAATCTCTTCGTAAAAATTCTTGGTCTAGTCAAATTTCCTCTAAATATGGTATGATGAAATTTTTGAATTTTAGGAATGTGAGATTTTCTCATGTGCTATTGTTGTAGATTGTCCTAAGAAATTCGAATAGTTTAATTCATTGGATTTCAGGAATATTTTGAAACGCTAAAAATATTCAAAGTTTTGCTTTTTGATCTGGTGTAAAATCGTTGATTTTTTGTCAGTCTACTACGATTTCTCAATTTGTAATTTCATATTTTGGATGTCACATGATAGTGAGTGCAAGACTTGATTTTCCACTACCGTTTTCTCCTAAGATACAATAATTTTTTCCTATTTCAAAATTCATATCAATATTTTCCAAAATATTTTTTCATTGTACTGCGGATGTGAGATTTTTTATTGTAAGCATTGATTTTTTTAATACTAAAAACATTCATTTTTTCATTTTAATAAAGATGTTTTTTATTTCAATTGTATTTTGTTTGTTTTTTTGATTGGATTTTATATTATGTGTTTTGATGCTATTTATTTTATTTGGTATTATATGTATAAAAGAATTATTTCAGATCTTGAAAGTCTAAAAAATCCATCAAAAGCAAAAGTACTTTCGTGATTTTTTAAAACTTGAAAATGAGAATATTGAGAGTGAGATAAATTTTTGTGAATACCTGTTCCTGAGCAGAGAGAAATTGCAAAAAAATATTTTATGGACTCCTCTTTTGAAGACATTGATAAATTAATGAAGTCTGAATATCATGAAGTTCGTATGACTTGATTTTTGATTTTGTGTTATAAATATGAATTTGCTGCAAAAAAGAAAAATACTGATTTTCAAAAAGAAATTGTAGATTTTTATTTATCACATTTAGAATTTTGAAATAATCGAGATTTAGTTGATTTGGTTTGCTACAAGATTTTATGACATTATTTATTGGACAAAGATAGAAGTTCTTTGTGTGATTTAGCAAAAGATAAAAATATGTGGAAGCAGAGAGTTTGAATTGTTTCTACTATGATTTTTGTGAGAAAATGAGATTTTGATGATGCTTTGAAAATATCAAAAATGCTTTTAGATCATGAGCATGATTTATTACATAAAGCAGTTTGACGAGTGCTTAGGGAAATTTGAAAAAAAGATGAAAAAGTTTTGAAGAAGTTTTTGGATGAGAATGTGATGAATATGGATAGGACGACTTTGAGATATGCAATTGAGAAATTTGATGAAAAGACGAGAAAGTACTATTTGAATTTATAATTTTTGTAAATAAAACATGTTATATTTTTTATTTATTGACTTTTATTAAAAAATAATTATATACATTCAAATACAAAACACTAAATTATGATGGAAACTCGGTTAATTATTTATTTTGTTGCTGTGTTTATCAATTGTATCGCGTATTTTCTTCGCGTGAGATTTGATGTTAAGCGGAGGCTATTAGAAAAAACGGTTTTGATTGTTTATGTTATTTCTCTAGCTGTTATGCTTTTGGAACCGCTAATCTTCTTCGACCGTTTTTGGAAGTTTGTAATATTGGTTTCGGTGGCTATTATAATAGCTACTTTAGGTATTGAGCCGGTTGATAAGAATAAACATTGACAATTGTTTTATGTTGTGTGGTTATCCACACAACATTTTAGTATATACTCTTGTTTTTCTTTGAAAAATTTGTATTTTATTAGTATTTAGTTGTTAAAGTATTTTTATGGATTTAGAAAAACTTTTTGGTAGTAAAACGAAAGTTGATATTTTGAAATATTTGTTATTTAGGAGACAATGAGTGTCTATGAGGGCTTTGGAATGAGAGCTTGAATGGACATTTCCTGCAATTAAAAAACAAGTAGATTCCCTGAAATCAGCTGAAATTTTGAAAGTTGATACAGATGGAAATTGACGATCAATCTCAGTTGAGCCATGAATTCATGATTTATTGAAACAAATATTTTATTATTGATTGAAATGAAAATTGGTTAGTCTTTTTGAATCTTATGATATTATGATTGATAAATATTTTTTCTGAAAATGTTTTTGAATTAATTTAGATATGGATTTGGTTGTAATTTATAAAAATATGGAAAAGCCTCAAATTGAGAAATTGAAAGAATCAATTAGCGATATATTTAGATGATATTTTATTGAGGTTGTGAATGTGGTATTTATGTCTAGTGATGAACGAGATAAACGTTATAGATTAGCTGATAGATTTGTTTTGGATATTTTGAGGAATAGCAAGACAGTTTATAATAATTAAGGATAATGGTTGCTGTTAAGAAAAAAAATTCTGATAATAATATAATTGTTGATAATGACATTTCACTTTCTTCTGTTGTATTTGATGTTTGTTGAGCTGAAAGTAAGTGATTTTTGAATAATTTAAATAAATCATATAATGTTGCAATTATTCCTGCATGACACCGTCTTTATTGTTGAGAATTAAAAGCTTCTTGATATAAGTTTTTAAATGATAAAAAATGAATATTGTCGCTAATTTTACTTTCGAGCTGAACTTGAATTACTTTGTGTTCAAAAGAATACAATTGTATGTGAGAAATTTTGTGAGTAAAAGGGGTTTTTGATTTGGATTTTATAAAAAAATTTTGAATTAAGTTGTCTGATATTTGATTTGATAATCTTGTCTATGACCTTTCATATCCGAGAGTTTTGTCAAAATATAATGAATTTTTTATTTTTAAAGTTTGAGAAAAAACTTCTAAGAAAAAATTGAATGAATTTTTTGATTATTTGTATAGTTTAGGAAATATTGTTTTTCTTTCTGATTTACATTCTTGATTAACTTTAAATGAATGTACAGAAAGAGATGAAAAAACTGTTAATTGAGAAAAAGATATTATAGCTTTTGATTGGTTCTTTTCATTAGCTATTAAGAAAAAGAAAAAAGCCAAATTTGTTTGATATATTAATTCTGCTGAAATTAATTGAAACAGTAAAAGTACAACATGATTTTGTACTATGATTTTTTAGTTTTTTTGTAAAAAAAGGCTTGAAATATTACTTGTAATATGTAAATTATTTGTGCGAAAATTTTTTATTATTGAAAAAAATTCAAAATGATGAAGTTTATTTATGACAGTTTTGATACTGTTAAGACGCTAAAGCTTCCTACTAAAAAACAATTCCTTTGATTGACAATTGCTATTTTTGCTTTGGTCATTTTTGCTGGGATATATTTTGTTTTAGCTGATGTTGTGTTTACATCTGGTTACGATTTATTCTATAATTTGATGAAATAGTATAAATTGAAGTAGTGTATATTATGACGTTTTATTTCAAAATAAAATATAAATATGATACAAGATTCTAATGTTGTTGAGATAAAGAAACAAATTCAAGATGACAATTTTAGATGGTATGTTTTGAGTGTTGTTTCATGACAGGAACAATTGGTAATTGATAACATGAAAGAAAGAGTTCAGAAACAATGATTGTCTGAAGATGTTGTTGATTATCTTTCGCCTATTGTGAATGAGTATTCTATGAAGAAATGAGAGAAAGTTGTGAAACAAAAAAAATTGTACCCTTGATATGTATTCTTTAAATCTAGAATGAATGATAAAATATGGTATGTTATTAGAAATACTCCATGAGTTAGGCTTATAGTTTGAGCGGAAACTCGTCCTGTACCAGTTGAAGATTATGAATATGAAAATATAATTAATCAAGTGAAAAAATCTCAAGAGAGATCTGATTTGAAGATCCCATACAAGGAATGAGATGTTGTACTATTGAAAACTTGAGACTTTAAATGAATGAAATGAAGTATTAAGACTATTGATACGGAGAAATGAACTGTAATTGTAAATATTGAAATGCTTGGTAGATTGACACCAGTTGTAATAGATGCAGATAAAATTGAGTTGATGTGATAATATATTTATTATAATAAACAAAAATGGATCGAAAATATAATTCTGAATCTAAAAATGTTAGATGGTCTACTGTTGTATTGTCTGTTTCGTTATTGTTAGTTTATGTCGTATTGTTTTATGTTAAGTGAGATGTTTTTAAGTCATATGAGTGATCATTAAACGTTATAAGTGATAACACTTGAATTGTTCTTTCTGAAGTAAATGATAATAATGAATCTGTTGAACTTATTGTATCTCATTTGTCGTGATCATCTTCTGACGATTATGTTACATGAAATATTCAATTGAAACCTGTTTTGGATGAGTGAAATGATTGAGTTAATACATGATTAACTGTTGTAAGTGAAATTAATTTATGACAATGAAGTAGTACTTCACGTATTATTAATAGTTGATGAATGTCAATTTTACCTTGAACTAGGACTTATTATGGTGATTTGGATTTTGCAAATTTAATGTGAATATCTTATAAATATGCTTTAACTGATTCTAAGTGAATTTATTATTTGAATATGGATTGATATACTTATGACTTCTCTGATATTGCAAGAAAGTTATGATGAAATTTGTATATTATGAATACTGAAAGTGAGATATTGGCAAATAAAATGTTTGGAAATAAGGTTACTTATATAAATATACCTGATTATGCGGATAAAAAGGTATTGATGTTGATTGATATAAATAATCAATCACGGTTGTTAGCTGTTGATTATGCTATCTATCATCAATCTAAATCTTATTTAAAATCTTTATTTATTTATTAGTTACAATGGCTAAAGTACAAAACATTTTGAACTTAGAGATCGTAGCTGGAAAAGCTCAACCTGCACCTCCACTATGACCTATGCTTTGAGCAAACTGAGTAAACATTGGACAGTTTACAAAAGAGTTTAATGAAAAAACTCAAGAAATGATGCAGAAATTTGGTTGATTTGATGTAAAAGTAAAATGTAAATTAACTGTTTATGCTGACAGAACATTTGCTATGGAGTTATGAGCTCCTGTTACATCTAATTTGATCTTGTGGAAATTGAAACAAAAGAAAGGTTCTTGAGAACCAAACAAGAATAAGTTACAATGAAAATTATCTAGAGCTGATTTAGAAGAAATTTACGAATTAAAAAAATCTGACTTAAATGCAAATTCTGTTGATGCTTGAATAAAAATCATAGCATGAACAGCTAAAAATATGTGAGTAGAAGTAGATATGTAATTTGCTATGTCATTCTTAGGCATTGCCGAAAAATCTTATAATAGATTTTTCACTTTCCTGCTCTGCGAGGACTCTCGACGAGTCGGAGCGTTCCGAATGACGAAATGTGGGAGGGATTGATCCTGTTATGACCACTTTTATTCTTATAAATTATTAAAAAATGAAACACGGAAAAAAGTATGTTGAAGCAGCTAGTTTAGTTGAAAAAGGAAAGGCTTATTCACTAGCTGAGGCTGTAGATTTAGTAAAAAAGACTTCAAATGTAAAATTTGATGCTACAGTTGAACTTGCAATCAAAACTAATGCAAATCCAAAGTACAATGATCAGATGTTAAGATGAACAACTATTTTGCCGTTTGGTACTTGAAAGACAACTAAGGTGGCTGTATTTGTATCAGATGATAAATTGGATGAAGCTAAGAAATCTTGAGCTGATGTTTATTGATCTGCGGATCTTTTGAACAAAATCAAGGAATGAGCATTAGATTTTGATGTCTTATTGACTACTCCTGAATGTATCAGAGAATTAGCACCTGCTGCTAAAATCTTGTGACCAAAAGGTTTGATGCCTAGTCCAAAAGCTTGAACAGTTACAAATGATATCACAAAGACTGTCGAAGAATTCAAGAAATGAAAAGTTGAATATAAATTGGACAAAACAGGAAATGTTCATTTAGCAGTTTGAAAAGTTTCATTCCCTGCAGAAAACTTAGTTTGAAATATTTCAGCTATCTTGGCTGCATTAGATGAAAATAAGCCAGCATGAGTTAAATGAAAATTAGTTAAGAAAGTTGTTATAGCATCTTCAATGTGACCTGGAGTATTGGTTGAGTATGTTTGAAAATAGTAATTTATATGTTAAATAAAAAAGTCCTTCTTGATTCGTTTCAAGGAGGATTTTTTTTGTATTATAATAATATGATTAATTTTTAATAATTTTTTCAATTTTTTGACTGATTTCGTCTCTTTTATTTTCTGTTTCTGCTTCTACAACATATCTAATTTTGTTTTCACTATTTGAGGCTCTGACATTGCACCAAAAGTCATTTCAAAAGACACTTACTCAATCTAGATATGTTTGTTCAAACATTCAGAATTCTTTTTTTATTTTTTCTAAAATTTCTTCTTTTTTTTCTGTTTTGAAACTTGTAATTTGAGTTTTGAAATATTTGGTATATTTTTGGATCATTTTTGTAAAATTTTCAAAATCTTCAAGTTCTAATAATACATAATATAATGCTAAAAGAGGCAATTCATATCCTCAAATTTCTTTGAACATATAATGTCCACTTACTTCACCTCAAAGTACTCCATTTTCTTGACTTACTTTTTCGCAGATATAAAACCTTCCGGTTTTGTATCTTATACCTTTTACACCATATTTTTCTGCTACATCTGCGATACTTTTTGAAGACATTGCATCAAAGATAATATTTCCTTTGTATTTTTGAAGAACTTGATTTGCAATTATTGAAGTGATAATGTCGCATTTTACTACTTCGCCTTCATTAGTTACAAAACCAATTCTATCTACATCACCATCGAACATTATTCAAAAATCTGCTTTTTCTTCTTTTACTTTTTCTACTAATTGTACATAATTTTTTGTATCACTTGTATCAGATTCATGTGCTGAGAATGTTCAATCTGCGTAGTCATTTATAAAAATAATTTCGTGTTTTGTTTGTAATGTTTTAAAAAATGATTTTTCAAATGTAATTCCGGCTCATGTAGAGAAATCTACTATGATTTTGTATTTTTTATTAATTTTTTGGTATTTTTCTTGTAAAAAATTCATAAGTTTTTGTAATTTATTTTGTACAAGTGTTTGTTCAAAATTTGTATTTATTTCAATGTTGTTGTTTGATTTATAGTCTTCTTCGAAATAGGCTTTCTCAAATTGTTCTTTTAGTAGAGATGATGGCAATAGTTTTACTTCTTTATCGAAAAATTTCATTCACATGTATTCTTTTGGGTTGTGAGATGCTGTCATTTCTAATCCTATATCAAAATCATTTTGTCACAAAAAATATGTCGTTCCTGTGCTACAAATTCAATAAGGATATTTTTCTATTTCTTTATCTGAAAGATTCCAAAAACATTGTGAAAATGCTATATTATGAATTCATTCTTCAAGTAATCCTTCCAAAAAATGTGGCAAATATTTTGTATTTATTTCTCTAACATCACACCCTATCAGCATTTTTATATTTTCTCCATAAGTTTCTATTAAATATTTCCCCATTCATTTTCCCATTATGTACATGAATTTTTCATCGATTTCTTCTGTTGAGATTCCTCTAATGTCGTATGCTTTAAAGCAGTTTAAATATTTTTTAAGCATTGTCTTTTTTTTAATGATTAAATACTTTTATATGATTAAAATTTTTGTTTTTTTTTCAAGTCGAAAATTGTTTGTTTGTAAAAATATTATTGGATTATTTTAAAAAAAAGCCGCATTTTTTTGCGGCTTTTAGGCTTTTTTATTTTTTAAAATTTCTTTTCCATTTTAACTAACATTAATTGTCCTGAAATTAATGCAATTGCTGTAAATATTATATATGGTATTAATAAATATGCCATTACATATCAATCTGTTAATCATAGATTGATATTTATTGATTCTAGATGATTGTTTAGTAATCAACATGTTGATCGCCATAGTAAATATCATATGATAAATCATATTGTAATTGTAAATAATAGTGTGATTATAAATCATCCGTTTGCATCTTCATTTGTAGCTCATAGTAATTTCTTTACTTGGTTTTCTTTATATGATTCGTAGAAGAAATGTCTTAATAAGTGTTGTGTAAATGCAATTATTACTATTCATAGCATAACCGTCATGAACATTGCAACATATTTAATTGTTTTCATAATTAGTATAATTTTCAATGATCTATTTTCTTGTTGTTGTAATGTTGCTCATTTATCTACATCTTTTACGTTTAATATGATATCTTTATTTGCTACAATTATATCTTTCATAATATCGTATTCTCTTTTATTTTTAAACATTACGTATAATGTAGATGGTAATGTATTTTCAATTCAAAACTTATCAAAATTTGCTGTAATTTCTGGAATTTTTGTTTCTAGATAACTAAATGCATCATTTTTAGTTGAAAATTCCGATTTTATTCATTGTTTTGTTAATTGTTCTTTTATATCAATTATTCTTTTGTATACTTCATCGCTTCATGCTGTTTCATCTTGTATATAGAAATACATTCATATTTTAGATGATATTGTCTCATTAATTTTATTTTCTTTTATAAGTAGTCATGAGAATATATTGAAAATATAAAATAGAAATCAAATTAATATTCATGTGAAGATTATACTTTTTAATCAATTTTTTATTATATGTTTTGCATCTCGTCGTAAAAGTGAATCGTTTTTCATCTTTTTTATTATTATGTAAATTATTTTGTTTGAATTCTTACGAATTCTTCAAATAAATTAATTTTTGAATCATAATTTTCAATAGTTTTATCGATTAATATTAAATTATCATGATTTTTATGATAGTATGAAATCATACTTTTTGCTTTATTGTAGTTTCTTTCTAAGATATATATTTCTATTAGATTAAATATTACTTCAGCATCTTTATTATTAATTGTGAATGAATCTTTTAGGAATCTCAATCCTTTTTCTCTATTTCCGTATCGATATTCGCATAAACCGTAACATCTCAAGATTTCGTGGTTTTCTCCATTTGTGAGTAATAGTGCTTTTTGTAAGTATTCTTTAGCTGTTTTCCGATTGTTTTTTTCCATTTCAAGGATTCATTTAACGTACAATCCTAATGGATCTTGATTGTCTTTTTCTGAATTCAAAAAATCGATGGCTTTACTCGCCTTTCCGATTTCTCATTTTCTATATTGTATATCAGCTACTTGTAATAATGCATCTTCGTTATGTGGATCATCGATAAGAACTCAGTTGATGATTCTCATTGCCTCATCGAATTTTCACAAATCTTTTAGTTCTTCCAACTCATCTAATAATGTTTCAGGTATGTATTTGATCATATAGTTTTCTTATCGATATAAAATTTTTATATCTA
>Ga0310786_10002214_pt1 | contig 30157 bp, 13 predicted proteins | sample AusTroGonzalo_MG_FD_203881 | JGI IMG/M metagenome (GOLD analysis project Ga0310786, IMG submission 203881) | Bovine rumen microbial communities from tropical cattle in Woodstock, Queensland, Australia - Gonzalo_03 (v2) (version 2) | ecosystem: Host-associated > Mammals > Digestive system >...
CTGCTGCGGCAAATAGCGTTTGAAAAGTTCTATTCTGTGCTTATTTAGACTAATACAACATACCGAAAAGATACAGCGGAATGCGGTTCTTGTAGCCAGTTTCGGTGTTATCGACAGCGAGGAACGAGTCCGGCTCGTCCTTGATCTGGTCGAACGTTTTGCTTGCACCGCCTACCTCAAAGAGGTATTGCTTCTGCACAAGGAAATCACCTTTCGCCGGATAATTGACAGCGTATAGCTCTTGTAACTGGTTTAGAAAGAACGTCTCGCGCACCGTGCCGATCTCAATATTCGCGCCCAAAGCATACATGAGGTTGGTGTTGTGCAGGAATATCTTCTCAGGTCTGCCGAGCGACTTGAGGTTCTTGGTGTTGTCGGTAAGCAAGTTGAGTAAATCGGCACGTTGCAGGGCATAGAGCATCTTCATCCCTTGGTTTCTGCCGGTTTCCAACTGCCCGTACAGGGTGTTCATCGTAGGCATCTGCGGGACGCTCTGCGCCAATACCATCAGCATCTTTTTCGTCTTCTCTATTGTTGCTACCGTCACATCGTCAATCAGCGGATAATCGCTCTCAAGCACTTGGTTAACTATATGCTGCAGGCGGATCTCGTAACCGGCGCGCACGTCTTTGTAGAACGGGTAGTAACCGTGCTGTAAGTACCTGTCGAAATGCGGCTGGATGCTTCCCAACTGCTCTTTGGCGGCAAAAGATAGCTGCACATGACGTTGCAGTATATCGTCCAAGCTGCACACTGGCAAATCAGCCACGCCCTCAAACCGGAGATACTCGCGGAAAGACAACCCCGGCAGGTGGTAGTCAATCAATCGGCGTGACAAGTCACCTTCGCCTGCCTCCAACTGGAGCATGGATGAACCGGTAAACGCTATATGCAGGTCAGGATACTCGTCGTATATATTCTTGATGGCCGTCTGCCAATAGGGGTAATGATGCACCTCGTCAAGGAACAGGTATCGACCGCCTTGGGCGTAAAACCAGTCAGTCAGTTCGTTCAGCGAATGGGATTTGAACCATAAGTTATCAAGGGTGACATACAGCGCGTCATCCACATTCGCAAACGCCTGTTTTATGTGCTGCAGCATAAGGGTGGTCTTGCCGACGCCTTTGGCACCTTTTATCTCAATGAGTCGATCCTGCCAATCAATCTTGTTCATCAGAGGACGGACATAGTCAAGACTGACTGTTGCCAGAAAATTGTGATAAGTCTTGATGATCAGTTGCACATCTTGTTGTTCCATAACAATTGAGTTTTGAAGATTTCCGCTGCAAAGATACAACAAAATTTTCAATTATGCAAATGTTTTAAGCGAAAAAGTATCTGGAAGTACTAAAATTATGCAGATTTTAGTCTTTCCAAGTACTAAATTGGTCGTTTTGGGGCAAAAAATGTGCAAAAAAGTATCTGGAAGTACTAAATTTGTGCAGATTTTAGTCTTTCTAGATACTTTTTTTTAATCGCAGAGGGAGAAGAGGTCTTCGCGGGGATTGACGAGCATGACGGGGACGAGGGCACGTTGGATGACGTGGCGTTCTTGCGGACCGAAGAACAGGTCGTCCAAGCCGTACTCGCGGCTGGCAGTGAGGATGATCAGGTCGGCGACGAAGTCGCGTTGGCGTTCGGCTGCCTCGCGGTTGACCTTGCTGCTGTCTTTCTTAGCCATGACGACCTCATAGCTGATGTCCGTACCGGTGCGCTGGCTGACGGCTTTGATATGCGTCACTATACGTCCGACGTTCTGCCGGGCACGGCTACCGTAGTCGTTGGCTTGGAGTAGGATGATATGTGCGCCGGTCTTGCGGGCGAGGTAGGTGCAGATCTCCGCCTTGTAGGTCTCTTCCTCCAGACGGCTGACCGGCACGATGATGCGGTGCAGCGACTGCACGTCTTTCATGGCAGGGGTGATGACAACGTAGGGCGTGCGCAGCGAACGGCACTCGTTGAGTACCTTCTGTATCTCGCGTGAGCTGTTGGCGCACGTCTTTAGAATGATATCCTCGTTATTTTCCCAGATCATGATTGATTTGCTCGATATAGTCGATGAGTTCGTCGCAGCCGGTGCGTTTCTCGGAAGAGGTGACGAAGCAGGGCGGCAACTCTTCCCAGAACTCGAGCAGTTGCTGGCGGTAGGCTTCGATGTTCGCAGCGAGGCGCTCTTTGCCGAGCTTGTCGGCTTTGGTGAACACGAGTGCGAAGGGCACGTTGTTCTCGCCCAGCCAGTTCATGAAGTCGCGGTCGATAGTCTGCAGGGGCAGTCGGGCATCGACGAGCACGAACAGTGAGCACAGCTGATCACGCAGCAGGCAGTAACGTTCGATCATCTTACGTAGTGCCTCACGTTGCGCCTTGCCGGCTTGCGCGAAGCCGTAGCCCGGCAGATCGACGAGTGCCCAGGCATCCGGTGCGCCGGCATTGACGGTGAAGTGATTGATCAGGAGCGTCTTGCCGGGTTTCTGGCTGGTCTTGGCGAGCTTTGGCTGGCGCGTGAGCGCGTTGATCAGGCTGGACTTGCCGACATTACTGCGGCCGATGAACGCGTACTCCGGCAGCGCGGTCTGCGGTGAGCGGAGCACGTCGGTGGATGATATGGTGAATTGGGCGGTACGGATCATTTGCGAATTTTGCGTTTGTTGAGTTCGCGTTGGTACTGGCGTGCGGTGGCAGCATGCTTGGCATAGTTCTCGCTGAACACGTGCGTACCCGAGAAGTCGGGGTTGGCGCACATGTACAGGTACTTGCTCCTGGTGGCATGCAGTGTGGAGTCGATAACCTGCGCCTGCGTGACGCGAATAGGTCCGGGAGGCAGTCCCGGGTTGATATAGGTGTTATACGGCGACTTATACTGCGTCATTGCTTTGGTTACGCGCCGTGCCTTGAACTGCCGTGTGGCATATACGGCAGTCGGACATGCTTGCAGGTGCATGCCGATGCGCATGCGGTTGAGGTACAAGCCGGCGATGATAGGGTACTCCTGTGCGTTCGTCGTCTCGGAGGTGACTATGCTCGCCAGGGTATAGACCTGTTGCGGCGTGAGTCCGAGCGCCTCTGCCTCGGCGCGGCGTCGTTCGTTCCAGAACCGACGGTAGTCGCGGTGCATCCGCTCGAAGAGCTGCTCGGCGGTCATCGTCCAATAGACCTCGTAGGTATCGGGCATGAACAGACAGCGCGCCGTCTCGGTATTCATGTCGTACTGCCTGAGGAACGCATCGTCCTGTAGCAGGGCGACGATGGATGCGGAGTCGATGAGCAGTTGCGAGGCGAGTTTGCCGGCAAGTTGCTCGTTGGTGCGCACGGTGTAGTTGAAGCGAATCTTCACGGGAGTCTGTTCGCCCTGACGCAGACGGATGAACAGCGTACGGTTACCCATCTCGGCAGGGAAGAGGTAGTAGCCCGGCTTGGCATCGCGGATCTGCGTGCGCTCGATGTCCTTGCGGAACGCGTGCATAGAGGCGATGGTGTAGTCGGCTTTCACCAAGTCGAGCACCGAATCCAGCGAGCAGTCAGGGTAGATGTAATACCCGTGCTCATTGCCGTCGATGCTGGTGAGGTTAGCGTAACGGTAACGATAGTGCCGTGTAGCCTGATATGCCCCTGCGCAAAGTAAGAACAGCAGCACAGCGGCAACAGTGGTTAGTATGATCTGTTTCTTTGTCATGTTACTTTTTCTGTTTGAGCGCAGCGGCCTTTATTCTTTGAGCGCAGCGCTCTGTCCGTATCTCTCCCTGCCCGCGGATGACGGCGTAGGGGACGCCTGTAGCCTGTATCTCGCGCTCGTACCAGCGAAAGAAGTACTCGCGGTTGCTGAGGTTCTCGCGCACGGGATCGGGCTCTGGTGCAATGTCCGGCACGAGGAGCAGGTACAGATCCATCGGGTAGTCGCGCAGCGCGCGGTTCACCGCCTCGGGCACCTGCCCATAGACGTGCTCGTACCAGACTTTCATGATGATCATCTCCGTGTCGAAGAGCACCACCTGGTCGCCATAGTCCGCTGCCAGATCGGCTGTCAGCTGCCGGCTGATGACGTCCAGATCATCGATGGTGTACGGTCTGCCCAACTGCTCCACGTACGTGCGCGCGTATTCCTTAATCCATATATAGCCACAGCGTTCACTCAGCGTCTTGCACAGCGTGCTCTTACCCGTTGACTCCGGTCCTATCACTCCTACTCGTAGCATCTGATAGCTGATTGCTGATAGCTGATTACCTCGTCAGCATCAGCTTGATGTTGATACCTACGTTATCCGTACTGATCGGGTAGGAGGACGAGATGAGCGGCGTGGTGTTCTGGTGGTCGTAGTAGAACTGGATATTGATCTTCTGCGACAGCACGTAGTCGGCGCTGACCTTGACGGCGAACACGTAGTTGCCGGCACTCGCCTGCGTGATGTACTCCTCAACCTTACGCAGCAGGGTCTTGACATCCTTGTAGCTGAGATCGACATTGAGCTTCAGGTCGTTGCTGACTTTCTTTTCCGAGCGCGGGGTCTTGGTGATGAAACTCAGGTTCTTGATCGTGTAGCCGCCACCGATGACGAACTCGTTGGTGTGACCTTCCATCAGTTGTACGGAGTTGACGTTCAGGGTGAGGTTACGCTGCTTGCGGTACTCGGCTTTGACGCTCAGGCTGTTTTTCATCGTGAGGTTCACACCGATGAGCGGCGAGAACGACTCGGTGAGCGAGACGCTACTGATGTCGTAGGCGGCAGAGGGCACAGGGATCTCGGTCTGCACGTCGCGCACGAAACCTATACTCTTGTCATCGCCGGCTGCGCCGACCCACGTCGAGTAGGTGGAGTACGAGCCGATGGCGTACTTACAGGTGTACGCATGGGTGAGGGTCACGGAGCGGAAGTTATCGCGCATCCACGGCAACTTACCCAGACCGTCGTATGTCACGCTCCAGTTCGGCAGTATCTGCCAAACTTTCAGGAACGGGCTGCGGTCGATCTTGTTAATGTCGCGACCTGTGTAGGCGGCGAGGAACGCAGGCACGAGTACGTCTGCCGAGTTGCGGCTTACGGTACCGTTTCTGGGGTTGTACGCCTTGCCGGCGAACACGCTGTTACGTAGGAAGCCTGCGTCGGGGTAGGTGACATTAGCGTACTCCGCCTGGATGCGCTGCTGCATGATATCGCGGTTCGCCACGAACTGCTCATACACGGCGCTGGCGAAGTTATCCGACTGCTTGCCGATGCGCGAGAAGGCAGTACCGATAGCCACTTGCGTGATGTTGAACGATCCGGTCAGGTGCTCTTGCATATCCTCGTAGGAGTAGATCAGCGAGTTCGACTGCGCCATGTAACGCTTGCCGTTCACTTGGATCTTCAGTCCGGGCAGCGGCTCGAGGGCGATCTTGATATCCAGATCGGTGGTGCGTGACTGTGCTGCGGGCTGTACGACCATCGTATCGCCGCTCAGCCAGCCGTTACGCTTGGCTTTCTCCACCCAGTCGTCACCAAAGAATCCGAATCCGAAGTCATAGCCCGGTGCGAACTGATTGCCTACCTTGCTCTGTCCCATGAACCCTGCCATCGGCGCGAAGCCCGGCACGGTGAGTGAGGTGTTGTCGCGGTAGGTGACCTGTATGCGGCGGATCATCGTACCAACGTAGGCGAACATGTCACCGGTGATCTGTGCTGGCGTACGCTGGTTCGGGTCTTTCGAACTCATCTTCAGGTTGATCTTCCCGCTGACGGGCGAGGTGATGACGGCTTTGTTGTTGCCGTCGGTAGTCATCTTCAGTTTGACCTTATGTCCGAGGCTGTCTGTCGCCTCCAGCTCGATGAGCTCGGAGCCCAGACGGTGCGTGACGGTCTTCGGCTCGCCGGCCGTCAGTTCGACGGTCTCGGAGTAGGTCTTCGGCTTGAACGCCTTTGCACGCTGACGACCGGTGTAACGCTGGGTCATCGACTTCCAGTACTTCGACTTGCCGTACAGCGTCTCGAAGTTCAGTGTACCATCGACCTGCCACGAGCGCTGACCGGTGATGACGTTGCCAAGCTCGTTCTGCGACGAGGTGGTAGCGGTACGTGCCCAGTTGTACGTGCCGTTGTATGAAGCGTTGGCGTTGATGAAGTCCAGTCCGGGGATCTTGTTGATCGGTACGTTCCACGTTGCGGTGAACACCTGTTGGTAGGTGTACGGCGTACCGCCCTTGGCGAGGCTGCGCTGGATCGTATCTTTCCACGCCTCGTAGTAGTCGTTGGTGAAGCCGTAGTCACGGATGATCTCCGGCGTGTAGTAACCTTCGTCCACAGTGCTGTTCATAGCCGTCTGGAACGAGAACTTCAGGTTCTTGGACAGATCGTACTTGAAGTCGAAGTTACGGCTCCACGTGAAGTCCTTGGAGAAGGTGATGTCCATCTTATTCAGTCCGGCGCCGTCCTGGTTGAAGTCGCGCATCTTCATCTGCGAGAAGTTACGCTGCATGGATGTGTTGAACGCCCATGACTGCGGCAGGTAGTACAGGTTGAACTCCTTGATGATCTTCACCTTGTCCACGCCCTTGGTGTTAGCGAACGGCTCCCACGGCTTGGGGTTGAACGAGTAGGCGTAGTTGAATTGTCCGCGCTGTTCGGTGGTCTGGTTACGCTCCATCTCCGGCGTGTGTTCGTTCTGCTTGTTATACGAGGCAGAGATGCTGAAGTTAGCCGGGTCGTAGAACATGTCTTTCTTCTTGGAGTGGATGTTCACCTTCATGTTCGTCACGCTGAACGACGTGCTCTCCATCACCGTGTTACTCATCAGCTTGACAGAGTCGCGCTCCGCCTTGGTGGTGTATTGCTCGAGGTTGTCCTTGAACTTGATATCCGTATCCAAAGGATCGTACTCGGGAGAGATTGTCTGATTGGTATAGGCAACGTAGAGCGGTATCTGCAGCTTGGCCTGCTCGGGGAACAGACGTCCCGCCTCGAGTGCAGCACTAACCTGCAACTGGTAGTTGTTCTCCATGTTGCGCTGGAGCACATTGCTCTCAATGCTACCGTAACCGGCTGTTTCCAAACGTCCGGCTACATTGACCTGTGCTATATCGCTGATGCTGAGTGCGGCGTTCGCCATGGCTGCTACACCGCCCTGCTCGTTGAACTCGCTCATGCGGAGCTCGTTGACCCAGATCTCGCCGCTGCGCTCCTCGTGGCTGTTGGCGTTACGGATACCGATCATGATGCACTCCACGCTCTCCAGCGTCGGGTTACCGAGCACGGTGATGCGGTTCTGGGGCTTGCCGGAAGCCTCGTCGTACATCACGTACGGGATCGTGTTGCCCACATCCGATGTACCGGCGCGTTTGGCTTTGTTACGTGCCATCTTGGCGTCAGTGAGCACGGTGAACGGGAAGTCGAACATATTCTCGTCCGGCCATACTTTGTGGCGGTCGGCTTCGCTATTGTTGTTGTATATGCCCGCAGGCGTGAGTACCAGCGGGATCTCGTACTCGTAGTAGTTGTTCTTGAGGTCTGTACCGAGGCGGATGAAACAGGTCAGATCGCCGTTGTTGAGTCCGTCGTCTTCGGCTTCAAGTTTCTCGGCGTGAACGAACATCTGCAGGTGCTTGTAGTTACGCATGTCGTAGCTAGTGTTCTTATATACGGCACGCGCGTCGTTGAACGGCAGGTTATGCACGCGCAGCACCATCGACTGCTCGTTCTGGGCGATGAGTTGCGCCTGACCCGGGTCGGTCTGACGGCTGATGCCTGGAGGCAGAACATAGTTGATAGGCTGGCGGTTACCGTTTTCCTCGATGTTCACGTTCTGCACATCCAGCAGTGCGGAGGCGGACGGCGAGTTGTCATTGTAGTTCTTTGTACGCTCGTTGCGGTAGAGGCCTTGGTTGTAGTTACGCCACTCGCCGCGCACGAGGTCGAGGCTACCGAAGCGCAGGTGCATCTCGTGTTCGCTGCCGGTGAGATACAGACGTGCGAAGCGGATCGACTTGAAGTTACGGATCGTACCGACGCGCTTGGTGTTGCTGCCCTTCAACGGGATCTTGAACTGGTACCACGTCACGCTCTCTGTCTGACCGTTGCGCAGGGTGACGAGCGTGGTGAGTTTCTCTACGATGTTCTGCAGTCCGACTTGCATATCCGCCTCGCGCAGGCTGACGTGGTACTCGTAGAACTTCTCGTACTCGTTCAGGGTGTTATCGTTATTGATGTCCTCTATATCCGGCTGCAGGGTCGATGCCGTGCCGTAGCCGTCGGTGCTACGGTCGGTCTCGGGTGAGTTACCTTCCGTGCCGTTGTAATGCTTGTAGCGGTCGATGATACTTACTGCATCGCGGTCATAGTCGCTGCCGCGGTAGTAGTGGTAGTTATCGCCTGCAGGGTCGTTAGCCGGCGAATAGGGGTCAGCGAGCCAGCGGTTCCATACGTCGGCTGTGACTTTGTTCTGCAGCGCGGCGCGGTAGTCGGCGTAGGGACGGGCACCGTTGTACTCGAATGTCAGCTCTTGCTCGGTGCTCAATCCATCCAGACCGACGTCTTGGCGCTCGCGTGAGCCGGGCTCGTTGCTGAACGCTACGACGGTACTTGTGGTGCGCGACACGCGACCCCAGATCGTCTTCTCTGTATCGTCAATCTCGTTGGCAGGCAGGCCGTGCTCAAAGGATTTCTTGCCGTCCTTGAGGATATCCTCACTGATGTCGCCGAGGTCGATGTACAGGTCGCCGTCATAGCCATCGGGGTTCGTGAGCTTCGGATCCATGATCCAGAACGAGATATACTCGATGTTCGACTTCTCGAAGTCGGTGTTGTCGAGTCGGCGCATGATACCAGCCCAGCGTTTAGCCGGGGTGGTGAGTTTGCCGTCAGCGCCTATCTGAGTGGCGTCGATGTTATACGGTCCGCGCTCTTCGGGGTAGAAGCTCAGGTTCAACGTAGCGATCTTCGGATCTTCGTTGGCGAGCGTCTCGCGGTTCGGGAAGAGCTCTTGCTCATAGACGATACGCGTGCGGTGATCGCTCATGGCGTTGATGTCGTCCTTGATATGCTGCGGGGTGTTCGACTGCGGGTAACCGAAGATTGGGTCGGGTGTGAACCACGAGAGCCAAGCGCGGTTCTTGCCGTACTCGATGCTGTTGCTGTAGGCGTACTCGGGGAAGAGCTCTTCGTTACGCGGGGTAGAGGCAATGCGCCAGTAACTGGGGTAATGGATGTCGATCTCCGTCATCGTCTGCTCAAAGTCATCGACGTACGCAGTACCGACCTTGCCGACATCGTTCGTGTGACCCGGTATAAGGTGCGCAAACTCTGCATTGATGGCGAAGGTAGAAGGCTGCGTGGCGGTGATCCAAGGGATCTTGTCAATGGCGTTGGTCAGCCATTGCAGTTCGGTCTTCCATGCACCGTTGACGCCCCAGATCGTGTTGGCGAGGGGCTCGCTGCCGGAGTTCACCTTGGTGGTGAGCGGTCGTTCGCGCAGGTGCATGATCGTTGCGCCGAGCATGAGGTCTTTGGTGAAGGCGTACTCCGCGTGCAAGCCGAACAGGTTCTTGCGCTTCATGGAGAAGGTCGATTGGTTCTCGAGTTTGACATCGACCTTTGTGCCGGAGTCGAGGATGCTCTGGTTGAGGATCGTCACGGTTCCCATGGTGTAGTCCACCGTGTAATCGACATTCTCGACGAGCGTTGCGCCGCCGGCTGTGACGGTCACACTACCTCGGGGCACATTCATTGCGTTCAGACGGATCTCACTGCCCGAGGAACCTTTGAGTTTACCCATGAGGCGGAACTTGTTTTTCTCCGTCATCTCCTGGGCATTGACGAGCGTGGAGTCGTATAGCTCCTGGAATACGTACTTGTCAGCGATCTTGTCATCGCCGATAGCCTGGCGCAGGTGCGTGCCGAAAGGCTCCAGTACAGGGAAGATGATTCGTCCGCTACCGGATAGGGCGGTGTAGCCTTCTATATAGTCGAACTTACCGTCCGGCGAGAGGTTGTTACGGCTGTCGAGCCGGTCGAGGTTCATCACGCGCAGCAGCTGCTTGCCTTTGATGTCGCTCTCTGTGAGGTACTGCAGCTCGGTACCGACGCTATCGTTACGGTACATGACGTAGAGCTCGAACTTCTCGCTGGTCATCGATGTGACGCCGAGGGAATAGACGTTTTTCATCATCAGATCCCATGTGCCGCGACCTTTGTTCTTAGGCGCAGTGTTGCTGCCTTTTAGCATCTTCAGGATCATTGCCGGAGCTTTCTTGCCCATCTGCATGGTGGTGTCGGCGCCAAGCTTGTCGGTGGAGAACTCACCGACCTGATAGACCTTGCCGCCGTACGTATATTCGTACGCCACGGCGAGCACCTCGTCCTGGTTCAGGCCGCTCTTGAGTGAGATGTAACCGAGTGCGCTGTTGAGCGTATATTCCGAACTGTTAAGGAGTCGTGCGGACTCGAGTTTCTCGTAGTCCTCGCCCGGGTTGAGGTTCGGGAATGTGGACTGCATGACGGCAGTCATCTGTTGTATGTCGCGCACGTCGCCGGCGTTGACTACGGCGTCGTACTCGTCGTTGGCTTTGTTCGTCGGCACAGTGTGTCCGAAGGTCGTCCACTGCGGTGTGCCGTCAGCGTTGAGGCTGATGTGCTTGTCGCTATTCTCGCCGAGGTCGCACAGGGCGAGGATGTTACGCGACTCGTCGTACGTGCCGCGTTTGTTGGTGATCCAGACCTCTATACGGTTGATTGTCACACCACTGGCGATGTAGGGCAGGGTGCGCATGGAGTTCTCGTAGTTGTCGCGGAAGAAGTAGTTGAGGAAGAAATGCCGGTTCTCGTCGTAGCTGTCGATACCGATCTCGAACTTCGTGAGCTGTGCGCCGCCTTCGCTGCTGACGCTCTGGCTCTCGGAGTTCTGTTGCGAGACGAGGGCTTGGATCTTCAGCTTGCCGAACTGCAAGCCGACCTTCACGCCGAACAGCGCCTGCGTACCGCGAATGAGGGTGCTGTTCAGATCCATCGTGACGTTACCGCCTTCGATGTACTGGATGATGTCGTCCTCCTTGCCTTTGTAGGAGAGCTTGAGGTTCTGCTGGTCGAAGCTGAACGACGCCTCGGTGTTGTAGTTGAGGTTGAAGTTCAGTTTGTCGCCGACTTTGCCGTTGATAGAGGCTTGGATCTTCTCGTCGAAGTCGAAGATGTTGTTGTTACGCGAGCGCTCGGTGAGCGAGGGGTTGTCGATATACTGGTGCTTGAAGCCGAACAGCAACTCGGCACTACCTTGCATCTTCAGTTGTACACCGCCAGGACCGAAGACCTTGTCTGCGGGACCGATGTTGAACTTCATGTCGGTGATGTCGAACTTCCGTTCGTTGCTGTGCTCGACCTCGCTGATCTTCTGCTTCCAGTAGCGGTTCATCTGCTCGCGTTCGCTGTAGGAGAGGTACTCGTCGTGACTGAGCATAACCGGCGTGGCGATGTCCACGTCGCCGATCTTCGTGTGAACGATGTAATAGCCGTTGTCGGGGTTGTACTCGACCTCGGTCTTCTGGGTGTCCTCGAACTGTATGTCGCCGTAGAACGACGAGTCGGGTTCGAACGCCACGACTTTGTTCTCCGGCGGGGTGGGAGTAGCGGGTGTCTCGGGAACTACCGGATCCTCCGGAGTGGCAGGCGGTGCAGGTAGCTGGGCTGCGTTGCTGCGGTCAGGACGGTTGTCGCGGTTGTTACGGTCGTTGCGGTTATTACGGTCATTACGCCGCCGTTCGGGGCGATTGGTCTGCGTTGACTGCTGGCTCTCGGAGTTCCTGCGCTGTGACGACGGCGCCAACCAGTCGGGCAGTTGCGCCCAACTTGCACCGCTCATCAGCAGTGCCAACGAGAGGAAAAGAATATATAGATGTCGATTATTCAAAATAAGGGATTACACATTTAGCGTTGCAAAATACCGTTTTAGAGATGTTTCGATAGGCGGAATGTTTTTTGTTTGGCCATTGGCTGTTGGCTAAATTATAGTAGTTTGAGTGCTTGGCGGATCACAGCTTCGACTGTTGCCTGCGGATTCTGGGTGAGAACTTTGTCCACCGCCTTGCTGCTGGCTGCGGCCGGGTAACCGAGGATCGTGAGTGCGCTGACGGCTTCGGTCTTGACCTCGCTGTCGGCTGACGCGGGTTCGTCGAAGAGCATGGTCGCTGCATCGTTGCCGAGGTCGATCTTCAGCACTTTGTCTTTCAGGTCAACGATCACTCGCTGTGCGGTCTTCGGGCCGAAGCCTTTGATGGCGCTGAGCGCTTTGACGTTGCCTGTGGCGATGATCTGCCGGATGTCGGCAGCGGAGTAGGCGGACATGATCAGCCGCGCGGTGTTACCGCCGATGCCGCTGACGGTCATCAGCATCTCGAAGAGCTGGCGCTCGCCTTTGGTGGGGAAGCCGTAGAGCTCGTGTGTGTCTTCGCGGATGATCTCCGTGCAGTACAGGCGGCAGGGCTGCCCGGGGTTGGCGGCAGTGCGCTCCTTGCCCGAGAGCTGGGTGAAGGTGGTGAGGGCTATGTTGATGGCGTAACCGACGCCTCCGGCCTCGATCACCGCCAGTGTCGGAGTGAGTTCCGACAGTTCTCCGTAGATGTATTCGATCATAGTCTGTCTTTATGCTGTTTGTGGGCGTGTGGTGCGCATGTGTACACTTATGCACGCAAAAAACGCACAAAGGTACGACTTTTTTTTGAGAAAAGCAAACGAAAAGCAGAAAAAAAAGTGATTGGTAAATACGAGTTACAAAAATAAGAAAAAGGAGTTGTGGAAACGGGCAAAAATGAACAAAAAGTATATATATTATATATAATATATATAGTATAAGGTGCAAAATCAAAAAATCGGGGCGTTATCGTATGGTTATCTTATGGATATGTTGTGGTTATCTTATGGTGAGGGGTCGTTGCGAGTCCGTTGGGAGTCCGTTGCAGGGGTGTAGGCGGGTCGTGGGAGGGGTGTGCTATAGCTCGCGCCGGACGTTGTCTAATTGTTTCTGTATGGGGAGTTTCATCCAGTCTGGAATAGAGTCGCCGACATAATCATTGAACCGAGCGATGACATCGATAGTAAGGTCTATGATGTCGTTCGCTGTCTTTGATTTGATGCCGGCTTCGGCTGCGACGGCAAGCATGTCTGCTCGGGAGATATGCAGTCGTTTGCCGTTGACGGACATCTGATGCCGGCGCGTAAAGCCTTCGCCCACAGCGTACGCCATATCGTAAGCCGGAGATAGACGCCATACGCCGTCGGTGTTCATCAGGAACTCAATGTTCTTTGTGTGGTCGTCTTGGTTGCATCCGATGACATTGAAAACCATGCGTCGGAAAGCCTGCTCCATCTCCGTTTGCGTCAGTCGCAAGCCTCGCATCACGCGGAAGAGCTGTTCGTACGACCATGAGTCGGGTTGGTTGTAGTCGTAATGTGCTATACCGCATAAAGAAACCATATGCACGCGGTGGCTTCCGCCGATGCGGTCAAACCGTTTGGTCATAAAATGATGTCTTGCGCCATCTTCTATCAGGCGCGATTCCATCATCTGTATGCCGCAGTCAAGCACCATTCGGTAGTAGGCGTATTCGAGGCAACCGTAGTTCTTTGTCTCGCTGTATGCGCCCGGATGATTCTCGTCCACTCCGTCGAGTTTGAGCAACCAATGCTCGTAGCCGTCAGGTGCATCGACTTGTCCGGAGCGTAAGTCGCCGGTCTGCTTGTTGTACGCCACGACGGCTTTCGGCCGTGCGCCTCCTGCGGATGTGCCGACACGAAGGATGGTGAGTAAGGCTTTGTCGTCCGTTTGGAGGTTGGTGTCGAAATTCATTCTGTTTTCAAGAACTTCGGCGGTGGCAGCCACCAAACCATCCAAGTCAATGGCTACTTGCTTGTTCAGATCCTTGCGCTCCTGTGGCTCGAAGCGCAAGGCTCCCATAGCTCGCGAACCCTGATAGAGCAAACGTTCGATAGTAGTGTAACTGTCGCGAGGTCGGCCGGACTTCTCGAGCCAATGGTTGATGATGGCGGTACCGAACTTGTCAGGCAGACAATCCGCGACAAACCCCGGCAGCCCTTTGTATGTCTCGCGGGGCAGGTGCGAGAAGTCGTAGATCTTGCCGGCTTCCGGTGTGACAAACAGCGGCGAGGGGTTATACCCGCTACGCACAAATTCGGGTGTGTACTGCATGGTTATTCTGCCGGACGCATCTTCCGACAGTGATGCCATGTGCAGATCCCAAAGGTATATTTTTGCGAAATTAATCATGGCGAGGACGTATTCGTTTGGTTTCTTTTCCTTGGTTTTGCGCAATCAGCAGCGGGCTGACCAGAGCTTGCGTCTCGAAGTTGTTCAAGATCTCTAACTTGTTCAACGCTCGCAGAATCGCCACAACGGATTCCATTTTTATGTTTTTGCCGCTTTCAATCTGCACGACAGTGGATCGTGCGACGCCGGCGCGTGTTGCCAGTTGCTGTTGGGTTAGCTGCGCATTCATTCGCATTTGTCGCATCTGCTTGCCGAGGTACTGTAGCAATGCGTCGTTTGTCATAAAGTAGTCAATCATAATGTCGCTTTTAGCAATCATTAACTGCGATTTTGTTGGTTAATGACTGTTGTAACAATCATAAAACTGCACAAAGGTACACAATTCTATTCATATATGCAAGTTTTTTCGTGAATAATGTAGTTTTTGGGCGACATTATGTGCGATTTGGATAGTTAATGTAGCATTTGGGCGACATTAAGAGGGAATTGTAGGTCAACAATTAAAGACTGTTAACAACTATTACAATGAACTTTTAGGAAAATAAACCAAGATAAACCCTGATGAGTGTTCTGAAGCTGGCGCTTAACTTATATTATTGCCCCTTTTCCCTCTGCACGCTAGCGTGCCCGTTTCCCCCAATATGGGGGAACATCACCTCGCAAGTAAACTTTCGGATAATTTTTACCATCAATTATCATCACTCTCCGAGTAAAACACTTAAAAGCAATCAACATAAAAAACAGCAGATGATTTTTGGGAATAATAGTCAAAATTTATCCCCAAATTGGTTGAGGGGGATAGGTGGAAAAAGGGAGATTGGGAGAAAAATGCAATTTTTTGCGATATTTGGAAAAATAATTGCGGAAATATTTGGAAGTTCGAAAAGTTTTTCGTATCTTTGTACGCTTTTGCCCTATAGAAGAGTTCGTGCGTACTCATGCAGGCGCGTGAGAGGGAAGCAATGATCGCCCATATATGGTCGATGGCAAGAAGATAAAATGAAAACAAATAACAAATTATACAACATGAAAAACAAATATCTCCGATTGGTAGTGGTGCTGAGTGCACTGTTACTATCCGTTAGCTCGCTGTGGGCTGAACGCGTCACACAAGAAGATGCGGCACTCGTGGCAGCTAACTTCCTGAACGCCGGTGACACTACATCGCAAGGCGCACAGGCGCCCGGACGAAACCGTCCGATACGCCGTGTGGCTCTTGCCGAAGAGGCGCAGTATTACGTCTATGAGAACGCCGACGGCAACGGCTGGGTCATGGTCGCCGCCAACGATGTTGTGCAGCCTATCCTCGCCTACTCCCCAACCGGCAAGTTCAACGCAGACAAACAGCCGAAGAACGTTGCACGTTGGCTGAAAGGCTACAACAACCAGATCAAGTTTGCTGAAGAGAACAACATCGAGGCAACCGAAGAAGTGAAAGCCAAATGGAAGAACTTGCGCAAAGCTCCTCCTGTTACCGCCCAAGGCACAGTCGTTGTCGCTCCTCTCATCAAAACCACGTGGGATCAAGATGACCCCTATTGGAATTCGTGCCCGAAGATAAGCGGGACCAATACACTAACCGGTTGTGTTGCTACAGCCATGGCACAGGTGATGAACTATTGGCAATGGCCGGAGACAGGCGAAGGCTCTGCCTCTGTTACCGTCAGTGGCACAAAATATACCGCCAATTTCAGTAGTACGACGTACGATTGGGCAAACATGATAGACCATTACACAACGTACACAAGTGGTACAAGCACGGTTTATATATCTTCAACGCCTACAACAGCCCAAAAGAATGCCGTCGCTACTTTGATGTACCATTGTGGCGTGGCCGCAAGTATGACATATGGCACAAGCGCAAGTGGGGCATATACAATCAATTGGGGTGATGAGAGTGAAGGTTGTGCCGAAAATGCTTTTTGGAAATATTTCCGTTACAAAAAGTCAGAAATAAAATCTTACTATCGTGATGGCTATTCGGGTAGCGTTTATAGTTCGTGGACTGATGCAAACTGGATAGCTATGCTCAAAACGGAATTGGATGCAGCTCGCCCCATCATGTACGCAGGTGCTGATTCGGAAGGTGGACACAGTTTCGTGTGCGATGGCTATGACGACCAAAACTATTTCCACTTCAACTGGGGTTGGTCAGGTTATTGCGATGGCTATTACACCGTTAACAACATGGTACCCGGTACTGGTGGATCGGGTGCTGGTAATGGCTCGTACAACGAAGAACAGGACGTTATCATCGGCATCGTCCCCGATAAGCCGAATATAACCATCACTTGGTCGGTGAATGGTGTGACATCTACCACCACGCAATCAACAGGTAAATTGGTGCTTCCAACGACTACTCCTTCAGACTGCTCGGGTTCGGGCGGCAAGAAATTCGTGGGTTGGACAACTCAGAGCTCTATTTCCGATGGTACCAAACCATCTGACCTGTTCTCCACAGTTACCACACAGACCGTTACAGCAGCCACGACTTATTATGCCGTGTACGCAACCGAGAGCGGTAGTGGCGGAACACCAAGTAGCGCATCGTACACATTTAAGAGCAAATCATGGACCACAGATACCGGTGAAGCAGACTGGACGTCAGGAAAAGATGGTAATGGCTATAGCAATAATGGTATTCAAGTAACCACAGGCGTTTCTGGCGCAAATGGTACTTGCCCCACTTCATATAGCAACATATCGTCTGTAGTGGTAAGTTACTGCACGAATGCATCCAAAGGAAAAGGAACAATCACTGTAACTGTAGGCTCTGCATCTGTTGATCAAAGTATTACACCGGTTGGAACTACCGCAACAACGAAAACTTTTGATTTTTCTGGAACCACGCCAACAGGAACACCTCAAATATCTGTTGCATGCACAGAAAACTCTATATACATCTGCGGCGCAACCATCAACTACGGCGGCGGAGCATCTTATTCCGACTACTCGCTGAGTTGTGGTGAGGCATGCGCACTGACAAGCATCACGCTGAACACCAACAGCGTAAAGAAAACTTTCGTGACCAACGAGGCGTTCACATCCGAAGGGTTGGTGGTGACCGCCAACTACAGCAACTGCGACTCGAAAACCGTTACCGGTTCGGTGACTGCTCCGCAGATGGGTACGGCAGGCGAAAAGACCGTGACCGTCACATACACGGAGAATAGCGTAGAGAGGACGGCTACGTATAAGATCAACGTCGTCAATCCCTATACCGTGACCTATATGGCGTGCGGTGAAGAGTTCACCACACAGCAATATGCGCCGGGCGCATCACTCGTGCTGCCGACAACTACGCCGAGTGACAATGCCGGCAAGTCGTTCTACGGCTGGATTGCAACAGAGCGCTACACAGGCGCATCGGCTCCGGCAAAAATAAGCGCAGGCGGTGCTGTGAATGCCAATGCGACATATTACGCTGTATTCCATTAATCTGACACCATTGAAAATACACAATAGTTATGAAGACTAACAATATAAAAGCCTTTTCACTTGGGCTCGTGACATTACTACTGAGCCTCAGTGCAACAATATGGGCAGCTGATGTAACACCATCGGTCACTTTGACGAGTTATTACTCTGCAGCCAATGGCAAGAAAGCGGACGCGTTGCGTACTGCATTGCAGGGGATAATTGATGACCATACAGTAGTCGGTTACAAGAGTTTGGGAACATTGATGCAATACTCTGATACAGAGGAAGCCAATGGCAAAGATGTAGTGGATATTTATACTACTTGTACCTTTACGGTAAGCGGAGCTCTCACGTGGGCAAGTAGCGGAAGTGTAGGAGATGGAATGAACCGAGAGCATACCGTACCTCAGTCGTGGTTTAGTGAGGCTTCTCCGATGGTGTCTGACGCATTCCATATTTATCCTACAGACTGTAAGGCGAACAACAATCGTAGTTCGTATCTGTATGGTGAATTCACAGGCGCCGGCACATCTTATTCCACATCTAAATGTTCAGAATCAGGCAAATTGAGCAGTACCGGAACAAAAAGTATTGCCTCTTACACCGTGAGTGGCAAGACGTATACGCCTACAGCCACATATAGTGGTCAAGTGTATGAGCCTGCTGACGAATATAAGGGTGATATAGCCCGTGGCTATTTCTATATGGCAACGCGCTACGCAGACAAATGTTCATCTTGGTCGGGCGGAGCGTTCGGCTCAGACAACAACGGTTTTAAAAACTATACGGCAGAGTTGATGCTCAAGTGGCACAGACAAGATCCTGTGTCGCGTAAGGAATTGATTCGCAATGAGGTTATTTATGGTAACTCAACGTACAATAAGAGTAGTCTAAAACAAGGCAACCGTAACCCATTTATTGATTACCCGGAACTGGTGGAATACATCTGGGGTGACAAGAAAGACCAAAATGTCAACATCAGTGACCTGACTTCGGGTTATGCCGAGGCTGGTACGGGTACGCCTACGGAAACCTATAATGTCACCCTTTACCGAATGGGTGCTGTGCAGGTGCTTACCGGCAAGTCCGGCACGTTCGTTTTGCCGACAGACGCAACGGAAGCTGATGCGTGCGGAGATTGGAAATTCGCTGGCTGGGTAACAACAGCAGTTAGCACAGCAACTACAGACAAACCGACATTTGTTACACAGGTAAACGGCGCAAGCACATTGTATGCTGTTTATGCCAAGACAGAAACTGGTAGCGGTGCTCCGCGCAGAGCAAAGATGACGGATACATGGACGCGCGTGACATCGATGGCAACTCTTACCGATGGTGGTACATTCATCATGGGCTATGAGGCTACTGCTAAGTCCGGTACAATTATACCTCTCCGCAGTAAAGATTGCAATGCAACCACAAGTGCCAACGGATATTTCAACACCGGAACAACAGCCGGTAGTTCTACCAGCGGCACGCTGGATATGACAGGAACCATAACTTCCACAGATTATGAGGTGTATATCACTTCACCTGCATCAGGGAAGATCAATATTCAAATGGTTAACTCTTCCGGTAGTTACTACGGCGCGACAAGTGGAGGCAGTTCAAAAAATTCGGGAAAACTTTACACTTCCGGAAACAGCAATGAGACGAATCTTACTGTAGAGTGGGATAACGAAAGTAATAATACATTTAAGTTGTCAGCCGGTGTATCTGGCAGCTATAAATACTTAAAATATAACACACAAAGTCCCCGTTTTGCGTTCTACAATTCCGCTGGCGATAAAGTCGTATTCTATAAAAAAGGCGGCTCTGATCCGACACCTCCCTCGACTACTACTACTTACGATAGTGATCCGGATGAATGCCATTGTACGGGTAATCTCCCAACGCCAACAAACGTAACGGCAACACCGAGTGACGGAACGATTACTCTTACATGGACTAATGATGCTAATGCTACGAACGGTTACACCGTAACCATTGGCAAGGGCGTGGGCTACACTACCGAGTGCGCTGATCCTGAAATAGGTGCTGTCACGCCCTCCGGTTCAACGAATACCTGCGTGATTACAGGTTTGGTTAATGGTCTGGAGTACACGGCGTCTGTGGTTGCCAATGCAACGGCAACAACTTGTGAGAGCACTGCCGGCACGGCAACCGCTACACCTGTAGGTTGTGAGTCGTGGGCAGACCCGACAGTAAGCTACGGATCGTACAGCCTGACGGCAGGTGGAGGCAAGACTGCCGCACCGACGATAACCGGTACGACTTATGGCACAGCGACATACAAGTCAAACAACGAGAATGTGCTGCAAGTAGATGGAACTGGTAGGGTAACGCCTCTCAGCGCAGGTACAGCAACCGTGACTGTACATTGGACGGGCGATGCAACCCACTGCCCGAATGACGTGACAACAAGTCTGTTTACTGTTACGGGTCTTGTGCGCATCACGTTCAATGCCAACGACGGAAGCGCCACACCTGCTACAGCAACGCAAGACGTGACGTATAACGTGGCAACTGCTCTGACAGCGATCAATACAATCGGTTTCTCGCGCACGGGTTACACGTTCCAAGGCTGGTCAACGGACAAGAACGCTACATCGGCTGCCTACACCGATGGCGGCAATATAACCATCACCGCAGCAACCACGCTCTACGCCGTTTGGCAGGTTAACAAACACAGCGTGACGTTCACTCAACCGACAAACGGCGGAACGTTTACCGTGAACAGTAGCAGTAACTCGCCGGTGAACAATGTGGACTTCGGTTCAACGGTACCGATTGCTATCACTCCGACGAACTCGCACTTCTCTGTGGGCACTGTAACAGTCAGCGGTACCGGCGGTTCAGTGACTGTCAACGGTTCGGGCAATAGCCGTTCATTCACAATGCCGGACTACGATGTAACTGTTTCTGTTACGTTGACCGAAGATACGAAGTACACCGTCAATTGGATTGTCAACGGCACAAGTAAGAACGCTGAACAGAACTATGCCGGCGAGGCTTTGACCGGTCTGGCAACGGCTCCGACATCCGCCGACTGTGACGACTCGAAGGTATTTATGGGTTGGACAGCTACGCAGATTAGCGGCGAATCGGCTACAGCCCCGAATGACCTCTTCACCGATGCGTCAACGAAGACGATGCCGAGCAACAATAGCACGAACTACTATGCAGTGTTTGCGACGGCAAGTTCTTCGAATTCATCTAAGACATACACACTCGAACTGACTGGAAATAATTTCGCCGGAAGTTATAATGAGCGTTCAGCCTCGGCAACAGCAAATGAGGTTGGAGGAACGGGAACCTTATCTGTCAGCTTTACGTCAAACGGAGTAATGAAAAGTTCCAATTCCGGAAATCCGATTCAATTCAGGAAGTCAGGCAGCGGAGCGGGCGTCCTATATAATACAACTGATTTAGGAACCATCAACTCCATTACGTACGGAAGCGGAAGTACCAATAACATTGCATCCACATACAAGGGAACTTCTGCGCAACCAACGTCAGATGGTACGGGAGGATACTTTAAGATAACCAATGGTTCTTCGGTTTCGTACATAACATCGATCACAATCAACTTTACAAAAACGACGGGAGGTGGAACATCTTATTCCGAATACGCTACATCCTGTACGCATGAGTCAACGGTAACGATTACCTTCAACGCGAACGGCGGTTCGGGTAACATGGCTGCGCAAGTAGTGAACTGGGGCGAGGCGACTAATCTGAATGCAAACACGTTCACAGCGCCGACAGGTCACCACTTCCTCGGTTGGTCGGAGTCGAGCACGGCTACCACAGCGACCTACGCAAACCAAGGATCGGTAACGTACAAGAAAGATGTCACCCTCTACGCTATATGGGAGGCGAACAGCCATCAGGTATCGTACGAAGTAGTGCCTGCCGGAAAGGCTACTGTACAGATTAACAGTTCAGCAACCACTCCGCAGAACGTGAACTATGGCACAACGGTAACGGTAGCCGTCACTCCGGATACGCATTACTCGCTGACCAGCATCACGCTCTCAACAGGCGGTAGTGTCGCCGTCAACGGCAATAGTGGTACATTCACTATGCCGGATGATAATGTGAAGGTAACCGTGACGGTGACTGAGGATACCAAGTACACCGTAACATGGGATGTGGCTGGCACTACATCGACAGAGACGCACTATGCAGGCGTTGCGCTTACCGGCATCGATGCGCCTACCAGCGATGATTGCGACGGATCGAAGGTGTTTGTCGGATGGACTGCTCATGAGGATTACGAGAACGAGACTACCGCTCCGGATGACCTCTTCACCGACCCGACGACGAAGACTACACCGGCTAACAACACCACAACCTACTACGCTGTGTTCGCTGACGCAGGCAATGGTGGCGGCGGCACGCCGGAAAAAGCAACGTCGATTGCAATTGGTGATGTTGTGGTATTTGTATGCGAGGATGCATCTACGGAAATGACCTCAATTGATAGCTATGGAGAGGGCACAAGTTATACCACTACTCCGGCTGGTACGTATTCGTTCACGGTGGAAGAAGGTAGTTCTACAGGCACGTTTGCATTCAAGAATGGCTCTGATTATGTTGCTTGGTCAAGTGGCAATAGTTTGTCAACCAGCAGTACAAAGAATGCAAGCTCATCATGGAATGTATCATTCAACCAAGGTAACGCAATCATTACGAATTCATCTGATAACACGAGGAAACTACAGTGGAATAGTGGCTCGCCACGTTTTGCTTGCTATACTTCCGGTCAAACAGCAATTCAACTATACAAAGTTGGAGCAGGCACAACTTACAGCAATTATGCTACATCGTGTGTACTTCCCGAGAACGTAACGGTGAAGTTCGATGCTAACGGCGGTGAGGGTACGATGGCTGATCAGACAATCCCGTACAACACTGCAACAAAACTGACAAAGAACACCTTCACACGCGAAGGCTACGACTTCCAAGGCTGGGCAACGACGGCAAGTGGCGCAAAGGCTTATGATGACGAGGAGCTGGTAACATTCAAGAAGAAGACCACCACGCTCTACGCCGTTTGGGCAATCAAGACCTACGACATCACCGTTGTCGTTACTCCGGCGGAAGGTGGTACCGCTTCGACCACACCGGCAAACAAGGCTGAGTTTGGTCAGAATGTTACTGTAAATGTTTCCGCAGACAGCCATTACGACCTCACGTCCATCGTTGTGACGAAAGCAGGCGGCGGTGAAGTCACCGTGACGAACAAGCAGTTCACGATGCCGGCTGAGGCTGTGACTGTGACGGTGACATTCACGAAGAAGACCGTATATACCGTAACCTGGAGTCAGAACGGTGACGAGAGCACGAAGGTTGAGTATATCCAAGGTGAGACGATCGCCTTCCCGGCATCGGCAACCGTTGATTGCGATGACAAGGTATTCATCGGCTGGAGCACTGAAGCGTTCACCGAGACAGACGATGCCCCGACGACGATGATTAACTCGGCAACCATGGGCACAAACAACCTGATCTACTATGCCGTATATGCCAATGCAGGCAGTGGTAGTGGTAGTGGTAGTGGCAGCGGAAGTGGTAGCGGCGACTACGAGTTAGTAGAGTCTGCTCCGACGAACTGGGCTGGTGACTACCTGATTGCTTACAGCAGTACCAAATTTGCTGATGGACGTGTAGGTGGTACGGATGGTCTGGGCAAACAAAATACAGCTGTTGATCCGGGTGATAACCTCAGTGGAAAAGTTGTGGCTGCAACGTGGGGCGATACCTATAATGTTACTATCGTTGAAAGTGCTACAGCCGGCAAGTATCTCCTCAAGACGAAAGACGGGAAATACAATTACCAAACGAACAATAGCAACGGTCTTTCTGCTACAACAACTAAATCAACGGCAGAAAGTTACCCGCTAACAATAACATTCAGTAGTTCATCAGATATTGATATCGCTAATGCTGCGGGTGCAGTGTTCCATTACAATACGCAAGGCTACTTCCGCTTCTATCAGAATGGCGGACAAAGCAGCATATACCTCTACAGGAAAGGTAGCGGTAGCGGCGGTGGCGGTAGTGGTTCTTACTCCGGCTACACGACCTCTTGCGGCGCAAGCATTAGTGCGAAGAGCGGCAAGTGGCTGACAGCGGCTAATGGACAGAAGGTGAAGACCGCTATCGAGGTGAAGGCAAGAGGCTTTGATGCGGCTACCACTCTGTCGGCAAGCTCGGATAACGGTAACTTCAGCGTATCGCTCGCTGCGACAACTGTACCGGTGGAAGGTCTGACTACCACTCTTACTATAGAGTACATGCCCGCGAGCGCGGACGCGACAGAGGATGCAGAAATCACCCTCACAGCCGGCGGCGTAACGAAGACGATCACCGTCAACGGTCGCTCACTGCCGAATGAGTTCCTGATCATAACAAAGAAGGACAGCAAGTGGTACGCTCTGCCGGCGAATATGACCGGAAAGGCAGGTCTGTTTGATGGTGTAGAAGTTACGCCAGACAATACAACCACGCCGACAGCGGTAGCAACCTCTCCTTCGACGGTTGTATATAATCTGAAGGCAGTGGCAAGCGGACGCTATGCGACAGCAGGTAACTGCGTACGTCTGGTAGGTAACAATAACCTCTGTCTGTACGGAAGTCTCGATGCGGATGCTACCGGTATTCACAACAATACGAAATTGACTGAGGCGAATGCCGCTAACACCGAATGGCTGCTCACAACCACCGATGGCGTGCAATACACGATTGCTAACCCGAATCACGCGGATTATGCCGAAGGCCGCATATTGGCGTACGGTACGCAGTTCGGACAATTTAAGATGGTAACAACATTCTATATTGTTTCCACAGGCTGTAACAGCCAGCCGGAGAATGTACGAGTCGGCGCACGCCGCGCTGATGCAACCTTCTCGTGGGTAAGCAATGCGACGGAGATGAAGATTGACGTCTATAAGAACTCCGCGATGACAGGAACACCGTACAAGTCTGCAACGGCTACTGCGTCACCCTACACCATGTCAGGTTTGGATCAAGAGACCGATTATTGGTACAGACTCACGCCTAACAGCAGTGATGTTGCTTGTGCCGTAACCGGTACATTCCGCACGTACGGTCCGACGATTGATGTCGTGGAGTGGAAAGAAGATGCAGCAGTTATTCTGGTTGACAAGCCGGAAGACATGCATCCTATCATCACCATTGCCGGTGAGGAGGAGCATGGTAACGGTACAGGTATAGCCCTTAACGCTACCGAGTTGTTCTTCGCGAAGTACTTCGAGGGTGCGGGTGACATGAAGTTGCTGTCTATCTATAACGGTACAGAGAATGATATATCGTTGGCGAAGTATAGTATATTCATGTATTGTATTGGTAATAGCAATAATACTCACTCTGCACCAAATGACAAGACGTATGATCTGTCAGGACTTGGTACAATCAAATCCGGTCAGGAGATCATATTCTTTACACGCCCCTTATCGACGCAGGCTATATATTCTTGCTCCAACACATTCTTAAACAACATGGCAGCAAAGTCCGGCGCAGATGAGAACCCGCGTTGGATAGAATGTGACGGCTCCAAGTCGTATGGCGGCAAGGTGTTACCAAAGTTTGATTTCTCCGGTAATGACCCGCTGTACTTAAAGAAGGATGGAGAGATTATTGATATCTTCGGATCAAAAGAAACACCTCCGACAACAAGCAACTGCCGTAGTGAAAAAGCATGGGCTGGTACTATCCAGAATATGGATTACCACAGATCGCCGAGCGATACAGTTTTCGATGCGTTCTATGACGCATCTAGTAAGTCGCCTGTAACGACTTCCGACTCTATAGCATTGCTTAATGCGTTCGGTATCAATCTGGCTGATTCTATTATCACTGTATATTCCGGTCGTTGCGTACTCTTCCGTTATAAGGAAGTTGTTTCGGGTGAAAATGCCGTTACTGCTAATGATGGTTCATCCTTTGGTTCATTTACGTCTGACGAATGGCGTGGACGTACTGTCTGTGTGGCAAACAGCACGTATGCTGATGCCGGCGTAACCGACGATAGCCCGTCAACCTGTAACTCCTACCAAGACTTGGGTTCGTTCAATTACAGCGATTATTACAAGAACTGGGTGGATCTCGGTGGAAACGGTGCACTATCCGACTATGTACAAGGCGTTGAGACAGGTACTGAGAACCTGTATGAGATACCTATCACTAACCTCGACAAATACACGTGCTTGCAATTGCAGTTCAACCTGATCGGTGGCGAGGATGACGGTGATGATAAGGGTAAGTTACTGGCAAGTACCAATGCTAAAGTGCCTATCATTGTTAGTGGAGCACATAGCACGACTGATGCAATCTTTAATGAGATTGTGAAGGATGATAATGATAGCCCTCTTTATCCCCAAAGTATTGCTCGTTGTGCGGAATGCGAGGTGCTTGTGCTCAACGGCGCGACACTGACCAAAGCAGCTGATGGCGTGACACACGATGTTCCTCAGGTAGGTGACCTCACGATCTATCCGGGCGGTACACTCGTCGTACCAAGCGGTACGAACTATACCGTCAATACGCTTACGTACCGCGTAGAAGATGAGCGTGTGCCGACGTCTGACTTGGTGGGTAACCTCATACTGAATGAAGAGAATACGGAGACTGATAAGAAACTGCTTGTAACGCGCCGTATAAAGAACGACCGCTACTACTTCTTCTCACTGCCGTATGATTGCGCGCTGTCGGATGTACATTGGGCGAACAGCAATACGCCTGCAAGGCTCAATGTCGATTTCCGGCTCCGTGAGTACGATGGCGAGACGCGTGCTGCCGAAGGCAGTTATATATACTGGCCGGGTCACTGGAAGGATATTGAAGGTGATGTGATAAAGGCTGGTAAGGGCTACAACATAGCTGTCAGCACATCAAAGCCGAAGGAACTTGTGTTCCCGATGGCTGTGCCCCAGGACAACCTCACCCAAGCCGAAATAGCCAAACACCAAGTAAACGTTCCGCTGGAAGAGTTTGAGGGTTACTTCACCGCTCTTGACGACAACTGGAACCTCATCGCGCACCCGTACCTCACATCGTTCGATGCTACCGCAGATGATGCTGTGGATGTCGCATGGGAGCACATCACCCGTCCGGATATTGACGATCCGACACAAGGTGGAGACGATCCTACCGGCGAGGTCGTAGAGAGCGGAACGGTAGAGAATGGTATAGATTGGACTCTGTATGCGGATGGTACGATGGTACTGACCGGCGGAGGACAGATGGTTGACTTCTCAAGTCTGGACGCTGTGCCATGGGCAGGACACCGTCAGTTTATACAGAACGTCAAGATCGGTGGTGAGGTGCAGAAGATAGGCAAATACGCCTTTGGACAATGCACGAATCTGGTGACTGTAACAATTGTGGGGCCTGTAACGAATCTTGCTTCGCAGGCATTTGCAGGTTGCACCGGATTGAGAACCTTCCGAATCGAATCCACGCAGTACGTGAGCGCTACTACGACAACATTCGATGGTATAAGTAGTCTGACCATGATCTCGCTCCAGGTACCGCAGTCCATGTATAACCAGTACAGTGCACAGACGCCGTGGAGTAAGATGGCTATCTCAGCGTTTGACGAAGGCTCGACTACGGGGGGTGACGGCACGAACACGAGTAATCCGGCACCGCGTCGCGACCCGGGCAGTGGTGATGATGAGCCTATCGATGGATTGTACGCCTATGTTCCGACGTTCAATGCCGGTGCTATCACCTATTCGCCGATACTTCTTAAAAATATTGATGACATTCCTCCGTTCATCGCTGTGTTCATCCAAGGTTCCGGTCCGGGCTCGCTTACGTTCACGCAAGCATCCGCTCCGAGACGTCATGACGCAGCATTCTTGCGTGCACGTAGCGTTAACGAGAATGCATCGATCTTCGTGGGCGTGGTGATCGAAGGCAACGGCTTCAGCGACCAGACAGCACTGCGTCTGCGTCCGAACTATGCCGGCGGCTACAAGACAGGTCATGACCTGCTGAAGTTCGCAACCTTCAACACCGAACGGCCGCAGATCTACATGCATACCGATACATGCAGACTCGCCTTCCGTGCCGTGAAAGACAAGACGGCAAGAGAGAACTGGTTGCCGGTAGGCGTATATTGTCGCGATGCAGGTACGTACACCTTCTCGCTCAATGATCGCTATCCGATTGATGAGGTGGAGGCAGTCTATCTGCATGATGCCGAGACGGGTACGACTACTAACCTGCTGCTCAGCAACTACAGCATTGAGACGACGCAACAGTTGTACACAAACACGCGCTTCTCGATCAATGTGCTCTTGCGCCGCAAGAAAGTAGAGGATACACCTACGGTGATCAACCACACAGGAGAAGACCCGAACGCTCCGCGTAAGTTCTTCCGCGACGGATTGCTGTATATCCTCCGCAACGGCAAGGTATATGACATGACCGGCAAGCCGGTGCAGTTTGATGATATGTTGAACCGTTAATCAGAAAGGAAACACAAACCATGGAAACGATTCAACAAGGAATGAAACGCACTGAGCTTGCGTTTGAGGCCGGTCTGCCGGGTGAGAGCAAACGCAGAAAGATCATTGTCGTAACGATTGGCGTGATTGTGCTATGCGGTTGGGCACTGCTGGCACTGTACGCCATCGTAGGAGGCAAGCAGAGCGATCTGAGCTTCGCCCCCGAGGTGGTGTATATGCCGCAGGCTCCGGCTCCGGAAGCAGGCAGCGGACCATCGTTCTATCAGTCGCCGCGTCGCGGCACGCTGATGTACAAACCTGCCGCCAGCTATCAGCGTTCAGCGGTCAGCTATACGCCGGCACCGAAGGCGCAGATGGGTAGCACCTCGTACCGCGTCCACCAGACCAGCAAGGCAACCGTTCACTCCTATGGCGGTGGCGGCATAGGCGGTGGCGGTAATACAGGTGCGATCATCCGTCGCAGCAGCAACAGCAACAACAACTATGCCTATGCCGGCGGTAGCTTAGGCGGTGGCGTCAGCTACGCAACACTCGCCTATAGCGGTGCGATCTACGTGCCTACCAAGCACAATGCTGTGACCGAAGTCGGATCGCTTGAGGCAAGCGATGTGACGTCGCAGAAGATAGGCGTTATTCGTCGTGCAAAGATGGATTTCCCGGGAGATGAGAACCCAGACCCGGGTGCCAGTCCCGAGCCACCGGTACCGGTGGGCGATATGCCGCTCGCGATGCTGGCACTGCTTGCAGCAGGCTACGCGCTACGCGTAGCCCTGCGCCGCAAGGAGGAAAGCACTGGAATAGCTGGATGATCTGGCAGCTCTAGAAGTTCTGGAAAATCTAGAAAATATAGAAAATTACGAAAAAAATGATAAATTATTTGCATAATTCAAAATTTTTTCGTAATTTTGTAGCCGCAAACGGCTAAAAGCCCAAAGCCAACGGCCAAGAGCTAAGAGTAAATAATCAACACTACATAAGATGGACAGCTACATCAACATCAAGGTTCGCGTTTGGAGACAAGCCGGACCGAAAGCAAAAGGTTACTTTGAGACCTACGAACTCAAACACATCTTCCAAGGTGCGTCGTTCCTTGAGATGATGGACATTCTGAACGAGCAACTGATCAGTGAGCACAAAGATCCGATCGCGTTCGATCACGACTGCCGCGAGGGTATATGCGGTATGTGCTCGATGTACGTGAACGGTCATCCTCACGGCCCCGACAGCGCTATCACGACCTGCCAGCTGCACATGCGTAAGTTCAATGACGGCGACACGATCACCGTTGAGCCCTGGCGTAGCCACGCGTTCCCCGTGATCAAAGACCTGATGGTTGACCGTAAGGCGTACGACAAGATCATGGCTGCCGGCGGCTTCATCAGCGTGAACACCGGCGGTGTGCCCGACGCTAACGCTATACCTATCCCCAAGCCCGCTGCTGACGAGGCGATGGATGCTGCCAGCTGTATCGGCTGCGGCGCCTGCGCTGCTGCCTGCAAGAACGGCTCGGCGATGCTGTTCGTGGCTGCCAAGGTCAGCCAGCTCGCTCTGCTGCCGCAGGGTAAGATCGAGGCTAAGGCTCGCGCGAAAGCGATGGTGGCTAAGATGGATGAGCTGGGCTTCGGTAACTGTACGAACACCGGCGCTTGCGCTGCCGAGTGCCCGAAGCAGGTAAGTCTGGCGAACATCGCGCGACTGAACAGAGAGTTCCTCTGCGCGAAGTTCAGCGATTAACGGTCGGGAAACAATAACATGAAAGGTGCGTCAGTGATGGCGCACTTTTTGTGTTTAGTGGAATGCTGTTGCCATCAGTTCTTGTTCGGGGCAGTACAGGTCGTCTATATAGATATCTATCGTTTGTGCCATGGTATCAGTTATTGTGCGCGTTTAGGCGCGCGTTCGCGCGTGGTGAGACCTATGTCTTGCAATTTGCGACCGAGGATGTCGTCCTTGGCAAGCAAAAGGATGTCATCGGCCATATTGAGGGCTATCAGTACGCG
>Ga0310786_10002217_pt1 | contig 30133 bp, 25 predicted proteins | sample AusTroGonzalo_MG_FD_203881 | JGI IMG/M metagenome (GOLD analysis project Ga0310786, IMG submission 203881) | Bovine rumen microbial communities from tropical cattle in Woodstock, Queensland, Australia - Gonzalo_03 (v2) (version 2) | ecosystem: Host-associated > Mammals > Digestive system >...
CTGTAGATGTTTCTACTATTGCTGGTAATAATGTTGATTTAACATTTACAGGTAGCCAATTAGGTACTGCTAATGTTAATGCTTTACTAAGTGAATTTGGAACACGAGCGTATAAAAAGAAAAAGAAAGTAAATGTAAAAGTTGGCGGAAAAAAGTATGCGGCTTATAATTTAATACCAAATTTAAATGCTTATTATAAAACCGGCGGTATTGCTGATTTCACAGGCCCCGCTTGGTTAGACGGCACGCCTTCCGCACCAGAAGCCGTATTAAATGCTGCGCAAACCAAATTCTTGCGCGAGGATATGCTTGGTAATTCAAGTACATCTCTAATTTCGATTGTTGCCGCACTACAAGATGCGATAGCAAATACTTCTTCTGGTTCTTCTTCTTATACCGAAGGCATCAATATTGAGAATATTTCAATCAACTTCCAGCCCGGCGTTATCTCCAATGATTATAGCGCAAAGCGTGCTGGTGACATGGCAATACAAGAAATTATTAAGGTTGCGCGAAAAGCTGGTAATAACAGTGTATCAAGGAGGTAATGGAGTATGTCATTAAAACGAGGTCAAGTATATTTAGCAACACACGATGGAGAGGGTAATTCCCTCTCCAACGTGGTGCGTTCATTTATTAGTTTTACATGGGGCGGCCGCAAGATAGAGGATTTTGGATTTATTGCTACTATTGATGGTGATAGACTGTCTCGTAATTTATATAGTGAATTTGAAGATTTAACCACAGATTATGATATAGTTGATGGTCAAATTTTTTGGGGTTCTAAATATAATCCAAATGAATTGAGTTTTACATTATCGACAGATGGTGTAAAAGAAGCAACATTACAAGCGTTTAGAAATTGGTTTAAAGCGGGAGTTACGCGTGAATTGATATTGTCTGAATCTCCTAATCGCGCGATTCAAGCCCGAGTCTCGGCTGTTCCTTCTTTTTCACTATTGCCTTTTGAGGATAGTGAAGAAGTAAAAATTGGAAATAATACATATACTACTAGGACGACTTTATGGAAGGGCGATTTATCACTTTCTTTTATTATGGAAGATCCATTTTGGTATAATATTCAAAGCAGCTTTTCTTCTGCGGATGAATTAAATGAAGAAATTGTAAAAATTATTTTAGAAGATGGGGTTCCTCATTTTGATATGTTTAGTGATTTTAGTAGTAGTGAAAACGATGTATGTTTTTTGGCTAATAATATGGTTTTAAAAAATGGAGAAATACAAACTAATAATTCTAATATGGGAATATCATTAGTCGCGAATCAGCCACAATATGTATATTATTGTGGCACAGGAAAATGTTATCCAACAATACAATTTGATTGTACTACTACTTTCGAAAATGATTATATCGTTTTGCCGCGAAATAGCCATAGTGAGGGTAATGATCCATTTTATAATTCTATAATTATTGAGCATACTGAATTATTGGCACCAGAAGAATTAGAACCGCTTCCTCCTAGTTTTGGAGATGATTATGGTGCTTTGGGTTCTTCTGTAGTATCTACAGATGATGAAGCCCCTATTTCTGATGAAAGTATAACAAGTGCCGATATTGCTGTTATATTTAAAAGTGAGTTTGATTTTACTACTCCCGGTATTTTAACATCATATAATCAAATAATAAAAATTGTTAAGGAAGATTATCATGAAGGAGATAGTATTATTGAAATGAAAAAAGCGTTTCGTGATACTATTACAGATTATTATATGCGCGCGACGGCTGTTGGAATCTGTGATAGTGCATTAAAGGGCACTACAAACGGTATTTGTAATACAGGAACTTCTGCTTTAATAAGTGGTTATCAAAGTGCATTTATTACAGAAATGAAAAAAATCTTTAATGGATCTAGTAATGTACCGGTATCTTATATGTTTAATTCTAAAACGGGTGAAGCTACTGTATCATTAACTATTTATATGAAAGATTTAAATAATAATTCTAATACAACCATTTTAGATCAGTCAATTCCTATAATAGAAAATGCCGGAGATATGGCACGTTCAAATTACTTAATTATAGATAGTAGAACATTACCCACTAATGGAAAAATTACAACTAATGATTGTTTAACAATAACATCAGATTGTAATTTATCTAATGTTCAATTAATTTATAATTATATGTATCTATGATAAAAGGAGGGAAGAATTGTGTATAACAAAACAATTCGTCCTTATGAGATGTCAGTTTGGACACTTCAGGATCGCTATATAGCGACCCTGAAGGTCCCCGATATTGAGAATAAAGGACATATTGAAGATCCAAAAATTACATTAAATGTAGATGGTACTCAAGAATTAGAATTTAAAGTGCCCATGTATTATTCTGTAAATGGAGAATTGGTAGAAAATCCGCGTTGGTATGATGTACAACATGGATTATTAATGCGTGGGCTGCGTAAAATAAAGGTTAGATTCATTGAAGAAAATAAAGTTTTTGAATTTTTAGTAACTGATGTTGAAGAAGAGCATGATAGTAATGATTCTTTATATTGCTCTGTTAAGGGTTCTGGATTAGCATTTCAAGAACTGGGTAAAAAGGGCTATAAAATTAGTTTATCTCCAGATGATTATTTAATGTATTATGAAGAATATGAAGATACCATGTATGAAAATGCTAAAAAATTTGGATGGAGCGCTCAAACATTACAAACAAAATTAGCTGAAAAACAACTTAATAATATTAACTTTTGGTGTGATAAAGTTTTTGCCACTAGTGACTGGACATATTCCATTCAAATGGAATGGAGCGATTTTGATGGGTATGTCTATAAACGTATTACTGATCCAAGAAAAGGTATATTAGGTATTATTGGCGTAGGTATGATTGATAAAGCAAAAATATTGGAAGATTATAATAATTTTCCCGGTGCTTTTGTAGGTATTGCAGAAGTTAATTATGCTTTAATCAATGATGCTGGAGATATGCCGCTTAAAATGGAATATATTAGTTATTCTGAATTGCTTGATGTAGAAAAAGAAGCGGTTAATGATTTGCGTGAAAGTCTTGGATTGCGTCGTAATGATAAAATTTATGAGGATGAATATGTTACTTCTTGGCGACCTAATGAAGAGAAGCATATTTTAGAGCCAATAGAGTATCAAAAATATCGTGAAAAATGTCGTAATGTAGAAGCATCAGAGAGTAATATTTATAATATAACTCAAACCATAGCTGAAACATTTGAGGTATATTGTAAGTATGAATATCATTATGATGAAAATTTTCATATTATTAAAAAAGAAGTTATTTTTTATAATAACTTTTCTGATGAAATGAATGGGACTATTGATTTAACTTATCCCTATAATTCTACTTCTATTAAACGTACAATGGATAATAATGATTTGTGTACGAAATTATTTGTGCCAAGTATAGAGGATGGTAGTGCACCAGATGGCGTATTTTCTATTATGAATACTGCTGCGAATCCTTCCGGTGAAGATTATATTCTTAACTTTGATTATTTGTATATGACTGATTCTATTGATAGAGACCAATATGAAGCAATTTCAAGTTATGAATATGATATGAAGTATTTTAATAATGAAATAAAGAATCGTCAAGAGCAACAAATTAAGTTAGAAGATGAACTTATAGAGCAACAGGCAACTCAAACTATTGCTAATAATAGTAAAATACAAGCATTAGATCAAATTTCACGCGCGAAGTCTGGTCTACAAGATTTAACTAAAAATGAGAGCGGGGCTATTGAAGGATATGAAACATATGGAGTAATTCAAAAAAGGACTCTTGAAGAAAATAGCCCAACAGAATATTATATTAAATTAAACGATAAAGGTATTTTAGATGATGGCCATTTTAAAGCGTTTAGACGCAAAAATGCTTCTGGAACGTTTGATGACGAAATAAGTTCTAGTTGTTATCATTTTTCTGAAGATGAAAATGGAAATATAAATGGACTTAAAGATTTAAAATTATTGGAAAATGAAAAGACTGCTTATACCGTATGGTATTTTAGATATAATATGCGGCCGCAAATATATTATCAAAATATTATAAATACTTATGCTGTTAAGTATAATAATGAAGATAATAGATATAATACTGCTACTGAAAGAATTGGTGATTTAGAAACAGAAATAGAACGACTAGAAGCAGAATTAGAACAATTGTTCGCAGAAAAAGAAGCGGAAGTTGCTGATTTTGATAAAATGATGGGTCCAGCTTTGCGTGAAGGTAATTGGCGTCCAGATGACTATCAAGATTATGGTGATAAGTATTCAAAATTAATTGAGATTACTCCTTCTACAATTAGTGATAATTCTTTCTTTATTTGGGACACTACTTCATTTGAAGGAGAGCCTTTAGGTTATTATGAAGAAGGAGTTAATTTAGAAAGAGTATATTATCCTTGTGTAGATATTTCTAATTATTTAAGTGCTATTGAAGAATGTATAAATCGAGTAGATAATAGTGTCGCGCAAAAAACCTTATGCTATAAGTATGAAGAAGAAATTGCCGCTACTGCTATTAGTAGTTTAGAAGATGGCACTTATTTCTATGTTTATAATGATGTGGATATATCTTCTGTAGATATGATTACCGGCTCTTCTCAGGAGGCAGTAGAAATAGCAGTTGTTAATAAAATGTTAAAGAAAGAAACAGGAGAAACGATCAATGGCATAGAATATGCTAGTGATGATTTAATAAATTTCATTCGTGTTAAATATGGTTTATCTTATACATTAAATCATTATTTCGAATTAGATGGTAATATGCATTTGGGTTTTTTAAAAGATAGTGAAGATGTGGTTAAACCTGTATTGGTTTTAGACGGAGTAGAAGACATTGGTATTCCTTATGGTAAAACATTAGAAGAATTTATTACACATAATGCTGAACTTTGTACTGTTGATTTTGATGTTGTAGTCCCCGGAGAGACCTCAAGCGCCGCACTTAGTGAATATTCAGATACTAATAACGCTTTAAAAGATGTTGTTTTTTCTAATTATATTGGAACAAAAGTATATGAAAGAATAAATACGTTACAAGAAATAACAAGCGACGATTTAATTTTTAATTATGGCGCGGGAAGCCAACCATTATATGAATATGTTTATCCTCGCTTTAAAATTAATAGTTTATCATTAAAAACCTCAAGCGATCAGTTGTCAATTAAGTCTTTAAATGATGATGTGGTTGCTATGGGACAAACTGAATTAAAAGAGTATAAAGATTTTGATATTCTTATAAGAGATAATAATTATTTTCTTACTTTATCTCCGCAATGCTTAATAGAGCAGGGCAATTTTGAAAAGCAATTTCAAGTCGATTATGTTTTATCTAATGCAGAATTACATATCTATCTTGACGCGCGCGAGGTATTAAAATCTAATTCGCGGCCGCAAGTATCATATGAAATTGACGTTTCTATAGTAAATGAAGATTTTATTAAAACTGCTTATCGTCAGTTAAATAGATTGGCGCATATAAATGACCACGAATTAAAGTTTGAAAATGTTATGGGCTATGTTTCTAATATAGAGATGGATTTAGACCATCCTTGGGAAGATAGCATTGAAATAAAGAATTATAAAACCAAGTTTGAAGATTTATTTACTAAAATTGTTGCCGCGACAGAATCAATGAAGGCAAATGAGACTATTTATAATAAGGCCGCTTCAGCTTTTGATTCAACTGGGCAAATAAAGACTGAAATTATTGGAGAGTCTTTAAAGGGTGTACCACTTAATATAGAAATGGTGGAAGGCAATTTAACTATTGATAGCACTGAAGGTATTCAAGCTATTAGTGATGAAGGCATTGTTATGATGAGCGGCGGTGGTATCTATTGCGCTACAGACCAAGAAAATGGTAATTGGATTTGGAACGCGGGCATTACTCCATCAGGAATAAACGCCTCTTTAATTAAAGCGGGCCAATTAGATACTAATTTAGTTCGTATTTTCTCTGGTAATAATTTGGCTTTTCAAATGAACAGTGATGGGTTATTTGCTTATAGAGAACCTATTAGTACTGGCGGTTTAGAAAGTGAATATGTGGTTCATAATGGTGAAGGGCTATTTTTAGTGAATAAAGATATTGAAGTAGATGGCGAAATACAAGATATAAATCGTGTAGAAGTATCTTGGAATGGCTTTATAATAAGAAATTTAAATAATGAAGAAGTTTTTTATGCGGATGATGAAGGTAATTTAACACTTGCTGGTACTATTGAAGCCGCAGATGGACTTATTGGCGGCTGGTTAATCAAAGAAAATACTTTAATGAGTAATCCTGATGAAGCCGAAGATAGTAATGTTAAAAGTACTGGTATGGCAAGTGGTTCATTTATAGATGAGGAAACTGGCATTACAAATATACTTAATGAAAGCACTGACTTGTATAAGGTATTTTGGGTAGGAGATGAAACTGATAGAAATCATTTTTATGTTGATTCTACAGGCGTTGTAAATGCTACAAGTATAATAGTAGATAATTCATTGATAGCAAGTAAAATTGTTTTAGATGGTATTTTACTTAACGATGTAATTAAAGAAGTTCGAGAAAATGCTGGAAGTATTAGTGTTGTTAATTTAACAAGTGATACTTTTTATTATACTGATGGCGATGAACCTGATGAAGATGAATTACGATTTGCTTTAGTTTCTAGTACTGGAATTGAATTAACTGAAAGTGGCGGATTAAGTTTTTATTACTTACAAACTGTTGAGGAAGAAGATGAAGAACCCGAACCAGAGCCCGAATCTGATGAAGAGGAGGAAGAAACTGAGGGCGAAGAAGAGGAAGAAGAGCCTGAAGAAGAGGAAGAAGAAGAATCTGAAGAAGAAGAATCTGAAGAAGAAACTGAAGATGAAGAATATACTGAGACAGAAGAATGGGTGTATTTGCCTCTAGAAGATTATGGTACTATTGAAGATATTGTGAATGACCATTATTTGACTTTTTCAATAAATAGTGATATAATATCATTGATGGAAGAAGATTCAAATACATTGACACTAAAAGCTGTTTATACTAATTATGAATGTACTTTTAGTATTTATGTGCGCGATGAGCGCGGAAGTAAAGTGAAACAAGTTGGTTCAAGAAACTATTTATTAGATAGTAGAACATTAGAAAGTTATGTTATTACTACTATTGATACAGTTTCTACTCCGGGTGAAGAAACAATTTGTGGAACAGTTGTGTGTAATACGGAGGGATCTTAATGAGTTATGTAAAAACAACTTGGGTAGATGGAGAAACCGCGATAGATGCGGAAAAATTGAATAAAATTGAAGATGCCCTTTATAGTTTTGATGCGGATATTACCTCATTAACCGGGGGTTATTTTTCAAACGGCATTACAATTGGTTCTACAACACTTACTGAATTACAATTACAAGGGCTGTTAGCTATTGTAGATGCTACGGGAGTTGAGTTTTAATGAATATAGAGGTTGTTAGAATTGCAACTTATAATGGTGTTGTGGATGATGTGTTACAATGCACTGGCGGTGGCGCGTGTGGTTTTTATTGCCAACCTTTTGGTGATGTAAAAACAGTTACTGTTTCAGTATGGGCTAAAGTAGATGTTGTTGGTTTTTATAATTTTATTATTTTTGGGGAAGAATTTTCTGAACAATTGTCTACTGAATGGCAACGTTTAATTTTTAAAGTAAATAAAAATGGCAATACTCCTATTTTTCAAGAAGATGAAATACATATTAAAATTGAAAAATATGGTAGTGGATCATTATATTTATATAAAATGATGGTCGAAGCGGATGCTGATGTGTATAGTGATTGGAAAATGGCACCTGAAGATGAGTTAATGTATGAACGTCGAAAAAGTGGAACTGTAATACAATTTAATGATGCTTTAGCGGGTTCTAATTTACAAGACTTAGTTTTATATGGTACTGCCGGTAAAGTAATTCAGGATGCGGTTTATGTATATATTAAATATGAAGATAGTGGTGAAGTTGTTAGAAAAAAGTTGCCACTTTCTTTGGCAGAATGGAATTTAGATTTTGAAACTGGTGAGCGCACGCAGGAATTTTATGATATAAAATTATTTGAATTAGATGGAATTTATGATGAATTTTCTTTTAAAGAAGGTATGTATACCCATCGACTAGAAGAAATTACTAGTGCAGAAGATATTAGTAGTATGGAAGAAGATGATGATATTAGTAGCTTAAGAATATTAGATCCAATAGAAGTAGAATATTTAAATAAAGATGATGGAGATACTGAACTTGAAATGGATCAATTAAGAACTTATATACAAAGTTGGAGTAATATTCTTTTAGAAGAAGAAAGAGGGGAATTATGTTGTAGTCTAGAAGATTATGATATAACTAGTTATGATTTTGAGTTTCCTTCTTCCATAGATACATTATATATTACTGCTGCGTGGTTAAGAAAAGATATTTCATCTGTAGAAGCGTATTCTAAAGGACTTAAAGCACGAAATGAAGAACAGATTAGTAGAAATAAGTTAGATAAAGTTATTGAAATTGATCGTGATGAAGGTACTATTCAAATTGGTACAGATACTAGAGAGCATTTGGTGATTAATAATAATAGTGTTACTATTTCACAGGGGGAGGAAATGGAGTCGCGTTTTACAGGAAGACATTTTCAATTAGGACCTTTTAGATTACAATTAATTAATAATGGCTTAGCATTTAATTATATGGGAGGATAAGAAGATGGCAATTGATAATTTTACTGGGACAAATACTTCTATTGTTATAAATGGACCCACTAGTAGCAGTTCTCCCTTTACTGTAAATACATTTACTATTGAACCAGATAGTTTATTTAGAATAACTTCTAATTTTTCTCTTGATAATACCGTGCTATATAATTATAATCAAAAGATATTTGCTCATTTTTCTTGGGCTTATACTAAAAGATCAAGTAATATTGAATTATCTAGAATGGAAATTGTTTTTTCTCGTGGAGAGGGACAATCTTTGACTGGTGTAGGGGCTTCATCATCTATACCAACGGGTGATATAGCATCTATTTCTTTTGATATTAGTGAAACAAGTGGCTCATTTGAGTATGAAGATATATTAGATTTAGAATTTAATGAAGATGTAATAAACTTTTTTTCTTCTCCTCAGTCTCCCCTTCAAGTGTTTGTTAGTATATATGTATGGTATACTAATGGAAGTACAGGAAGCAGGATTTTATTAAATGATAGTGATTATTATATAGGATTAACTAGTGGTTGTAATTATGATGATCTTACTTTACATCAGGGTGTTATAGGATTTTATAAATTAAATCCTATTTATTTAGATGATATTAAAGATTATAATCAATATGAATTATTATATTCTTCACAATATTTTAAACCAGGAGATCAAATTATTTTATATGGAGTACTTAAAGTAACTACGATACAAGATATAAATGACGGCTTTATTTTTGATTTAAAAAATTTTATAATAAAATTATGGTTACAAGATAATGTGAATGGATATTGTAATTATAACGCCCTGTCTGATTATGCTATATTAAATGGAGAAGAAGCGGTATATAATCTTGATAGTTTTTTAAATCTTACAATTAATAATTTTTCTGGCGGCCCATATATTTATTATTTTAATGTTAATTTTCAAATGCCACCTCTTTCTGTTTTTAATAAAGATATAAGATTTTTACATTTACCATTAAAATTAGCTATAGTACCAATAAGCACTATTAAAACTACTGTTCAAGATGAAGAAAATGAGAATGAAGAAACTCAAATTACTAATATTTATTATCCTATTGACGATAGTGAGTCTATTTATTGTTTTAATTTAAATACAGATAAAACTTATATATATTTAGATAAAGTAAGTGGGTATAATCGTTGTACTATAGAGTCTTATAAACCATTAGATCAAATAGATATTGATAATTATGGCCCTGAAATAGTAAATCGTCAGGAAGCAATAGAGGACCCAGAAGACCCTACGCAAATTATATACAAATATTTAATGGATTTAGAACCATCAGAAAGAATTGAATATTTATCAGAAGAATATCCAAATGGTATACCTTATTCTTTTATTTTAAATGATCCAACTGGCGACTTTTTTTTATTCAACATAAAATTACATATTAATAATAATTTTAATAATGATTTAAATTTTATAAAAAAAGTATGGATTGATCTTAAAGATTTAACTCAATGGGAAATATATAAAGCAATAGGAGAATCTGATTCAGGTGGTAATAATTATTTAAATCTTTTTGATACGTATTATTTAGAAGAGTGGGAACCAAGTTCAAGTGATCCAAAAAATTTTATTAATAGTGAAAAAATGTATAATAACCGTACAAAACTTTTTTCACAGTTAGGGATTTTAGAGTTTCCTAAAGGTAATACTGAAGAAACAGAAAAAAATCAATTTAATTATATAGGTGAATTTGGAACAATTTTTATAAATCAATCTGAATATCAATATAATAATTTTATAAAAAAAGATCATCAATATAATGCCGCTATAGTAATAGAAACCAATGGTAATATAGAACAATATAATGAAGAAAAAATTAATGACTATCAAAGAGGAGATTTGGTTTGGTATGAAGCAAATTTATATCTTAAATTACACAATGACCTTGGCAGTTATGTAATAAGAGATTATTCTCCTGCTGGTCCTTTATGGGCTGAATTACATTATGGAGAAGATTGGCCAAAACAAGAGTATGAAGAAGATGCTGAATCTTATGCTTTAAATGATGTTGTATTATATGAAGGAGCATTATGGCGGGCGACTGAAGCTCTTACTCCTGCGAATGAAGTCCCCGGAGTTTCTAATAAATGGCAATATTTAGTTACATTAGAATTTAATTTAATGTTACCTGATTTAACTTCTACAACTATATTACATTTAGCACAATATTCCACTGGTGGCCTATCTATAGGGAAAGTGGGTACAAGTGAACAAAATAATCCTAAATTTGAATGTTATTATCCTGCTAAGTTTAAGCAATCTGTAGAGTTTTCTGGTACAGCTAATTTTAACCAGCCCGCTTATTTCCAAGGAGGTATAACAGGAGTTACTACTTATCCTTTATTAGCCGCAGGACAAACCGCAACAGAGGAACAAATGACTGGCGGCACGTGGATTGATGGCAAACCGATCTATCGGAAGGTATATAGTTGGAGTGGAACTGGTAGTACGACTATCACATTGGGTGATGATTTGCCCGCCAATCTGGATACTGTAGTCTCTTTGAACGGTATGGGTAAATTCCCTACTCTTTCCCGCTGGTACACGTTCCCGAACGCTTATTACGCTAATTCAAACTATGACTTGACGGCTCAGTGTAACACAGATACTGGCAAACTTATACTCCACTTTGGTACGACTGTCCGTTCAAGTGCTGTTGTACATATAATTATGGAATATACCAAAACAACGGACTAAAAGAAGGTAATTCTCTTGTCACAAGGAAATGAACGTGAATATAAAAAGTAGCTTTACTTTTATAATTAGGAGATGATATTTAATGCCACAAATAAAACCTTATCCTAATAAAATTTGGCAACAAAATGAAACAATTGATAGATATGAAATGAATGATATTTCTTCTACTTTATATGAAATAACGAGTGATTATAATGACTTTTTCACGCAATTCACTAGTGCTGATGATACACAAACTGCGGCGGTAAGGGTAAAAAATTATATTGACAGCTTTACGTGTCATACATCGTTTGCGGATGATGACGGTCTTGTATCTTCAATTAATGATAATACTGCTTCTTTTGGAAGTATTGGCTCTTATTATGATAGTATTTCTTCAAATGAAGATGGCATTACCGCTTTAGAAAAAAAGTGTGAGAGAATTGAGAAATTTATTACTTCGATAGGTAATCGTGTTGTTAATATGGGTTATGGCAGCGCTGGAATGGTTTCAGTAGCAGGACAATATGCTTCAAGCGCCGGCCAAAGTGCTAGTAATGCTCGTAATTGGGCTATTTCTTCAGGTCTTGTTAATGAAGAAGATTATTCTGCTAGATATTATGCTGATTTAGCTAAAGAATGGGCTATTTCAAGCCAGCCTATAGAAACAGGGGAAACTACTCAAAATGATCAAAATGTAACGGTTAATATTACAGACTACTCTGCAAAACATTATGCTGATGAACTACTAAAATATGTTAACACAATTTTACCTTGGGATGGCACAAAAGATATAGTTATTAGGAATACAATTATACCTGGATTTAGTACAGATGGTGGTAAAAAACTTATTTTTAATATAGATATTGGTAAATTAATTGATGATACTTTAATTAGTAGTATTTCAACCGCGGAATCGGTGGAGGCAAGTGGATTATTTAGTAATTTTTATACTGCTCCATTAGAAGTTTCTTCTCAATCTAGAATTAAATTAACAACTCTAGGTTCTGTTTTAATGAATTATTCTACTTATAATTCTCCTTTTGATATTACGGATTATCCAGAAGGAACAATTATAACTGCTAAAATATTAGTAGATAAACCTATCGCGGGCGATGATATATCTAGTATTACTAGTACCCCCTATTATCCTTCGAACATTTTAACTTTAATATTAACAAATCCTCAATCACATAAATATAAAGTTAAAAAGAATAAAAAGACATACACTTACACCTGCTCTGGCTGGTGTACTGGAGCAAATGCTCAAATAGGCAATACAACCGTTTTAATGTATATAGATAAATTAATCATTCGTGTTAAAGATGAATTTTGGGCGACATTAAATTCTTGGTCTTCTGCGTTAGATGAAATGTTTTCTTCAACAGATGACTCAATTACTTCTGGAACAGATACAACTGATGCTGAAAATAATAATAACCCCTAACCCGTAAGGGTTAGGGGTCTTTTTTATTCTTCAATAAATCCACTAATAACATACACTTGTGTCGCAGTAAGTTCTAAATCTTCTATATCTTCAATTTTAATAGGTGTAGCCGCGATTTCTACTTTACTTTCAAGCAATTCTTTAATCTCGTTATTATAATCTGTTACACATTCCGATTTAATAATAGCACTACCTTTTTCGTTTACTCGTAATTGTCCATTTTCATCTTTTTCACAAAATTTATCCAACAGTCTTTGTCTAGTTTCTTCAAATAGTTGATTTTCTTTTTCTACTGCCTTTATAATTTTTGCTATATTATATGCCACTTTTATTTTAATAGGTTTATTGGACAGTGCGCGTAAAACATCTACGCAATTAATCACTTCTCCAACTGTTACTTTAATCATATATCTTCACCCCATGTGGAGGTTTTACTTTTTAATACATTACAAAAATATTTTCCAATACAAATAGCGTCGGCTTCATCTTGAGTACATTTTTGTCCATACCATAATTCAACTTTGTCTTGCGCTTGACGCTTTTTGTTTTCGCGCCCTTTACCGTCGCCTACACCACAATATTTTCTCCATTCACTCGAATAGCATAGGTCATGGTCAATACATTTTTCAAATAATGTATCAACAAGCACTCCTTGTAAATTAGCTAATATACGATACATTTCTACCTGATATTTTCCATTTGAGCCAAAAGATTGTAATTGAATATTTTCAATTCCAACAAAATCTGGTTCCCATTCATCTAATGCCGCCATAAACCAATGTTTTATTTCGTTTATGCGATCAGTTGCTTCTTTACTTTCATCAGCGTGGTAAGTTCCATAACTAACTAATATTCCATTATCATAGATAGAATAACCAGTAATTTTAGTTGCGGCATCAAGCGCTAATATTCTTTGTGTGTCAGTCGTTTTGACTGGCACTTTATTTTTTTTCACTTTATAAGGGTCGCCCGCAAGACATTGCTCACATATTGGATGTTTGCGCCATTGCCCATAACTCATAATTTGTGTATGACCTTTAGGACACCTCATTTCTAATTCTGTATTTAAATTTTTATAAGAAGCACTAATCAGTTGCCAACCTTCTTCTTCAAGATGATTAGCAACTGAATAGATATTAATAGCCATATTTACTTTCCGGTTGAGCCGAAGCCGCCTTCTCCACGTTCAGAAGCAGATAAAATATCTACAGGAACAGGCTTAAAACGATATACTCGTTCAACCCAACATTGTGCTATACGGTCTCCAGCTTTAATTTCATAATCAGAATCAGAAATGTTATCATAAAGAATACAGAGTTCGCCACGATAGTCAGCATCAATAATACCCATCGAATTAGATAAGCGTAAGCCAGATTTAAAACCAATGCTAGAACGAGGCTCTAACTTTAAAACCCAATTTTCTGGTAAAGCAATACGCAAACCCGTATGAACCATATTAGAAATTGAATGCGCAGGAATCGTAATATCTTGAGACGCATATAGATCTGCGCAAGCATCAGTTTCATGCGCATAAGTAGGAATATGTGCGCCCGCTTCTAGTTTAATCGGTAGTTCAATATCATAGGTATGATACTTTGCTAATGCCGCGTCAAAAATCTCATAGAAAATTGAAAAAATACCGTCAAAGATCTGGCGCTTATGCGGAGAAGGATCTAATTCATCAAGGGCCTCTTTAATTCCGATTTTAGAAGATTCAATATGTTCTGCGGCGGCCGCGCGTGTAAGTCCTTCTTGTTCGAAGGTTTTTACCATTTCATCTATTGAAGCATTACGGATTTTATCGGTGAATGCGCCGGCAACCATACCCACCATTACTTCAATATTATCATCAGTCAAATTTTCTTCTGGAATTGCCATAATTTGTTCAATGGCATCCATAATAGGCTGTAAATCTCCATCTACTGGCATTATATCTTTAAGATTATTTTCCATATTACATTACCTCGTATTCTTTGGTTACACTAACAAGCCAATATTCATCAATGATTTCGCCTGTTTTACGATCTTTCTTACTTTTATAAGTGGTGTTATATTTAGTTAGTGTATATTCACCAGTAGTTTGCTCATCTTTATATTGCTCAATAGTGTCCATAGCAAGTTGTTCGCTATCTACCTTAAATACTAGTGTTTCCGTCTTCAGCTGCTTCATAATTCTCATTCTCCTTTTTTTCATTTAGTTCTCGTAGTTGTTCAATTAGTTTTATATAATTCAGCTTTTTAGCTGTTTCTGATATAGTTCCCATCTTTTCGCGGCCGGATTTGCCTAGCTTCTTTGCGAAAGCGCGGCGCTGCGCGCGATTATGGAATTGTAAGTTTTGAGTTTTATTTTCAATCGCGGCAGTAGTTTCTGCTTCAATTGTTTCTAAATTATCATGTTCTGTTGTTAATCCAGTAACAAAAACTTCTTCGGTCATAATAAATCTTTCACCACCGTGATAATGGTATCATAATCTTCTTTAGATTTTAATTGAATCGTTTTAAATAGTGTATTGTGTTTACTTAAAAAGTCAATTTTAAGATTGGCAGTTTTATTACGCACAAACTGGAAAAGGAAATGTTGATCCAAATTTATTTCACTTTCTTCACTTTGCGTTTCTATTGATATATTGCCTACATTAGCAAAGAACATATAATAAATATTTTTTTCTCGTGTTAGTGCGAAAAAATATTTATTTTCAGTAGACCCAAAACCCTCGTATTTAATAATTTCCATTATCCACCGCCTCCCACGTTTTTATTATATCCAAAAGTTTGGCTTTTAAAGAAATCTATATAATATTTTTCTAACTCATTCAGTTTTTCTTTTTCACAATAAATAATAGGTTCAATAGTCCAATTCCAATATCCTTCTTTTGCTATTACATGGTGAACGGCTTGATCTGCTATTGTAGAAATACCTACAACCGATTTCATATGGTCAGCAACACGTTTTTTCATATTAGTAGACTTGCCTATATAACATTTGCCATTTAATAAACTAGTTAATTTATAAATACCGGGCTTATCTTCAATACCTACTCTTTTAAATGTTTGGTCTATATAGGGCTTAACATATTCAGCCCAAACTAATTTATTTATAATATCTGGATGTTGAACTTTTTGAGCAACGGTTGTTAATAGAAAATTAATATCTTCTTTATATTCATCAGGAACTTGTATAGTGTAATACAGTTTTTCCTGTTGTTGTTTTTCATACTGTTGTAACGGCGCGAGTAAGGCCTCGTATCGTTGTTGCTGATATTGTGTTTCAGTCACTATATCTTGTTGTGCTTGTTCCAGATATTCAATTTCTTTTGCGACCTCTTTTTGCTTGTTGAATAATTCAATCTGGACTTTTTTATTTAACTCATGAACTTTTAAATTAAGATTTTCTTGTCGTGTTTTTTCTTGTTGCTCAAAGGCTAAATCTAAATCGGCTTGCCGCAATTGTTTTTGATTTTCAAAATAAGCATCTAAATCGGTAGATTTTTTATTTAATTCTTCACGATATTTGGTTTGAACGTAAAGAATTTTTTCATTATATTCATCCACCAAATCTTTTTGCTCTTGGATATTTTTTTGTAAATCTAATTTTTGATATATTAATTTTTCAACATCAAGTTCTGCTTGGAATTTTTTACTTTTATATTCCTCTAAATCTTGATGTTCGATAGTAACTTTTTTATACAACCTTATACTTAAAATAAGTATAATAATACACAAAATACCTATTATTCCATATAACATTTACATCACAACCACTCCTTTACTTTACAATTAATTATATCATGGTTTTCTGAAAAAGTCAAACTCTTACATGGTTTAAGTTAATGTAATAATAATATATACATGAAATTTATCATCATTTTGTTTAATATAAGGATTAGGTACTGGTTGAAATTGCTTTTTTACAGTAGAAATCATTGCATAATTAATTTTGGCGCATTTAATTTTATTCAAAGCCGAACAAATATTAAATAACTCTTTTGTAGTATTAGCCCAAACTTCAAAAATAGGGCGATTTTTATCATTTGCTCTAAAATAAAGAAATCTGTAATTAACATTTTCAATAGGCAATTGAATAATTTCACACATAAAATAAAATCCTTTCTTTTTCTTTATTATATCATAAATTAAAATATTTGTCAAAAAGAAAAGAGCGGGCTAAGCCCGCTCTTACTTTTTAATATCCATTCCTAACTTAATAGAATTAATAAACCAATAAATCATTATAAATAATGCCGCACTTTTATTATTAACTAATAACGTAAAATTAGTCGCGGCCACAAGAAATAAAAGAATGGATAAAATTAAACTAATTATCTTTTTCATGTAAATATATTATCCTCTGATTACTTGACCCACGCATGGGGAGTGTGATGTCTCTTTTATCTATTTCAAACCGTCCATCAATGATACAATCGGTTTGATTTAAAATTTCTTCAATAATTGGTAATGAGCGTGCACGATCTAATAGTTCTTCATAGGTAAAACCTGTCCAAATGTAAATCTTTAAATCAGGATTATCTTGTTTACACCATTTAATTAAGGTATTAACTGCTACAAGATTCTCATTACATAAGGGTTCTCCGCCTAAAATAGATAGTTTGCGTTGAACACCATTTTTATTTAATTTACCCATGATTTCTGCTATAACATTCATATTAAATTCGCGGCCATAATTAAAATCTTGTGCTTCTGGATTATGACAACCGGGGCAATGGAAGTGACATCCAGAAAAATAGACCGACAGGGAGATACCGGGTGCTGCCGCAGTATCGTCCCAATAAATACCAGCAATTTTACTCATAATATACCTCTTTAAAAGCATCGGATGGGGTATAAATAGCACGATAATCTATGCAATCTTCTGCATAATCAATATCTTCTTCATCGTACATAAAATCCCATGGGCATTCGTGCTTTTCTATTTTCCATCTACATTCATTACAAGTCATTTTAATGAATATGCTCCACACGGTCTTCGGTTTCTTTCTGTTTGCCCCAGTTAAATGCTTTTTTATATGAACCTGTTAAATACCCAGTAACCCTGCGTAATTGAGAAATATTGTGACTACCGCATTGTGGACAAGTGTCATTCATTTCGTCTTGATACCCACAATCTTCACAGCAATCTAATTTTAGATTACAAGCAAAATAAGGTATATCATGGTCCATCGCATAATTTACTATCGTTTCTAGTGCTTCAAGATTATTTTTAACTCCTGTTGGAAGTTCAACATAAGTAATACATCCAGCACTTGAATATCCTGTAAGTTGACTTTCAATATCAATCTTATCAAACACAGAAATATCATGCCATACAGGAACATGGATACTGTTGGTAAAATATTCATGGTCAGAAACCTTTTCAATTTCACCATACTTCTTTTGGAATTTCTTCATAGCGGTATAGCAAAGATTTTCCGCAGGAGTATAATATACACCGAAGTTTAACTTATACTCTTTCTTAAATTCGGCACATCTATCTTTGAATAGTTGTTCAATACGCTTTGCTAATTCCATGCCCTTTTCAGTAGTATGGTCACAACCAATTAAGATTTGAAGCGTCTCAGCCAGTCCCAGCTGTCCAATAACAATTGTGCCATGTTTTAAAGCAGAACGAATACCTTCTTCTGGATGATAACCTAGCATTGTATTATTTTCATACATAAACTTCGCGGCTGAAGCATCTTGGCTACAAATCCAATTGAAGCGTTCGATTAGCATATCTTTGGCTTCGTGAATTTTTTTATCTAGTAATTCCATAAAATTATCTACATCACCATTTGCTTCCATAGCAAGTGTAGGCATAATAATAGTTACTGGACAAATATTCCCGCGGCCATCTTTGGTTTGAGGATTGGTTCCTTCTTCTGCATTAATGTCAGCGCCATTTGCTGTGCGGCAACCCATTGTGGAAAAGTAAGTCTTTGGGTCATTCTTATCATACCCAGCATTGCCAGACCAATCAATATTTGCGTAATTAGGATAAATACGCTGTGCGGTTGACTTTAATGCTAATTGATATAAATCATAATTTGGATCGCCAGACTCGCGGTTGATACCCTTACCCAGTTGAAAAATACCGCAAGGGAAAATAGGAGTTTTATGTAGTTTTCCTACGCCCTTAATAGAACCATCAAGTAGCGCGCGAATTACCATGCGGCCTTCTGGTAGTGTGCAGGTTCCATAGTTGATAGAAGTAAATGGAAGCTGATTGCCACTACGAGATTGAAGCGTATTGAGATTGTGATACATTCCTTCTACCGCTTGTTGAAGTTCGCGTTCTGTCATATCCATAGCATATTTATAAATATCTTCACAATCATCGTATTGAATATATTCATCAATTGGTCGCGGCTCAGTTGCATATTCCCATTCATTCGCAGGAAAAAGATTTTTTCCAATATATTTAATTCCATCATTCCAATGCTTCATAAAACTCTTTCTTACATAAGGCACCATAGTCCAATCTAAATGAGTTGCAGAAACGCCACCAAACTGCATCAATGATTGAAGTTGAAAAATAACCGCAACTAATTGGAAAGCAGTATTAATGGAATTAGCCGGCCGCACATCCGTCTGGCGCGTGTTAAATCCTTCTGCCAATAATTTGTCAAAAGGAATTGATAAGCAATTGTGCATACCAACAGCATAAGCACTTAAATCATGTATATAAATTTCATTATTTAAATGATTCCTTTTTGCCATTTCTGACATACAAAAATCAAGTGCATATTGTTTCATCATTTCATCTGATGCTTCTCCAACACGCCCACCAAATGAATGTTCATCTATATTAGCATTTTGATTTTGAACATTAGTCGCGCGTAATTTTTCACTAATTGCGCGAATAAATTCAGTAGAACAATTACGCATAATACCGCGTTTATATCTATAACGAATATATGCTTTTCCAGCTAATCTATCATACTCCGTTAGCATATCTTCTACTAAATCTTGAATATCTTCTACACCGCACCATTTACCGGTTTCCTTATAAGTTAAATATAATGCTTCTTCAATATTATTAGCAATAGTATAAAAATAATCTTGTTCATCTTCATTATTATGAACATCTTGATATGCTTTTCTTATAGCGGCAATAATTTTACCTTTTTGAAAAGGCACAACATCGCCGCTACGTTTGATTATCATTAATTCCATCAATATTCCCTCCCCTCATCAAATACAAAGCCACAATACGGACATCTACCTGCGGCAACTGTCCAGTTATATTTTTCACTAAAATGAGGGCAGCGATTTTGATTTACAATAATTTGATGCCGAATATTAGCAATTGTATCTTTTCTTTCCATGGTGGCTAAGGCCACACGTAATTGTCTATCCAATTCTTCATGTGTTTGAATAATATCATCCATATTCATATTCTCCATCTGCCTCCCTTACTAATCATTTCTCTTGATTGCATAAATAAATCTTTTGCTGATGGATAAAATTTTAATAATAATTCGCGCTCATCCATAGCCGGATTTTTCTTTTTTGTATTAATACGATCATTTAATGTGATTGTATAATTATCTTTTCTAGTTATATCAGCCCACCGTTCAATGCGAATTGATAAATTAGCTAAAGGATTTTTATATCCTATAAACGGTGGCTCATACAAGACTTTTATTGGTATATCAACACTCCAAAGACAATATAGTAAATTCATTTTATAAATCATATCTTTAAAGTATTGAAAGTTGGTAGCAAAATTGCCGCCTAATTGTATATAAACATTAGAATAAGGAGTTATATCGGCTTTTAAATAATTTTTATATTTATTTGTCATATAATATACTTCTTCTAATGGAATATTTAAATCAAGTATAATTGTATTTGAACGAGTTAATTTAGGGTAATTTCTAATTTCAAAAAATTCTGATAGTTTCTTACAAATAATGGGGTGAATGCGCATAATGGATGATGGCTTTCTTTCTCCAATGTCATCAAGAATCTCGCGCCAATTAGGATAAAAAAATTCTCTATCATATAATATTAAACGTTTTTTAGACATAATTGGCGGCACGGGCAGTTTTTCTTCACCAGCATAGCAACGATAATAACTATTATCTAATACATTAGAAATAACTTGTGCTTTCACTCCATCATCATATTTCATTTTTAAATACTCTTTATAGATAGCGGGCCGCGGTATAGTATAATCTATAATTGGATTTTCAAATGGTATGTATTTGCCATTAGTAAAAGCCGTCCCTCCATATTCTACAACCGATGAACGTAGAAATTGTTCCGGCACCTTCGGCACCCCATGTTGTTCACTGAAAAAATAAATTTTTTCATATCCAGTTAAATCGTCCTCATTTAAAGACAGCAACCTACAAAACCGATTTTCTTCGGTTTTGTAGTAAGTTGCTAGTTTCATAATCTCTAAATTAGGAATAATAAACTTGGAAGTAGAAAATTCTTGAATATCATAATCAACCAACCCAATCATTCTTCTACCTCCGCGCGCTCATATTGTAATGTGAGATTACCATAATCATCTATATTTGTTATTTTTGAGATAATAGGATAAATAGATTGTTTCTTTTTGCGCGGGATAAAGTCTCCACCACGACGTATACCTTGAACCATTAATTTTGTTCCTCGTTGGAACCAACTTCGTTCAAGAATTTTTTTGTGGCCATCATTACCGCGTTGGCTCAACTGCTTATCATAAATCGCATATTGATTTTTATATATCTTTACATTGACTACTCCTGTTGGAGTGAGTAATGTTACAGTGTTACGATTTTTATCTTTATCAATAACAGTGCCAATAATTTTATATAGTTTATAAATCTTTATTTCTTGGCCGCTATTGCTGATAAAACTATATTCTATTTCTGGTTCTTCGGATAATTTAAAGAAGTCATCAAAATCATTCTTTGCCTTGGCTAATTCATGGTCATGATAATAGAATGAGATACTATCCATTTCCCACTTACTAATATTACCTTCCGCATATTTTTCTGCGACTTCATTATACAAAGCATTATTTAAATCTGCTAATGCTTGTTCTTTATTATCTTTAAGATATTGTCGCATAGGTTCCATTGCTTTTTTATAAACATTATCCCATGTTTTTTGTAGAACTCTTACGCCATCATCTATCATATTAATATCAAAATAAGTATCTATAAAATTAATTTCAGGTTCTTCTACATTATAATAAATACCTTCTTTACATTGTTTTAAATGTTTGTTAAATAAGAATAATTTCTTATAAAACATCATATCTTCTGGAATTAAGTTCTTTTCAATTAACATGCTCATATTCTGTAATGTTAAACGTTGCTTTTTATCTGCAATTAATTCCAGATATTCGCGCATAATTTCTTCGCGCGGATGTTGTTCTATATTATCAAATGCGCCAGATTTAATTAGATTAATCATTTGAAGTTTATTTACTTTAATTTTCATTAAGAAATCCTTCAATGATTCATATGGTCGCATAGCCATAATTTCATTAATCTTGTCCGTGGAGATACGAGTGATTCCGCGTAGCCCATAAAGAATAATATTATCTTTTGCGACAGGTGTAAATGTAAAAGAAGATTGGTTGATGTCAGGTGGAGAAACTTTAATTCCATAATCGCCCATTTTACCAATAATAGAGGCGATACGCCCATAATCAACGATTTTGTTCTTTTTCTTTTTCTTATCTGCGGTTGCTTCTCCTGCATCTTCATTTGCTTCTTCCCATTCTTCTTCCTCTTCATCCAAATATTCAGAAGTGTTCATATATTCAATGCTATTTTCTAATAAGACAGCTTGAATTTCATCTTCATCTTCTTCATCAATATCTTCTGATTGAACACCGCCACTATCAACAATTAAATTTGCTGTATTCCAATACACGATTGGATACTTATACGCTAAATTCATTTCTTGAAGCGCAATAATTGAATAAGCAAGAGTATGACTTGCATTAAATCCATATCCGCGGCTTAACGCAATTTGAACATCCCATACATAATGACAAAACCGCTCACTACATCCTTTTTCTTTAATTCCCTTATAAAATTGTTCAGTTAATGCTTCATATTCTGCTGGATTCTTTTTCGCAATTGATTTTCTTAATTTATCAGCAAATTGCAGGTCCCATCCACCACATTCTGGCAGTTGAACTAACTTCATAAATTGTTCTTGTGTAATTGATAGTCCGTTAGATACATCTAATTGCTCATGTAGTAGCGCGCGTTCATTGTTTGATAATCCATATCGTATCATTTCAGTTTCCCAATCATTAGGATTTTTACGGAAACGCGCATATTTGTCTAGGGGCGCTTCTGCTCCTTTCTCTGAGGCCATCAGACGAATAACAGAGTTAAGAGTTGCAAGGTCATCAACACTACGAGGGTTGGTTAATCCAATACCTCTAATGCCACTTGCTTTTTCCATTTGAAATAGACTAACAATTTTATTTTCTTTTACCATATCCCACATTTTTGGGTCATTACGTTCCAGTTCGTAAACATTTAACACATGTTCATATGTTTCTCGTAATGTAGGATACTGTTTAATATAACCGTCTTTTAATAGAAGTTCAAGACAAACTTGGATTTTATCCGCGGCTTCAACTGATAGAAGGTCCATTTTAATTTCTGAAACATCTTCCAAATCATGTAGCTCAAATTGAGTAATGATTGTGCCATCGGGTGCGCGCATTAAAGCACTTGATTCTGTGAAATCCTTATCTTTAAATACTACGCCACCTGCGTGAATACCATATCCACAAATTAGGCCCTCAATTTTACTGGCAACTTCCCATAACTTTTCATATTTATTAACTTCTTCTATAAAAGTGGTATTAGGCTTAATATCATTTTCTTCATCGCCATAATACATTTGACGTAAAGTATATGCCTGTCCACGCTCTTGTGTAATGAGTGAAGAAATATATTGAGCATCATCTACGTCAATGCCTAATCCACGACACGCAGTTAAAATCGCAGATTTAGATTTTTCAAGTTTGAAAGTCGCAACATTAGAAACCCTGTTTTCACCATAAAATTTTCTTAAATGTTCTAGCACCTGTGCGCGCTTAATACCAGAAATATCAACATCAATATCAAGCACTGATACACGCGCAGGATTAAGGAATCTCCAAGGGAAAGTTGGTGTTTTTTCTCTTAAACAATTTATTTGAATAATATCTAACGCATATAAGAGTAAGAATCCACCACCAGAACCACGCGCGGGCATAACCAGTGTTCCAGCGTTCCAGCATTCATCAATAATTTTTTGAAGATTAAGGAAGTAGGCTGACCACCGGGCTTTATTAACTTCACTAGAAACCCAAGTCATATTTAAGCATTCATTTAATGCTTTATAGGCTTCTATATTTTGTAAATCACTATGCTTCTCTATTCCATCTATAACCGCAAATACTAATTCGTTATCAGCGTGATATGTAGAATTAAGAAACTTTTCTAATTCTGGAATATAACTAATATATTTGTCTAGTTCTTCTTGCGTGCGCGCATGAAACTCGCGCCAAGGAAGTTGTGGAATTTCTAACGGCTTTAAGATTGAAAAGTCTTCACACTTATTTTTAATTTCTCTAATATAATAATATGCGTCTTCAATTTCTTCTTTTTCAAGATAAGGAAAGAATGAACGAATTTCTTCATCACTCATCATGTAAGTTGTTTCATAAAAACTTCTTACTTCGCGCTCTCCATCCTGCGCATTAAGAAAAGATTCGTGAATGAATGAGTCTTCTGGCCGCAGATAATGGCTATCAGTTGTAATAATGTAAGGAAGTTTTAATTCTTTGCTTATCTTGATAAGGTGCTGATTAACAAATACTTGTTCTTTATTATTTGATGGTTGTAGTTCAAGATAAAAATTACCACGACCAAAAATATCTTCTATATATAGACACCACTGTTTAGCTGTTTTATAAAACTCTTCATCACCGGTATCCATATATCTTAGAAGAAACTTATCTAGCTGTGAACCAAGACAAGCAGATGATGCGATTAAATGCCCTTGATTCGATTTTACAATTTCCTTTAAATCTCTATAATAAGTTGGGCGTCTCCTTAATCTACGACTAATATATGAACGCTGCCAAGCGCGCGTTGATAATTCACAAATCTGGTGATAGCCTTCTAAATCACGACAAAGAAGAATAAAGTGGAAATACCTATCTTTATTCTTATCATAGTTTGTCGCATTTAAATCATTTCGTGTCAGATAAATCTCATTACCGCGAATAAGTTTAAAATCTGGATGTTCCTTTTTAATTTTATTGTAATACTTTTCTGCTTTAATATAACTTGAAATGGTTTCATGGTCTGTGATTGCTACACATTCATGACCCAACTCAATCGCTGTATCAATTAAAGAATTTACTTTATTAATACAATCTCGTAAGGTTTCATTACTATAATCAGTGTGATTATGAAGACTACCGGGGTATTTACTCACACAATCACTTCCTTTCTTTATTCTATAATTATTATATCATAGAATTTTATTTTTGTCAATTATATAAATATTCTTCATTAATTGCGTCACGGATGTTATCATATAATTTTAACTGCTTTCTTAAAGGAATTAACATTTTTATATAATCTTTTTTATGGCAGCATTCTTCGCCGCTATGAAAACAATAAAATAAATCAAAAGGGCAACCATAAATATCTTCATCATCATTATCATCTGTTCTAGCAAAAATACATTCTCCGCATTTCATATAATTCTCCTTAAAAATCATACTTGCCTTCATCTTTAACTAATTCGTAATCATCAACAAAGACTTGAATTGATGTGCGACCAGCAAATGTATTTAAATTCGCGCGGCCATAGACTGTCAGCTTATCAGTTCTATTATTCATCACAGCCTCAACAAAATCCATATCTTTAAATCTTACATAATCAATACCATTACAAGAAATCTTCATACTATCTTTATTCGCGCCCATAGCCATTACGCTAGATAAAGTAATATTTTTAATAACAAATTTGATTTCATCTATATGATTACCAAAAAATTCAGGATGAGATGCTAAAACAGTTAGTAGTTCTACATTATTATCATTCGCATCTAATACATAATCTACGGTATAGCATCGTTTAAAATCATCGTCATTAAGAACTTCATTGCTGTATTTTAGTAGTCGTTCATCTAACGCACTATCAATTCCGAATCCTGCCGCAGCGTCATGTCCAGCAACATAGTTCATTAGATTACTTTCTTCAAGAAACTGTTTGAAACTAGGTAACCCAGCAAAATTACCGCTACTACGAATACTGCCGTGAATTTCTCCTCTATCGTTACGACGTCCAATCATTACTGGCTTATTATATTTATTTACAATAGCCATAGCAACCAGACCAGTTAATTCAGGCAAAATATTATCTTCTGGTTCAATTTCTACTAGGATGATGTTATTACGTGCCAAATCGTTTTTTTGAATTTTGAAATCAATTAAATCAATTGCTTTTTCTCTTAATTTATCTTGACGTGCTTTGGCGTTTTTGCCTACGCGCGCAGTTTGTTCTGCCGCGGTTTCTGTATCACCGACTTTTGCTCCACGCTTTGTGCTAGGTAAGATTAAATCAGGTTCTATAAAACAATAGAACATTGCTTCTTTTTCGCGCATACTGCCAACACGAGTAATAGCATTAATTAGGGGAGCGATATAGAAGGCAATATCAATTGGTGTTAATCCATACCAGGGATATAGTGCTTTTTCCTTTAAAGAATATGATTGTGAAGCCAATAATGTTTGAAAGCCCTTATTTTGAATATTGGAAAGCCCCTCTAACATTAAATAATTAGTTTCAGTGGTGGTTCTATCCATTACATCCGCAATTTCTCCCAAAGCAACTAAATCCATATATTCTTGTGCCTGATGAATACCTAAAATTTCATCCAACGCTTCACAAAATTTATAGACTACACCCGCGCCGCATAGTGATTTATTTTCATATAGCGGCGATAGTTGATTATTTACAACTATTGTATTAGGAGCCTTTGAAATGACTGGATTACCATTGGTGTCGTATAGTTGTTCGTGATGGTCTAATACAAGACAATCAATATCCAGGGTATTCAATCTATTGTGTTCTTCAACATCATAACTAGCCGAATCGGGACAAATCACTAAATTAATATCATCTAATGTTTCTAACCAATCAATTTTATCATCTAAACCATGCTGCTTGTGTTCGTGCATAGTAAAATTTAAATCAGCCTTTGGAAATAGATGCTTAATATATAGCCAGAGAATACTAGAACTAGTAACACCATCCGCATCACTATCTACAATAAACATAATTTTACTATTATTACGTAAATGGCGTAGTAGCATATCCGCGGCTAAATCTATATTTTCCAGTTTATAAGGGTCTAATTCACAATTTGAAGTGGGATATAGGAAGTTTTCTATATCAGTTACGCCACGATCCATAAGAATTTCTTGCAGAGCGCGCTCAGGATTTGTTGTATAATTCTTTCTTAGTCTGTATTTCATTGTCTCACCTTTACTCTTGTTTTATATAAATGTTCAAATACGTCTTTACCTTTGTCAAATGGAGAATCTTTTTCTTCCAATACATTATCATAATCCCAAATATATGAAAATATAGCATAATTACTATATTGCTTACACAAATTTTCTATTCTATGTTTATACTTGCGCGCTTTTTCAGAACGCCAATCTTCATATTCTTTATCTAGCGCAATAATAATTTCATTTGCGCCTAAAATATTAGTTAACATACTAATATGATATTTATTAAAAGACGAACCGCAACAAGCCACGGTGTTACTTAAATCACCATAATAACCGTCATCTAATAAAACAGATTTTTCTGCTTCTGCTATAATTGCTTGACGCCTGCGCTGAATCCCATTTTTATGCTCATATATACCATACAAATTAAATTGTAATTGATGCGTATATAATACTTTTCCTATCTGTAATGGCCTATATTTGCCATACATTTCAGCTTCTTCTTTATTAAACGTGCGGCCGCGAATACCAACTAATCTACCATTTATATCAAAATGTGGAATTACCACTTTATTTTGTGCCAATGAAAAACCGATATGAAACTTGTCCATAGCCTCTTTGGTAATACCATCTTTTAACCAAGCGGGGTGGTAGTAATGAGTAAAGTATGATAGCATTTCTTTTGGATATTCATCTAGCACTGGAATATTAATTTTAAATTTATATTTTTCTGTATCAATTGCTAAATCATTGGTGCGTTTCTGTGTAGAAATAATTAGATGCTTTAAACATTGTTTTACATAATCTTCTGCTTCTTCTATGGTTACTGGATAATGATTAATTGCCATATACTTTTGATATAATTGAAATATTGACATGGCTTCATTACATTCAGTATAGCATCTAAAAATCTTATTGTTTTGATACCAATATAATTTCATTGATTCTGCTTCATTAATAGGATTATGGCAAATGGTAGGACATACTAAATATTCCTTTTCTTTATTTACCATAATTTGGGTCACACCCAAACTTTCTAAAAAATTCTTTACATCTTCTAATGTAATAGAATCTATAATATCTTTTTTAGAAGCAGTGATAAAATCTAAATTTTGATCTTGATTTTTTAATGTTTGTATCATCCTATGACTCCAATCAAATCGCGCCAATTGCCTATCATTTCTTCAGTTACAGTGATATATCCAGATGTTTGCCAATCAATTACTTCTCCACTTATTGTAGTCATAAATAAATCCAACCTGCGCCCTGTTCCTAAATGAATATGCGACCAAATTCTTACGCCACGATAGCGCCCGCGCCTCATTTTATAAATATCTATAATATGAGTAGGCTTATAATCTTCATTTTCTAAATAATCCGCTTTTAATTTACCTTCGCGCGCTTTTTGTCTTAATTTAGGAAGTAAGTCATTCCAAACTTCATCATTGACGCGGCTCATTACACAACCCATATCACATTTATCAGCAACGGCTTTTGAACCTCGTATACATGATTCATCTTTAAATTCTCCATCGCCTTCCATACCTTTTGCGTTTACTTGTGTTGCGGAAAATATAAATACGCCATAATCTTTTGCGATTTGCTTTAATTGGTTTGCCATCATCATAAGAATAACATCTTCACGCAAACCATTTTTAGCAAACTGATTCATCATACTTGCGGTTGAATGAATGTAATCAAAAAATACATATTTAACCTTATCCATTGTTGTGTACTTTTTAATTGTGGTTTCTACATTAATGAGATTTGGGTCGCTTATTGCTTCAATTAAAAAGTATCCCTGATATTTCTGCATAATAGTTCCCGCATATTTTACACGCGCTTCTTCTCCAATTTCATATCTACCATTTAAAATATGCGCCTCGTCTACTCCCGAAAGATATGCCAACATAATAGTTTGAATTTCTTCTATATCCATCTCTGTTACGATAAATAATACTTTACGGGGTTGGCGAGGTTCATCAAATTCCAAATCACGAACAAAAATGCCTTTTTCATGTGACCATCTTTCTGGATAAGCTAAACGACAAGCATCAAAAACAGAAGTTCTTGATTTACCTGCGTTTGTGCTCGCGGACTTTAAAAATAAACACCCCTCACGCGCGCCACGACAGGCTGTAGTAAAGATTTCTCCTTCTAAGTCTGGGCCAGAGTCTGGACGCTCCTTTAATGATTCAATGAGTGAGAAAATTTCATTTGAAGGGTCTGTTTTTTGCTTCCTGCCATTAATGAAGTTGTTTTTAATATCATTAAATTTACCTTCAACAGAATTCAAAATATCATCAATGGTTGATTCATCTAATCGTTGAGCAATCTCTTGTTCTTTTAATGGGTCAACACTATCTTTGTCATCTACATAAAAATCACTAATATCATAATGAGCCTTTTGTAAATGATATAATAATGAATACTTTTTAATTCTTTTATAATATACATCAAAATTAGTTGGTTCAGCAAATTCATAAGCGGAGTTTAAAAACTCTACACCGCCATTAGAAAAATACTGATTCGCCGCCGCAGTATCACGATGATTAGCAAATTCAGAGTCTACAGCAAAGACTGATAAGGTTTTCGCGCCCGCTTCATATAGTTTTTTAATCATATAAAAACAAGCCCTAGCTGTAGGTGTTTCAATAAAATCATTTGCTTCTATATCAGGATATTCTAATAATAATAGGGTATTGTGCATCAGGCTACCAATGATTTGACGATAAGCGGCTCTATCAATCAAATTCATTTAACCACTCCTATTCCATAAATAAAAAATTATCA
>Ga0310786_10002220_pt1 | contig 30121 bp, 25 predicted proteins | sample AusTroGonzalo_MG_FD_203881 | JGI IMG/M metagenome (GOLD analysis project Ga0310786, IMG submission 203881) | Bovine rumen microbial communities from tropical cattle in Woodstock, Queensland, Australia - Gonzalo_03 (v2) (version 2) | ecosystem: Host-associated > Mammals > Digestive system >...
TTCACGGCTGTCAATCAATTCGTTAATCCTGATGTTCATAATAACAATGTGTTTGTGTTTACTACTAATCTATTACCACGGTGCAAAGGTAACTCATTTTGGATAAAATCAAGAAACATATTGTCAAAAAGTCTTATAATTAACAATAATTAATAGCAAAGTGAAACAAAATTGATTTATATTATTACATAATGAGAGAAAATATTTGTATTTGCTTTCAATATGAAAGATTAATAAACGGATGATAGTCTTATTTATAAAGCATATTAAGAAAAGGAGCAACATCCGCTGAGGCAGACGAGCCGGATCCGGAGCCTTAAGCGAAGCCCCTGCGGGGGCTTTCGTTTACGGTGACCAATCTTACAAAATTAGTTAAAATATCGGGGGAAAACGGATGATTTTCAATGAAAACGATTATATTTGTAACAGATTAACGAATGATGTAACAATAATAATCGTAAGGAGACGTGTCATGAAGAGGATTCTTATTGCTGAAGACAATGACAGTAACTATCTGTTGATGACCTATGTCCTGAGAAATCATTACGAGTTTTCCAGGGCACGTGACGGAAGAGAAGCTGTCGAGATGGTGGAGAAGGAGGCGTACGACCTGATTCTCATGGACCTGCGTATGCCCATCAAGGATGGCCTGCAGGCTACCCGTGAAATCAAGGCCAAGCATGCTGACCTGCCGATTATTGCCTTGACGGCCAATGCTTTTGACAGTGACCGTGAGCGTTCACTGGCAGCTGGTTGTGATGACTTCATTTCAAAGCCGGTCAGCCACGAGGATTGCCTGGCTATGATAGCAAAATATATTGGGGAGTAAAGCTACTCCCCAATATCGTTTTTTTCTTATTATGATTCAAGTTTTGCGTTTGCGAAACTTCTTATTTCACGACGATTACCAGATACTTGCTGCTGCTCCAGAACTTCTGCGGGTCGGTGATGTTCAGGACATACTGGCCGTTGGCGTCCTTTGCGAGTGAGTAGCTTCCTGCGGGGTGGCTCGTCTTGATGTCGGCTGACTTCGAGTAGAGCTTGACTTCCTTGGTCGTGCGGATGTCGATCTTGGTGAAGTACTCGTTGTTGTAGTTCGAGTTGAGCTTGCTCTTCTTGAAGAGGCCGCCACCGTCCAGGATGCCCTGGTTCTTCAGCTCCTTCTTTGTGCCGAATACGAAGTAGGCGGTGTGCAGCTCCTTGTCCTGGTTGGAGATGGTCTGCTGCTGCTGGGTGTTGGTCTCGGTGAGTGTCTCCACGTCGGTGTTCAGCTCGGTCACGCGCTGGTCAAGCTCTGCGATGTGGATGTTCTTGGCTTCCAGCTCTGCCTGCAGCTGGGCAATCTGCTGGTCCTTGACCTCCAGCTGCTGCTCCAGGTTCTCCAGGGCTTTCTGCAGGGCGTCGGCCTTGACGTTGCTCGCCTTCATCTGCTGGCGCAGCTTGTTGATGAGCGCGCGGTTCTGTTCCATGGTGGACTGGATGAACTGCATGTTCTCCTGGATGCGTGCCGTGGCATTGCTGCCTTCGCCTGAGCGGGCCAGGTTGACGCGTCCCTCTGCTTCGTTGATTACACGGAAACCCTCTTCAATCTCGTTGAAGGTGGTCATCATGTCGTTCAGTTCATTGTCTCTTTGGGCGATGACTTGGTTCAGGGAGTCGCGCTCCTGAATGGCACGGAGCTCGGCCTCGCTGTTCTTTCCTAAGTTACATGATGCCAGCGCTACACAGCACATGGCCAGTACAAATACTTTTTTCATACGCTTTTTTAAATAATTTGGTTATTGTTGTTGATTCTTGTTTTTCTCTTTCTTGTCTTCTTTCTTGTCCTTTCCTTCCACGACGACCACGATTTCGCCTCGGGGCTCTGTCTGCGTGAAGTGTTCCACCAGTTCTGCCAACGTGCCGCGGCGGCTCTCCTCGTGTACCTTCGAAATCTCGCGGCAGACGCTGGCCTTCCTCTCTTCGCCGAAGCATTCGGCCAGTTGCTGCAGGAGTTTCAGCAGTCGGTAGGGCGACTCGTAGAATATCATGGTGCGCTCCTCGTCCCTGAGGGCTTCGATGCGGCTCTGACGGCCTTTCTTCGGCGGCAGGAAGCCCTCGAAGCAGAAGCGGTCGCAGGGCAGGCCGCTTGACACGAGTGCGGGCACAAAGGCTGTAGCACCAGGCAGCGTCTGTACCTCGATGCCGGCACGGACGGCTTCGCGAACGAGAAAGAATCCGGGGTCGCTGATGCCTGGCGTTCCTGCATCGCTGATGAGGGCAATGGTCTGTCCGCCTCGCAGCCGTTCCACGATGCCGGCGCTGGTGCCGTGCTCGTTGAACTTATGGTGCGACAACAGGTGGTTCTGAATGTCGTAGTGCTTCAGCAGGATGCCCGATGTGCGGGTGTCCTCAGCCAATACGAGATCGGCCTCCTTCAGTATCCTCACCGCACGGAAAGTCATGTCCTCCATGTTCCCAACGGGGGTCGGAACAATATACAATGTGCCCATACAGCGGCCAAAGGTACAATAATTTAGTGAAGAGTGAAGAGTGAAGAGTGAAGAATTTACTGTTACTTAACTTTTTTTACCTTTTTACCTTTTTACCTTTTTACCTTTTTCACTACCTTTGTGGCGTTATGACAGATAATCTTGCGGGAGAGGCACGCCGTCCCGGTAGAATAGAAGTGGTGTGTGGCTCGATGTTCTCGGGCAAGACGGAGGAGCTCATCCGTCGTATGCGTCGTGCGGAGTTTGCACGACAGAAAGTCGAAATCTTCAAGCCGGCCATCGACACGCGCTATAGCGAGGAGGACGTGGTCAGCCACGACCAGCATGCCATCCCTTCCACCCCCATAGACTCCTCGGCCAGCATCCTGCTGTTGTCGAGCGACATTGACGTGGTGGGCATCGACGAGGCCCAGTTCTTCGACATGGGGCTGGTGGATGTCTGCAACGAACTGGCCAATCGTGGCGTCCGCGTTATCGTGGCTGGCCTCGACATGGACTTCCGCGGCGTGCCCTTTGGTCCCATGCCCGCCCTGTGTGCCATTGCCGACGACGTGACGAAGGTACATGCCATCTGCGTGAAGTGCGGCAACCTGGCGTATGTCAGCCACCGTATCGTCGCCGACGAGCGTCGTGTGCTGCTGGGCGAGACGCAGGAGTACGAACCCCTCTGCCGTGAATGCTATCAGAAAGTGCAAGCCTCAACTACCAATCCTCCGTCTGCAAATGATTAAAAAGACCATCACCTTCGATGTTTTTGTGCGCTGGCTCATCGGTGCCTTGGTTGCCGTGGCTGTGCTGTATCTGCTGAACTACCTGAGCGGCGTGCTGTTGCCGTTCTTCGTGGCGTGGCTGCTGGCCTACCTGCTGTACCCCATCGTCAAGTTCGTGCAGTACAAGCTGCATGTGCCGGGCCGTGTGCTGTCCATCATCGTCACGCTCGTCTTTGTCATAGCCGTCATCGCAGGAGTCACGTGGCTTATCATACCGCCTATGATTGAGCAGTTCGAGAAGCTGGGCGAGCTGGCTACACGCTACCTGCAGCAGAATGCGCAGATAGCCGACATTCCCGATGCCGTACAGGAGTGGCTCCGCGAGAACCGTCAGGTCATCGAGGGCTTCTTCTCCAATCTTGACATCTCGGAAACGCTGAAGACCGCCATGCCGCAGGTGTTCAGCGTGCTGGGCAAGACGGCGAGGATCATCATCAGCATCGTGGGCTCCTTTATTACCTTATTATATATGTTCTTCATCCTGCTCGACTATGAGTACCTGACCAACAACTGGATCAAGATATTCCCCAAGAAGAACCGTCCTTTCTGGCAGGGTGTGGCAACCGACGTGGAGCGTTCCTTGAACAACTACATGCGCGGACAGGGCCTTGTGGCACTCATCATGGGCATCCTCTTCTGCATCGGATTCACCATCATAGACTTCCCCATGGCCATCGGCCTCGGCATCATGATCGGCATCATGGACTTGGTGCCCTATCTGCACTCGCTGGCACTGATTCCCACCGTGTTCCTGGCACTGCTGAAGGCAGCCGATACGGGGCAGAACTTCTGGATTATCCTTGCTTCGGCGCTGGCCGTATTCCTGATTGTGCAGGTGATTATCGACATGATTGTCACCCCCAAGATCATGGGCAAGGCCATGGGACTCAATCCGGCCATCCTGCTGCTCTCGCTCTCTGTATGGGGCGCGCTGCTGGGCTTTATCGGACTGATCATTGCCCTGCCGCTCACCACGCTCATCATGGCGTACTATCAGCGGTATGTGACGAAGGAGGAAGAGGAGAAAATAGAGGAGAGAGGAGAGGAAAAATAGGAGAGAGGAGAGAGTTTAGGCTGTTGGTGACAGCGGAAGCTCCAGAATAAAACGGCATCCGTCGTGGTAGTCGGTATCGAGTGTCAGGTTACCTTCCAGATGCTGTGCATGGCGCTTGGCCAGGGGCAGTCCGAGTCCGAGTCCTTCGGAGAGGTCGTCCACCTTGGTGAAGAACTTGAATATGATTTCGCTGTCAGCCTCGGAGATTCCCTTTCCTTTGTCTTCCACGATGAAACGGACGGTACTGCTTGTCTGTCTGATAATCAACAGGATGTGCTGGCCGTCGGAGTATTTGGCTGAATTGTAGAGCAACTCACGCAAACTACGCATGAGGAACAGTCGGTTGGTACGAATGCAGAAATCGTCATCCACCTCTGTCTGCAGGTTGATCTTGACCTGAGGATGATGCGAATAGGTGAAATCGATGACCTCCTTTGCCACGTCGTTGCAGGCAACCATATCATGCTTGTGGCTCTTCAGTTCTTCTGACAGGCCTGAATCGGAGCTGTCAAAGAGCATAAGCACCATGCGGGTGAGCAGTTTCGAGTTGTGGTCCATCATGTCTATGATGTTTTTCCGCTCTTCTTCTGGTATTCCCCACTGTTGGTTGGATATTACCTGTGCGAAGCCCGTGATGATGTTCAGTGGCGTACGTATCTGGTGACTGACGTTCTGGATGAAGGCCGTCTTCTGGCGTTCGGCTTCCTGGGCCAGGAGTGTGGCATCGGCTAGCTCCTCGTTTCTTTGTCGTGTCTGTTCGCTGGTTGTACGGATGTCGTCCATGTGCTTCTTGAGGGACTGCAGCATCGTGGCAAAGCTGTTTTGCAGGCGTCCGATGGCGTCCTCGCGCTGGCTCTGACGGATGACCACCTCCATGTTGCCCTCGGCAATTCTCTGCGTCTTGTCCAATAGTTTGTTGAGCGGACGTATGGTCTGCGTCACGGCCCTGTAGGTCAGCAACAGGATGATGAGCAATCCGACGACAAACAAAGGTATGACGATGTAGGTAAACCGATGGTAGCCAGCCAGCACGTCGCTGTCAGGACATACGACGGCGAGGCTCCACTGGGTGCCACTCACGGGTTGGTAGCAGACCAGGCAGTTCGATCCGTTGATGTTGACGGTCATGTGACCCTCTTTGCCTCCTGTCATCTCATGTCCCAAGGCAATGATGTCTGACTGTCGGCGTGGGTCGGCATTGTCAAAGATGGTATGCGTGAAGAGCATCGTGGAGTCGGGGTGGACAATATAGTGCCCCTGCTCGTCAATCATCATGAAATAGGAGTTGGGGTAGGGCTTTTCTTGCGACATGATCTTCGAGAGCCGTAGCATGGACAGGTCAGTGGAAATGATGCCTGCGAAACGGCCGTCGGCATGGTGCAACGGTTTGCTGAATGATGCCACGATGCCGTCCAAAGTGAGGTCCAATGAGTCTGCCTCGTCGTAATACAGCACCCAGCAGGGGGCGTTCAGGTCGTGGGCTTTCTTATACCATACTTTTTCGAAGTATTCGTACTGCTTTTCAACGACACTGACGATGGAGTCTGGCTCCCTGACGGTATATACCGAGAAATACTTGCCGTACTGGGGGAATACGTTGGGTTCCATACTGATGGAGCAACCGTCAATGTGCGGGTTCATTTGCACGAGGCGTCGGCTGATGTCCAGCAGCGCCTCAGGCTCCATCTGTTGCTCCGCCTGCCAGCTGTTGGCTTCTGTGGCCGTGGCAATGGTCATGAGGTGTCGGCTCATTCGCTGCATGGTGGTGGAGAGCACGCTTTGGGCCCGTCCTACGGCCTCCTTTCGGATCAGGTGGCGTGACTGGAAGAAAAACACTCCCAGCGACAGCACGAAGACGGGTACTGCCAGCAGCAGAATGGCGATGCTGAGCTTTGCTGAGAATGATTTTCTAATATTTATCATACGATCGTTTTTTCTTCGTCAGACATGTTAAGTAGATTGTTCAACAATTCCGTGATGCGTTTGCCGTTCATCTGGATGTCATTGGCTACATCCTTTCCTTCCTGACTGAGCGCATTGACATCGTGCTCGATGGCTTCGGCAGGTTCTATCATCTTGTTGGTCATGTTGTGCAAGAAGGCGGTCTTTATGCGGTCTGCCTTCGTGGCCTCTTCGTAGGCTTTGCTCAGACCATGACCGCGCTCGCGTAGCGTGGAGTTCAGTTGCTCCAGTTCGTCCATGTAGGTTGACAGTCGCTGCTGCATCTGCTGGAAGTTGTTCTGCAGCTGTCCTATCTCGTCTGTATGGCGGCTGTCAGGGATGGGTTCGTCGTAGTGTCCCTGGCTGATGCGCTGGGCTTTTTCCGTCAGCATCAGCAGCGGCTTCAGCTGATGGTGGACAACGGCGCGGCTCAACAGGAACATCAGTAGTAGACATACGAGAGTGATGGCCAGCACGCTGTAGGTCAGGTTATTGTAGTCGCCGAAGATGTCGGGTTCAGGATATACGATGCCTGCGCTCCATCCCAGTCTGTCCGTCATGCGTCCAGGCACTGGCGAACGCTCAAAGGACTTGTAGAAAACGTAGTAGTCGGTGCCGTCCAGTCGGAAAGGACGGTAGCCCGTTCCGCCTGCCATCATTGCCTCTGCCGCCAGCTTGGCCGAGTTTTCTGCATCCTTGAGTGCTTGATGGGTCGTGGCCATTAGTTTATTGTCGTCAGGGTGTATGATGTATTCTCCGTCAGCGTTCAGCAGGACACAGTAGGAGTTTTCAGAAAACTTCGCCTTCTCCACGATGTCCGTCAGCACGCTTAACGCAACGTCCACACCAATGACGCCTACGGGCTTGGCCTTTCCACTCTGCAGGGAATCAAGGGGGGCATTATAGATGGGAAGGCTGAAGGTAATCAGCGGTTCAATGTCAGTTCTGACTTCGGTCAGGGGGGGCGTCCATTCTGCCATGCCTGTTTCCATGGGGTGCGTGTACCATCGCTGCTGGGTATAGGGATGGTCAGCAAAGGTGTCGGACTTGGTCAGTTTGTCTGAATATTGCTTGTCTTCGCCGACCTTCCGATGGTAGTATGCCATAAAGAGCTTGCGGTCCTTGTAGAAGTCCTCCTTCAGGGCAATGGCACATCCTTGTACATAGGGATTGGATTCCACCATTTTACGACAATATTCGTCCACCTTGTCCGGACGGTCCAAATTGGCTAAGATGCTAAAGTAGATGTTGCCTGATGACTGCTCGACACTCAACATGATGTTGTCAATGCGCTGTACCGTTCCTTCCAACGTCTGCGATGCTTTCTGAAGCGCCTCCTCCTTTACGGCTTTCCGCGAGTAATATAGCATAACACCCATAGATACCATTAGCAAAAGGCCCATGGCAAAAACTACCATCAGACTGATCCTGACAGACAGCGTTCTACGGATGATTCTTGGTAGTTTTAGCATATCGGCAACAAAGTTGAAAACCGGTTTCTAGTTACGACGACAAAGATAATGATAATATTTCATATAACCAAAATAAAAAGCCGTTTTTATTTGGTTTGATGGTATATGCCGCTTCTTGTGGAGAGCCTGTTTTGTACTTCGTTTAGGGAAAAGAAGAAACCCAAACCGCTGATTGACAGTGATTTGGGTTTTCTTTTTGGTCGGGATTACTGGACTCGAACCAGCGACCTCGCGCCCCCCAGACGTGTGCGCTACCAACTGCGCTAAATCCCGATCCTTTGATTTTTGCGCTGCAAAGGTACGACGTTTTTTCGAATCTAACAAATTTTCTTGGTATTTTTTCATGAAAAGTTTTATAATTAATGTTATTTCTTTGGTGGCTAATCAAATAATTTGTATCTTTGTCAGTTAATAATAATAAAGTATTATATTATCATATAAATAGGAACAAAGAAGAAAATGACACAATACAAAATACAAGCCCCAGGGCAATTGAACCAGACGGTGAAATTGCCGGCTTCAAAGAGTATTTCGAATCGTGCCTTGATTATATATGCGCTCTCGGGAGGGGAGATTCTGCCAGAGAACCTAAGCGACTGCGATGATACGGAAGTAATCATCAGGGCGCTGCGCGACATGCCGGAGGAGATTAACATCAAGGCAGCAGGTACGGCCATGCGTTTCATGACGGCATACCTCAGTGTGCTGGACGGCCATTGCCATACGCTGACTGGTACGGAGCGCATGAAGCATCGCCCCATCGGCATCTTGGTGGATGCCCTGCGCAGGCTGGGAGCCGATGTCGAGTATGTGGGCAATCCTGGATTCCCGCCCTTGCGGATCAAGGGACAAAGCCTTGAGGGTGGACTGTTGGAGATTCCCGGCAACGTCAGCTCTCAGTACATCTCGGCATTGCTGATGATCGGCCCGGTCCTGAAGAAGGGACTGACGCTGAGGCTGACGGGTGACATCATCTCGCGCCCCTATATCGACCTGACGCTCTCGGTGATGCACCAGTTCGGCTCTCAGGCAGAGTGGACTGACATTGACACGATACAGGTGAGCCCCACGCCCTACAGGGAACGCAACTACTACATAGAGAATGACTGGAGCGCAGCGTCATACTGGTACGAGATGATGGCGCTTTCGCAGGGTGAGGAAGATGAAATAAGGCTTCAGGGACTGATGGATGGCTCGCGTCAGGGCGATTCGTCCGTTCGCTATATCTTCAGCTTGCTGGGAGTGAAAAGCTCGTTTGAAACGACGGAGCCTGGCAAGCCTACCACGGTGACGCTGAAGCGGAGCGGACGCAGCGTGCCACGTTTGGAGTATGACTTCGTGAACTCGCCAGACCTGGCACAGACCTTCGTCGTGTGTTGTGCCGTGATGGGAGTGCCGTTCCATTTCCGCGGCCTTTCAACGCTGAAGATCAAGGAGACTGACCGTATTGCGGCCCTGAAGGCGGAGATGCGGAAGCTGGGCTATGTGCTTCATGAAGGCGACGGCACGGAACTGTCGTGGGACGGAGAACGTTGCGAGCCGGATCTGGAGTCGGGCATTGACACCTATGAGGACCATCGTATGGCACTGGCCTTTGCACCGGCTGCTCTGCGTGTCCAGGGGTTGAAGATTAATAATCCGCAGGTGGTCAGCAAGTCCTATCCGCGTTACTGGGAGGATATGGCTCAGAGTGGGTTTGACATTGAAGTGATTAAATAGCATAACCGGAAGATGACGTTTGCCCTGATAGTCATAGGCTCGATTATCGCACTTGGACTTGTCGCCGCATTGTTTTCGTGGGGTGACAAGGATGAACCTGTTGTCAAGGCCGAAGGCGACTGTGCCTCCTGCACCAGTCGTGAGGATGGCTCCTGTAAGATTGCTTGTCTGATGAAAGAAAAAGAGGAAAGGGAAAGACAGGGACATGGCGAGCGGGAGGCTCTTAGGACGCTGCTCCTGCTCCTGATACCCTGTTCGTTGTTGTTGCTGACAGCTTGTGCAACGAAGAAGAATACGGCGTCTTCGCGCTTCTGGCATTCCTTCCATGCCCGTTACAATACCTATTTCAACGGCTCGCAGGCCTTCATACAGGGCAGCGATGAGCAGGAGAACGGTAATCGCGACAACTATACCGAGTTGTTGCCGCTATATACGGTAGGCAACAAAGCGACGCGTAAGATTGGCACCGGACAGTTTGACCGTGCCATCGAGAAGGCAGAGAAGGCCATTCGCCGCCATAGCATCAAACGCCGTCCTGAATGGAACAAACAGCACAAGAAGACGGCCAAGGACATTGAGTGGTTGAGCCGTAGGGAATACAACCCCTTCATCTGGAAGGCCTGGCTGTTGCTGGGAAAGTCGCAGTTCCAGAAAGGCGAGTTTGAAGAGGCCGCCGCCACCTTCTCCTATATGAGCAGGCTGTTTGAGACACGTCCCCATATCAACGGCATTGCCCGTGCATGGCTGACCAAGAGCTATGCCGAGCTGGGATGGCTCTACGAGGCAGAGGACGTGATCCGTAACATGAAACGCGACTCGATGGACTTCCGTGCCGTAAAAGACTGGGACTACGCCCATGCCGACTATTATATTCGCGCCGGCCAATACGCGGAGGCCATCCCTTATCTGCAGAAGGTCATCAAGCATGAGCGCCGCAAGAAGCAGCGTGCCCGTGAGTGGTTTCTCATGGGACAGCTGCAGAGGCAGTTGGGGCATCGCGAGGAGGCCTATCAGGCATTCCGTAAGGTGTCGCGCATGAACCCTCCCTATGAGCTCGACTTCAATGCCCGCATCGCCCAGACGGAGGTCATGGCGAAGGGACAGGCCAAGAAGATGATCAGCCGCCTCATGCGCATGGCGTCGTCCGACAACAACAAGGACTATCTGGACCAGGTGTATTACGCCATCGGCAACATCTACCTGACCGAGCGGGATACGTTGAAGGCCATTGGCGCCTACGAGACGGGTAACAAGAAATCGACGCGCAATGGCATCGAGAAAGGTGTGCTGCTGCTGAAACTGGGTGACCTGTATTGGCAGCGGGAGCAGTATAGCGATGCCTGCCGCTGCTATGGCGAGGCTATCGGACTGCTGGACCGTGACCGTCCTGACTACGAACAGCTGTCGAAGCGCTCTGCGCTGCTTGACGAGCTGGTGCCCCATACGGAAGCCGTGCATCTGCAGGACTCTTTGCAAGCACTGGCCCGCATGCCGGAGGCAGAACGACTGGCAGCGATTGACCGTGTGATAGAGGCTCTGGTAAATAAGGAAAAAGAAGAGCAACGGGCCCGCGAGGAGGCTGAAACGGAACAGGTGCTCGCCCAGCGGGGAGCAGGCAATACGCCGACTGCACAGCGTACGCCTACAACTCCGTCGAACACGCAGCAGGAATCTGTCTGGTACTTCTACAACCCACAGGCGGTGAGCCAGGGTAAGCAGACCTTCGAACGCCAATGGGGTAAGCGTGAGAACTCGGATAACTGGCAGCGCATCAACCGTACGGTGGTGAAGCTCGACGAACTGCCGTCGGATGATGACGGGGTGGTTGAAAACGGCGACTCTGTGACCGTCAACCCAGTGAAGGAGTCGGCTGACGTTGCTGAAGCAGCAAACGACTCCCTCGCACAGGACCCCCATACCCGTGAATACTATCTGGCACAAATACCCTTCACGGAGGAGCAGCTGGCCGCAAGCAATGCCCTGTTGAGCGACGGCCTGATGAATGCAGGTGTCATCTTCAAGGACAAGATGGACAACCTGCGCAAGAGTGAACAGTTCCTGACCAGGCTTACCAACTCGTTCCCTGAATACAAGCGTAACGACGAAGCACTCTATCACCTTTTCCTGCTGTATTCACGTCAGGAAAGAACCGATATGGCGCAGATGTGCCTGAACCGCATGAAGAGCGACTATCCGGAAAGTCAGTGGACACAACTGCTGAACAATCCGTACTTCGTGGAGAATGCCCGTTTCGGCGTCCATATCGAGGACTCGCTCTATGCGGCTACCTATGAGGCATTCAGGGCCGACCGCACCCGTGAGGTGATGTCCAATGTCCGTCTGTCGGAAAGACGCTTCCCACAGGGTGCCCACCGTCCGAAGTTCCTCTTCATCGAGGGCCTGAGCCTGCTCAACGAAGGACTGGCAGACTCTTGTCTGGCATGTATGAAGAGGGTGGTGGAGAAATATCCGGAAAGTGAGGTGAGCCCCATTGCCGGAATGATTGTCCGTGGCGTACAGGAAGGCCGGCGCCTGCATGGTGGACATTTCGACATGGAGGACGTATGGAGCCGTCGCGATGCCGTGATGAATGACCGTGACTCTACGGAGGTCGATACCCTGAGTACGGAACGTAACACCCGCTTCAACTTCGTCCTGGCCTATCGGCCTGATTCCATCAACGGCAACCAGCTGTTGTACGAACTGGCGCGCTATAACTTCACGAACTATCTGGTACGTAACTTCGAGATAGAGGTGGAGCATGGCGATGGCGTCAGCCGTCTGATGGTGCGTGGCTTCCTGAGCTATGACGAGGTAAGGCAATATGTGCGGATGCTCTATGCTGACCCGCAGATGAAGGAACGTCTTGACGGCTGCCGTCATCTCGTGATTAGCGATGATAACCTGAAGAAACTGGGTATCTCGTTCAGCTATAATGACTATGACGACTTCTACGAGCGCGAGCTGGCTCCGCTTGACATCAGTGACCAGCAGCTGCTGGGCGACCCGGAGAACATAGAACAGGAAACGGAGCCGGAGGAGGATACAGAAGAGGAGACGAACGCTGATGACGACGACCTCTTCGGACCGATGGGGCCTGTGAATAATAATAACGACTATGAGTTCGACGAGGATTTCTATCGTTGACAATAATCCGTAGGAGTATATCGCACCTTATAAAGAAGACAAGACATGACGAACGGACTACTGCTTTGGGCTGACGACGAGATGGAACTGCTCCGTCCCCACCTGCTCTTTCTGGAAAAGAAGGGTTACGAGGTAATCACTGTGACCAATGGACCGGATGCCATTGAGCAATGTCAGCAGCACAACTTTGACTTGGTGCTGCTTGATGAGATGATGCCAGGACTCTCGGGCCTTGACACGCTGCAGCGCATCAAGGAGATTGCTCCCTCGGTACCTGTTGTCATGGTGACCAAGAGCGAGGAGGAGGACATCATGAATCAGGCGATAGGCCGTAAGATTGCCGACTACCTCATCAAGCCTGTCAATCCGAATCAGATATTGCTCACGCTGAAGAAGAATATCCATCGTAAGGAACTGGTGACGGAGGAGACACAGAGCGGCTATCAGCAGCAGTTCCAGCAGATTGCGATGCAGATCATGGATTGCCGCACGTGGGAGGACTGGATGGAGATGTATCGGAAACTGGTGCATTGGGAAATCGAGCTGAGTGCCACGGAGTCGGCCATGACTGAGATGCTGCAGATGCAGAAAGAGGAAGCGAACCTCGGCTTTGCCAAGTTTGTCAAGAAGAACTATCTGGAGTGGCTGAGCTCAAGGGACTCCGCCCCGCTCTTGTCGCCGGATATCTTCAAGACCACTGTCTTTCCGAAACTCAATAATGGCGAGAAGGTATTCCTGATTGTCTTCGACAATTTCCGCTATGACCAGTGGAAGACGCTGGAGCCGGAGTTGGGCGACCTCTTCGAGATTGACGAGCAGATGTACTGCAGCATCCTGCCCACAGCCACACAGTATGCCCGTAACGCCATCTTCTCTGGTCTCATGCCTGACCAGATTGCCACGATGTTCCCAGCCCTCTGGGTCGATGAGGACGAGGAGGAGGGTAAGAACCTGAACGAGGCGCCGCTCATTCAGACACAGCTGGACCGCTACAGGCGTCACAACACTTTCTCGTACAATAAGATCAATACGTCAGCGGATGCTGAGCGTTTCCTGGGCCAGTTCAAGACCTTGGGCAAGAATGACCTGAATGTCGTGGTGTTCAATTTCATCGATATGCTGTCGCATGCCCGAACGGAATCGAAGATGGTACGCGAACTGGCCAATAACGAATCGGCCTATCGCAGCATCACGTTGTCATGGTTCCGCCATTCGGTGGTCAGCGACCTGTTTAAGATGCTGGCACAGACCGACTTCCGTATCGTGATTACGACCGACCATGGCTCCATTCGCTGTACGAAGCCAGAGAAAATCATTGGTGACCGCAATACGAATACAAACCTGCGTTACAAACTGGGCAAGAACCTGGCATACGACTCGAAGGACCTCTATGTCATCAAGGATCCTAAGAAGGCACAGCTGCCGGCTCCGAACCTCTCGACAAGCTATGTGTTTGCCACAGGCGACTCCTTCTTCGCCTATCCGAACAATTATAACTACTACGTCAGCTACTATAAGGATACTTTCCAGCACGGTGGTATCTCGATGGAGGAAATGATTATTCCGCTGGTGACAATGAAAAGCAAGAAACGTTGAACGATTATATCATATAATATGTTGGAAATAGTAATCAAAGACATAGAGCATATCAGCGATGCAGCCCGACAGTTTATTGAGAACATCGGTGACCGTCGCGTGTTTGCATTTTATGGAAAGATGGGCGCAGGTAAGACCACCTTTGTCAAGGCCATCTGTGAGGAACTGGGCGTGGAGGATGTCATCACCAGTCCCACCTTCGCTATTGTCAATGAATATGAGGTAGGTGAGGACTCCTCGTCAATCTATCACTTCGACTTCTATCGCATCAAGAAGATAGAAGAGGTCTATGACATGGGATATGAGGAGTATTTCTATTCAGGTGCTCTTTGCTTCATTGAGTGGCCGGAACTCATTGAACCGCTGTTGCCTGAGGATGCCGTGCGGGTGACCATCGAGGAACAGCCGGATGGTACGCGTAAGGTGACTGTCAAGTAAGAAAACAACGAGGCTTCTCTCTAATGGGAAGCCTCGCTGCATTTATATAAGGATGTAGATGTAGCAACTTACAGGTTCTCCTCCTGGAAGTCAAGGTCGGCCTGAACCACGAAGAACACGTCTGCGGGGTCAAAGTCCTTGTTGTCTTCCTTCTTGACTTTCTGGCATACGCCATCAGCCACTTTCTGGAGTTCAATGTCTATCTCGTCCTCATCGCTTTCAAGGATTCCGCTCTCATAGTAGAACTCCACGATGTAATCCATCAAATAGAGGATGACATCGGTCGTGAACTTCTCCTTCAGGTCTGCAGGCAGACTCTGGTAGATATACTGAGCTTCGCGGATATCCTCTTCCTGATCAAGACGGAGCTCTTCGTCAAGGCTGGACATCTGGTCTTGGGTTTTAAAGCAGTGCCTTGAATTTCTCCTCGAGGGTGGCCTTCGACACGGCACCTACAACCTTGTCGACAATCTCACCATCCTTGATGAAGATAATCGTCGGAATGTTGCGGATGCCGAATTCGGCTGCCATGTCCTCGTTCTCCTCCACGTCACATTTACCTACGGCAATCTTGCCGTCGTATTCCTTCGCAAGATCAGAAATAATGGGTGAAATCATGCGACAGGGTCCACACCATGTTGCCCAAAAGTCAACTACGAGCGGCTGCTGGCCGTTCTTCAGGCTCTCGAAATTCTCACTTGTGATTTTTACTTCCATAATGTTTCAAATTAATAGTTTATAATAAAAGATACTATTCTGTTCAATCGACGTACCGCAAATAGTGTGCCAAATGCATTTTGCTTGCAGGGAACGGTATTGGCTCCTAATTGATGTGGTACTCCATACCCTCAGTCTGTTCGATGAAGTGGAGTAGGGGCAGGCGCACATCGATGTTGGCCCGTCGGCTCTCCAGCAACACGTCATGCTTGCCCTGCGAGTCGTGCAGACGGAAGAAGAGCTTTGTCTTGCCTGGGTTGTCTTCAATGATTCCGCTCAGCTCACTTACGATTTGTTCGTTGAGCAGGTCGGTCGTCATGGAGATGGTAATATGGTCAATGGCATTCTCCTTGATCGTCTGTAAGAACTCAATCTTCTGTATGCGGAACTCCAGTTGGTCGCTGTTCTGCCAACGTGGCACAAGCTTGCCTATGATGAAAAGGGATGTGCCATTGATGAACCAGCTGTTCCAGCGAGGCCACTCCTCGCCAAAGAGCGCCAGCTCGCCTGAGCCGTTGAAGTCTTCGACTGTGACGATGCCGAACGGTTTGTTGCTCTTGGAGATGCCTGTCCTTACATTGGTGACGATGCCGCCTACGACAATTTCCTCGCGGTCGGTCAAGTTTTTGACGTCTGCCAGTTCACTGCATTGGGTGTTACACAGATGGTCGAGGACGATGCGGAACGCGTCCAGCGGGTGCGCAGAGAGATAGATGCCCACCAGCTCACGTTCTTTGTTCAGACGTTCGATGTCGCTCCATTGCTCGCCTTTGAGAACAGGTGGGGTGGCAATCTCTACTGCATTATCGCCTCCGAAGAGAGAATTGCGCATTTGCTGCTGCTCCAGTTGGAAATTCTGACCGTAGCGCATGAGGGTTTCAAGGAAGCTCTCGCCCTTGGCGTTGGTGGCAAAGAAGTCCTCACGTCTGATGCCGAAGCTGTCGAAGCCTCCGCTGAGTGCCAGGCTTTCCAGTGCTTTGCGATTGACGTTGCTGAGATTGACACGCTCAATGAAGTTGAAGATGGACTTATAGGGACCGTTCTTCTCGCGTTCGCTGATGATGGCTTCTGCCACGGCGTCTCCCAGGCCCTTGATGGCTGCCAGTCCGAAGCGTATCTGTCCATGATGGTTCACACCAAACTTCTCGTACGACTCGTTGACGTCAGGGCCTAACGTGTCAATCTCCATGGCTTTGCATTCGTCCATGAGCTTGGTGATTTCCGTTATCTGGTCGCGGCGGCGGCTCATGATGGCAGCCATGAACTCGGCAGGATAGTTGGCCTTGAGGTAGGCTGTCTGATAGGCCACCCATGAGTAGCAGGCAGCGTGCGACTTATTGAAGGCATACGAGGCGAAGGCCTCCCAGTCGGCCCAAATCTTCTCCAGTACTTTGGGGTCGTGGCCGTTCTTCTTGCCGCCCTCGATGAACTTCGGCTTCATGGCATCGACAATGTCCTTCTTCTTCTTACCCATCGCCTTACGCAGGGCATCGCTCTCACCTCGGGTGAAGTCTGCCAACAGACGGCTCAGCAACATCACCTGCTCTTGATAGACGGTGATGCCGTAGGTGTCCTTCAGGTACTTCTCCATCACGGGGATGTCATAGGTAATGGGTTCCTCACCATGCTTACGCTTGATGAACTGCGGTATGTAGGCCATAGGACCAGGTCGGTAGAGGGCGTTCATGGCGATGAGGTCCTCGAAGACGGTGGGCTTCAGCTCGCGCAGGTATTTCTGCATGCCGGATGACTCAAACTGGAACGTGCCGATGGTACGTCCCTGCTGGTAGAGCTCGTAGGTCTTCGGATCGTCAATGGGTATGTGGTCGAGGTCAACGTCGATGCCTCGTGTTCGCTTGATGTTGGCGCAGGCCTCCTTCATCTCCGAGAGGGTCTTCAGACCGAGGAAGTCCATCTTGATGAGGCCTGTCGATTCGATGACGTGTCCGTCGTACTGCGTACAGTTGGTCTTCGTGTCCTTGAAGTCAGGGTCGTCGGCCGTTGATACTGGCACGTGTTCGCTGATGGGGTCTCGGCAGATGATGAAGCCGCAGGCATGGATGCCAGTGCCACGCACGGTGCCCTCCAGCATCTTGGCGTATTTGATGGTGTTACGCAACGTGGGGTCGGCAGATGCTTCGGCATTCTGCAACTCAGGCACGTATTTGATGGCGTTCGTCAGGTTCATCTTCGGTGTCTTTCCGTCAACATCAGGCAGACGGTCGGGGATGGCCTTACACAAGGCATTCGACACGGCGATGGGTACCTTTTCGACACGTGCCACATCCTTGATGCTGTTCTTGGTGGCCATCGTGGCATAAGTAATGATGTGGGCACAGTTCTCGTGTCCGTACTTGTCTTCCACCCATTTCAGCACCTTTCCGCGGCCATCGTCGTCGAAGTCGGTATCGATATCAGGCAGCGAGATACGGTCGGGATTCAGGAAACGCTCAAACAGCAGGTCGTATTTCAGCGGGTCAATCTTCGTGATACCCAGACAATAGGCAACGACGGAGCCGGCGGCTGAGCCACGTCCTGGACCAACCATCACGCCAAGCTCGTCGCGAGCCGAGTTGATGAAGTCCTGCACAATCAGGAAGTAGCCTGGGAAACCCATGGTCTTCATGATGTGCAACTCAAACTTTACACGTTCCTCCACTTCCTGGGGCAGCGGGTCGCCATAGATTCTGCGGGCACCCTCATAGGCCAGTTTTGCCAAGTAGTCGGCCTCGAACTTGATGCGGTAAATCTTGTCGTAGCCACCCAGCTTCTTGATTTTCTTCTCTCCCTCTTCTGGCGATAGCTGGTTCTTGCCGTTCTCGTCACTGGTGAACTCGTCATAGAGTTGCTGTTCCGTAAACTTCTGGCGCCACAGCTCCTCCGTTCCGAAACTCTCGGGTATGGGGAAGAACGGCATGATGGGGTCGTGGTCCAGACTGTATATCTCCACCTTGTCCAGTATCTCCAGCGTGTTCGACAGTGCTTCAGGAACGTCGCTGAATATCTCGTTCATCTCCTCACGCGTCTTGAACCATTCCTGTTTGGAGTAGAGCATACGGGAGGGGTCGTCGAGGTCTTTGCCTGTGGATAGGCAGAGCAGGTGGTCATGGGCTTCTGCATTGTCCTGATCCACAAAGTGGACGTCATTGGTGCAGATGAGCTTGATACCATATTCCTGTGCCAATTCTATGAGCACCTTGTTGGCCTGTTGCTGTAGGGGGAATGTCTCGCGGTTGGCACGCTGGGCAGGGTCTTTCACCTCATGACGTTGCAGCTCCAGATAATAGTCGTCGCCAAATACCCGCTTGTACCACTCGATGGCTTCGCGTGCGCCAGCCATGTCGCCGTCAAGAATCTTCTTGGGCACCTCGCCTGCAATACAGGCAGAACAGATGATCAGTCCCTCATGGTAGCGCTCCAGGTCTTCACGGTCCGTACGTGGACGCATATAGTAGCCTTCTGTCCAAGAGTCACTCACCAGCTTGATGAGGTTCTTGTAGCCCCGCTCGTTCTTGGCCAGCACGATAAGGTGATAACCGCTCATGTCGCTTTTGTCCTGCTTTCGCAGTTTCGAACCGTTTCGTGCAACGTACATCTCACAGCCGAAGATGGGCTTGAAAGGAGGCAGTCCTTCCTTCTTGCGTCCTTTGTTGATGCCCATACAGTAGTCGTGGAATTCCTTGATGCCGAACATGTCACCGTGGTCGGTGATGGCCATTCCCTGCATGCCGTTGCCAATGGCCTTATCTACCAGTCGTTTGATGCTGGCCTGACCATCAAGGATGGAGTAGTATGTGTGTACGTGTAAATGTATGAAGTCTTGCATGAATGTGTATGTTTGTTATGAATTGAGCTTCAAAGTTACATCTAAAAAATGAGATGACCAAATAAAAACATAATTATTAAGTCATAATTCATAATAATTATGTACCTTTGACAGACGTCGAAAGTGCCTTCGTACGACATTAAAAGCAAAAAAACGCCTTTTTGTTTTGTATTCTTCTCACTTATTTGTACCTTTGCACTTTGAAAACCAAAGTAGTCGAAGAGATTATCATGGGAGAGAAAATCAAAAAACTAAAGAAAATCAGAATACATCGGGAGGGTACCAATACGCTAATGGCCACATTTTTGTTGGTGGCAGCCATTGGTGCGGCCCTATGGTTCGGATTTGACACAAAGATACCTTTTTGGAGTTTTATCGTTGTCTTTGGGGCCGTCTGGCTTGTTGTCCTGAATTTCTATCGTTGCCCCATCCGTTACTATAACGGGGATACCGAGAAAGTCGTCGTGGCTCCAGCTGACGGCAGAGTCGTGGTGATTGAAGAAGTGGAGGAACATGAGTATTTCCATGACCGTCGCCTGATGATCAGCATTTTTATGAGTCCGCTGAATGTCCATGCCAACTGGTTCCCTGTTGACGGCAAGGTGCTCTTTGTGAGACATCAGGACGGTAACTACCACAAGGCATGGCTGCCCAAGGCCAGCGAGGAGAACGAGCGTGCAGACACCATGATTGAGACGCCTGATGGCCAGCAGGTGCTATGCCGTCAGATAGCAGGTGCCATAGCACGTCGTATCGTGACCTATGCCAAGGACAATGAAGACTGCTACATTGACGAGCACCTGGGTTTCATCAAACTGGGTTCTCGTGTCGATGTCTATCTGCCTTTGGGCTCTGAGGTATGTGTGAAGATGGGTCAGGCCACCACGGGTGACCAGACGATGATAGCAAGACTCAAGTAACAAGTGATAGGCGTGAAGAAGCACATTCCCAACACGATTACCTGCTGCAACCTCATTTCAGGTTGCATCGCAACCTATTTCGCCTTCCAGAATGAGTTCCAGTTGGCTTTGCTCTTTATTGTCGTAGGGGCTGTGTTTGACTTCTTCGACGGTATGGTTGCCCGCCTGCTGCATGTATCATCGCCCATTGGCAAGGAACTTGACTCGCTGGCCGATGATATTACCTTCGGCTTTGCACCGTCGGCCATGGTCTTCAGTTACCTGTGCACGTTCCATGAGCCTCATTCCCTGATATTCCCCTTCTTGGCTTTTGTTATGGCTGCCTTCTCGGCCCTGCGCCTGGCGAAGTTCAATCTTGACGAGCGACAGAGTATGGGATTCATCGGATTGCCGACTCCTGCCAATGCCCTGTTCTGGGGTGCCCTCATCGTCGGATGTGGAGAGTGGCTTTCCAGCCAGCCCGCCTTGCTCAACATCCTTCCGTATCTCATCCTAATACTTGTATTTGTCTTTTGCTATCTACTTGTCTCCGAAATTCCCATGTTTGCCCTGAAGTTCAAGCATTGGGGCTGGAAGGGGAATGAAATCAAATACGTCTTTTTGTTGACCTCTGCCGTTATACTGATCGTTTTCCAGATTATCGGTATCGCAGTGGTTATTGCGTGGTATATTGTGCTTTCCGTTATTACTAATATTTTGAATAAAAGAAAATAGAATATTATGTCTAAAGCATTGTTAGGCGTCCTGGTCTTTGCAGGCATTTTCCTGCTTATTGTTAGCATCTTTGTGTTCCGCTTTATTTATGGTATCTATAGGCGGATCAAGTCGGCTAAGGATATGATGGAGGATAACCTGAAAGGTCGTAACTATACAGGTCGGCGTGCTCAGCAGTATCATTACGCTGATAACGGAAAACAGCAACACTCATCACGACCGATGAGTGAAGCTGCTCAGGATGACGAACAGCCGCGCCGTACTCAGACTCAAAGCGGCGAGGTCATTATCGACAACCGCTCTGCGAAGAGGGAGAACAAGAAGATTTTCTCCGACGACGACGGCGAATACGTTGATTTCAGCGAGAGTTAATTGTGTACGTACGTACCAATCTCCTCACCTTCCATTACTCGTTTTAAGTTTCCCACAACATCCATGTTGAAGACATAGATGGGCAGGTTGTTGTCCTGACACATGCAGATAGCTGTCAGGTCCATCACCTTCAGGCCGCGTGCCAGCACTTCCTTATAGGTAATCTCGTCAAACTTCGTGGCTGTCGGGTCCTTCTCAGGATCGGCGGTATAGATGCCATCTACACGTGTGCCCTTCAGCATGACGTCGGCCTCAATCTCAATGCCACGCAGCGAAGAGCCTGTATCGGTGGTGAAATACGGTGAGCCAGTACCTGCCGAGAAGATGCATACATAGCCCTGCTCCATGGCCTCGATAGCCTTCCACTTGGTGTAGAACTCACCGATGGGTTCCATGCGGATGGCCGTCAGCACCTTGTTCTTCACGCCAATGGCTCCTAAGGCAGAGCTGAGTGCGAGCGAGTTAATCACTGTGGCACACATGCCCATCTGGTCTCCCTTCACGCGGTCAAAGCCCTTCTGCGAGCCAGAGAGTCCGCGGAAGATGTTTCCGCCGCCGATGACAATGCCTATCTGCACCCCCATCTCGCTGACTTCCTTAATCTGACGGGCATAGTCGCCCAGCCGTTCAGGGTCGATGCCGTATCCCTGTGCTCCCATCAGGCTCTCACCCGATAATTTCAATAGAATCCTTTTGAACTTCATAGCTATTATTTATTTTTATGATAATGTGTTAGAATACAAATCCCAGATTGATGTAGAAGGATGGTTCCTTGGTGACATTGCTGTAGCCCACGGTAGCCCCTATAGGACCTATCAGCGATGAGTTGTAGTAGTAGCTCATCGACGTTCCGAGCATGGTTCTTTTCTTCAAGATGTCAGAGTACTCGTCGGCATTCTGGGCAGCTGCCACACGAAGCAGGACGATGCTGCTCTTTGACAGCATGAATTGTGTCTGCATCTGAGCAGCAACCATCTTGTTCCATTGCAGTTCTATATGCCCCACACCGGCAAAGGGCAGCTGTTGTGGCAGGTATTGTCCAAACCACTCACCACCAATCACGTTCGACTTCATCAATGGTACGTACTTGCCTTGGAGCAGTCGGCCGTACAACATCGGTTGTATGACCCAGTGGTCGGTCACGCTGAGGGACTTGCGCCACATGGCACTGATTTCCGTTGTACCTATATGGTCGTCGAGTTCCACGAAGTTGTCTGTCATATAGCTGTATCTGGCACAGAACTTCGAGCCTCGCGTGGGGAAGTACCACTCGTTCTCGCTGTTGTAGGTCACCTCTGCATGGTAGCTGAACAGGTGTTCATTCTTCATCTCCTCGAAACCGTGGTGAAACTCCGTGTTGATGAGCATTTTGTTATTGAAGTAGTGGTCCCATTCCACGCCGATGCTCACGTCGAAGTTTCTCACGGTGAAGTTCAGGGGCGATATGTCCAGATTCTGGTGGTTGTAGGTCAGGTTATAGTACCTGTCGCCAGATTCGTAGAAGTTGATGTCGTTGCGTCGGAAGGTATATGAGATGGTTGGCCTGAGAAAGCTCATCGGGTGGAATCCCCAGTCCACGCGCGCCATGATGCGCTTGCCCAGTCGCAGGGTGAAGTCCAGTTCCATTGGCATCTTGGAGCTGATGGGGAAGGCTGCATTCGCCTGCATCGCCACCAGTTCCTCGTTGTCGAAGCGTACGCCGAGACTCATCAGGTTACTCTGTTTCTCTCCTGCAATGAATACCACTCTGGCCACGCTGCTGCCGTCAGGCAGCTGTACGGCGTTGTTGATGATGCGATAGTCCGCGAACTTATAGAACAGGTCCAGTCGCATGGAGGTCGTAATGAGGTTCGCACGGTTGCTGTCGATGCTGTCTCCCTCGTGCAGTCTGAACTTCGTGCGGATGAAGTGCTCGTCGCTCTTCGTCATGTTCTCAAAGCGCAGCTCTCCGATTTTGTAGCTGTTCACGTGTTCCAGCATGGGCTTCGGCGTGATGAGGATGCGTGGACGGGGCTTGATGTAGCCGGTTTGTTCCAGCTGCTCCTTCAGGGCAACGAGCTCGTCCCAGTGGGCCATGGCGGCCTCTTCGCCCCTGCGTATGAGGGTGTCAACGGCAGCGGCGCTGAACGATGCTGCACTGTAGCCTTCCACATCCACAATGATGGGAATGTCGGCAATGGCAAGGTTCTCCTCGAACTTGTTCTTACAGTTCAGATCGACCAGCTGCAGCAGGATGTTCGATGTTGACTTCAGGTCCTCGGCAGTCCTGTCCGGCTCCTTCACCGATGAGCCGATGATGAAGTCCGCTCCCATCTCCTTGGCTATATCGGTGGGGAAGTTGTTGCGCAGTCCACCATCCACCAGCACCATGCCATTCATCCTCACTGGCGAGAAAACACCAGGGATGGCCATGCTGGCACGCATGGCACGGCTCAGTATGCCGCGGTGGAACACATATTCCGTGTTATCTACAATGTTCGTGGACACGCAGGCAAACGGTATGGGCAGTTTGTTGAAGTCGATGGAGTCATTGTAGGGACTCGTCAGCTCGGCAAACAGTCTGCCGATGTTCTTTCCGAGGATGATGCCGCCCTCTATCGTCTTTTTCTTCTTTCCCCAGCTCAGCGAGGTCGAGAGTATGTAGGTGTTCTGGTGCTCACGCTCCCTGAGGCTTTGGTGGCTCAGGTCGTCCCTGTCCGACAGCACGTAGCTCCAGTCCTGAGCACGGACGATGGTGTCCAGGCGCTCGGCACTGATGCCAGTGGCGTACAAACCGCCGACAATGCTGCCCATGCTCGTGCCTGTGATGATGTCAACGGGAATGCCGGCACGCTCCAGCACCTTCAGCACACCGATGTGCGCCATGCCTTTGGCACCTCCGCCACTGAGCACCACCGCTACCTTCTTCTGCTTGCCTGTGTTCTGTGCCGTAGCGTTCAGTGTCAGTCCTGATAGTATGGCTAATATGATAAACAGTCGTTTCATGAATGCTTAAATTCGAAATGATACTTCCTTGAATGCATAGCGTCGCCGACGTCCCTCTGTGTCCTGGAGCACCAGATGCCCGTCGTCCTCCACGTTGACCAGCGAGGCCATGAAGTCACCGTCCTTGTCCTGATAGGGGAACATCCCCTCTCGGCGGTATAGCTGTTGACGGTAGGCCGTCCTCACCGCCTCTTCGTCCCAGTTCGTCAGTAGCCGGCTGAAGTGCTCCAGTAGTGTGTGCAGCACCTCGTCGCGGTTGAAGTCATGTCCGCCCTCCAGTGCCATCGACGTTGGGTTGGGGGCGTCGCTCGTGAACAGCCTTTGGTTGACGTTGAGGCCGATGCCGATGATGCACTGCCTGATGCTGTTGCCATTCAGCACGTTCTCAATGAGTATGCCGCAGATTTTCCTGTCGCCGACGTAGATGTCGTTCGGCCATTTGATACTGACGGGATGGGGTAGGGCAGACAACGTCTTCGTGAGTGCCACCGAGATGGCCATCGACAAGACGAACTGCTGGTCAGCCTTTATCCTTTCAGGTGTGAAGCCGATGGAGAAGGTCAGGTTCTGTCCGCGTTCCGATTCCCATGAGTTGGAGCCCTGTCCGCGACCTGCGGTCTGAAAGTCGGCCACCACGACCAGTTCTCCCTCTTTGTTTCGTCCTTCACTCTTCAGCCATCGGTTCGTGGAATCCGTCTCGTCAATATGTATGATGTCGAACTGCATGGACGAATCGTTACTCGTAATGTCTGATCCTGACGTCAATGCCGTCTTCCTTGAGTTGCTCGGCAATGTGGCTGACGTCTGTCTGGCCGTAGTGATAGGGGAACAGTACCTTGGGCTTGATTGTCCTTGCAGCCTTGACGAGCTGGTCGGTCGTCATGGTGTAAGGCTGGTTGCAGGGCAGGAACGCAATGTCAATGTCCTTGATGGCTGCCATCTCGGGTATGTCTTCCGTATCACCTGCTACATAGATTCTCAGTCCGTCGATGGTGAGCACGTAGCCGTTGTCTCTGCCTCTGGGGTGGAACTGCTGGCGTCCCTCGCTGGTGTTGTAGGCAGGGGTTGCCTCTATCGTGAAGTCTGCTCCCATCTGCTTGATGTCGCCATTGACCATGATGTTGCCGGCTCCATACATGTCGGCACACCGCTGGTTGGTCACCAGTCGTGTGTTTTCGCCGGAAAGCAGCTTGAGCGCCTCTTGGTCGAAGTGGTCCTGATGCTCATGCGTCACAAGGATATAGTCCGCCTTCGGCATGGCAGCGTAGTCGATGCTCCTGTCACCCAGCTGTCTGACGGGGTCAATCTCTATTTCCTTGCCGTTCCACTCCACTCGGATGCTGGCATGCATGAGTGCATGGAACTTGACCGTCTGGCCGTTTTTCGTTTTGAACACGTCAACCTCGTAGGTATTGGTCGTTACGGGCTTGCCGGCATTCTTCCATGCGTTGATGCCGCCCTCAAGGTTGACGGGCTTATAGCCTTCTGCTGCCAGTCTGCCTGCAGCATTGGCCGAGCGCTTGCCGCTGCGGCAATAGACGGCAATGGTCTTGCCTGTCGGCAGCAGTGACTTGACTTGCTCGATGAAGTTATCCTGGGACTGGTCAATGTTGACAGCCCTCTCGATGTGTCCCTCGTCAAATTCCTTGGCCGTTCTTACGTCAAGTACCACCACGTCGGGGCTGTCAACCAGTTCGGCAAACCCGTTGACGTCCGTGTTCTCGAATCGCTGTTGGCCGCAGGCCGACGATAGCCCTAAAACGGCTAATAGGAAAGTGATAATTTTCTTCATAGTTGTATCATATCATGTTGTTGACATACAATTTCTTTTCGTTTACAAAGTTACGATGATTTCTGCATAAGTAGTTAAAAGAACGTGCAAAAATTTTATTTTTTAACTAAATACTGTCAGTATCAGGTGTCGTGCATTTGTAAAATGAAAAATCCGCAAGTAACTGATGCCCAGCTCCTGCGGATGATGTTTGTGATCCGCTTGGGGCTCGAACCCAAGACCCCAACATTAAAAGTGTTGTGCTCTACCAACTGAGCTAGCGGATCTCCGTTTTTTCAAATTCGGCTGCAAAGGTACGATGAATTTTTGAATTAGCCAAATTTATTTGTATTTTTCTTTTCCCTGCGCGTCTTGAATGCCTATTGTCTGGATTTGTACATTTTCAGTAGTGCGTCCTCCAGTGAATCCTCGTTGTACATGATGACAGGCTTGATGTCGGGCATGTCGCCGCGAATACGGTTTGCCTGCAGCAGGATGTCCTCGAAGTTGACGGTAGGGATGACGACGCCTAAGATGCCGATGCCGACGCGTGAGCCTTGCGGACGGAAGTTGTTGTGGATGTATGCCGTCTTGTAGAGCGTGTGGTGATAGACCTTCAACTGGTTATATTTGTTGAATGCCTCCAGGACGTCTGCCTTGATGGCTGCATCGTTTGCAGAGGTGAAGACGTGGATGGCGTTGCCGACGGCATCGTCAATATGGTCCCCCTGTATGCTGTCGTTCTCCGCTATGCACTCCTTGATGTTGTCGATGGACTCGCTTTCCATCCTTTCGTCAGACGGTCTGGTCACCATGGCGATGAGAGCCAGTACGCCAAAGGCTGCGAACATGAGGGTAATCTTGCCTAAGCAGCTGTGATAGAACTGATTGGCAACGCTTGCATGCTTGTTGTATGTTCCTCTGTTTGGCCGGTCCATAGGCATTGTGTTTTATTGACGGTTCTTATTTGCTGTGTATCAGGTTCATGAACTCCTGACGGGTCTTGGCCTGGTTGAATGCACCGCTGAAGTCGCTGGTGGTGGTGATGGAGTTCTGCTTCTCCACGCCACGCATCTGCATGCACATGTGGCGGGCCTCCACGACGACCATGACGCCGAGCGGGTGGAGCGTCTCCTGGATGCACTCCTTGATTTGCAAGGTCATGCGCTCCTGTACCTGGAGGCGATGTGAGTAGATATCGACCACGCGGGCAATCTTGCTGAGTCCGGTGATGTATCCGTTGGGGATGTATGCCACGTGTACCTTTCCGTAGAAGGGCAGCATGTGGTGTTCGCAGAGCGAGAAGAAGTCAATGTCCTTGACGATGACCATCTGTGAGTAGTCTTCCTTGAACAGCGCGTCTGTCAGCACCTTATGGGCATCCATTTCGTATCCACGTGTCAGTACCTGCATGGCTTTTGCCACGCGCAACGGGGTCTTGATTAGTCCTTCGCGGGTGGGGTCCTCGCCTAGCAGTCTCAGGATGTCCTGATAGTGCAGTGCCAGTTCGTCGAGTCCTTCACGTGTTGCCACGTTGTCGGTCATTTGTGCGTCGCGTTCTAACTTCATGATGTAGTGATATGGTTAATATACTGATACTTTTGACTTCACGATAAGTGCCTGGCTATAGCCCATGTTCTTCAGTGTAGTCAACATCTGCTGTGCCTCCTCACGGGTCCGGTAGTTACCCACACGGCATACCCATCGGGGAGAGTAGAAGTGTGCCGAAACCGAGACGTTCGGAAGCTGGGCGCGTATCTCGCTGGCTATGCGCTCAGCTTTCTTGCGGTCTTCGCGGCTGTTGCCTCCAGCAAATGCCTGTACCTTATAGCCGTTTATGGTATGGCGTGTGCGGGTGGTCGTCGTTGTCGGAGTCGTCGTTGTGGTTGTTGTCTCCGTTGACGTCGTTGTTGTTCCCGTCGTTGTCGTTGTCGCCGTGTTTGAGGTCGTCGTTGTCGGCTTGCGGTCCTCAGGCTTTACGGTACTCTGTGGGTCGAGCACGATTCTGTTGATGGCCGTGTCCTGGTGCACGGTAACCGTTCCCTGTCCGTCCACAGGCTTCTGCAGACGGTCGAGGAAGGTCTGTGCAACAAGGTTTAAAGGTAAAAAAGTAAAAAGGTAAAAAGGTAAAAACCATAATACCTTCTTAATAAACTGATGTTTCTGTCCGTTGGTGCTCATGTCTTATCTTTTTACTAAACTTCTTACTTTCTTACCTTTTTTATTTTTTTTACTTCTTCCAAGCATCGATAATGCCCTTGAAGTCAGCTGCCTTCAAGCTTGCACCGCCGATGAGGCCACCGTCGATGTCGGGCTTTGCGAACAGCTCAGGAGCGTTTGATGCCTTGCAGCTGCCACCGTAGAGGATGGTGGTGTCGTCGGCTACGGCCTGGCCGTACTTCTCGGCGATGATGCTGCGGATATAAGCGTGGATCTCCTCTGCCTGCTCGGCAGTAGCGGTCTTGCCGGTACCGATGGCCCAGATGGGCTCGTAGGCGATGACGATCTTGCGGAAGTCCTCTTCGCTGAGGTTGAATACCGAACCCTCGAGCTCAGCCTTTACCACCTCGTTCTGCTTGCCGGCCTCACGCTCTTCGAGGCTCTCGCCGATGCAGAAGATAACCTTCAGGTCGTTCTTCTGTGCCAGCAGCACCTTCTCCTTCAGGATCTCGGGAGTCTCCTTGTAGTACTCGCGACGCTCGCTGTGACCCAGGATGACATACTGAGCACCTGTTGACTTAACCATCTCGGCGCTTACCTCACCCGTGAAGGCACCCTTCTCCTTGTCGGCGCAGTTCTCGGCACCCAGACCGATGATGTCCTGATCCAGGAACTGGGCAATGCTTGCCAGGTGAATAAACGGGGTGCAGATGACTACACCGCAGTTGGGCTTGTCAGCCTTCAGTGTCTCGTTGAGCTCCTTAGCCAGAGCGATACCATCCTGCAGGTTCATGTTCATTTTCCAGTTACCTGCAACAATTTTCTTTCTCATTTTCTTTTCGTTTTTATTGTTTGGTTTATAAACACTATCATGTTTTTTCTTTCTTTTCAGCCATCTTGTCCATGCCCAGAGCCTGTCGGCGATGGTGAGCAGCAGCAGCGGCAGCACATACCAGAGCAGGATGGTCAGGATTTTCTGCGGCACCGAGTCCTCGGGCATCTGTCCCAGTCGCAGCTGCTCCAGCGGCTTGTTCAGCGCATATTCGTCGGGCAGTCGGTTGTGGCTCCACTTGCGGATGACCGTTCCGCCTTTCAGCAGCAGCAGTCCGGGGTTGCTTCTGATGATGGTCTTCAGCGTCGTCTCGTCCGTTTGTGCGAACGGGTATTCTGCCCCCGTGATGTCGCGCCATCGGCTGATGCCCTTCTCGCCGCTTGCTGTCAGACAGTAGAACGCGTAGTCGTTGTCTTGGGCATATTCGTATATCTGGTTGATGAGGTCGATTCGTGAGTCGTCGGCATCCTCCAGATGGGGTGCGATGAGCAGGAAGGTATAGCCCTCGTCGTCCAGCACGTCCTCGGTCAGGTCGTCCCCCTCGGTCGTCACGATGGAGAAGTCGTGAATGGGCGGCACGTAGCCTTTCACCGTCTGCACCGTCTTGGTGTCTATGAAGGTCCATGTGGAGTCGGGGTAGTTCTCCACGCCGAACTCGCGGCGTTCCCCGTTCTTCTCCATGATGAACGTTGTCTCAAACTGTGGCTGCTCGGCCCCTTCCGGAATCTCCATGCCCTGCTTGATGTTGGCTCCCACGTGGTAGGGGCGGAAGTCGAACTGCGGCAGGTCGTACAGGGCGTAGAGCGCGATGAAGAGAATGAACAGCACCGAGTAGTTGGTGACAATCCACTGGTTTGTCTTCGAGATGAATCGCATCATGTCCAGCGGTCGCCAGGCCACCACTGCGGCACAGGCCAGCAGCACCACGTTCTTCAGCAGCGTCTGTCCGTTGGTCAGCACCACGGCATCGCCGAAGCATCCGCAGTCGCTCACCGGGTCGGCCCAGTATATCCATATTGTCAGCGCCGTCATGATGCTCATCACGAGCAGCAGCAGGCGCGAGGTCAGTCTTCTGTGAATGGCAAAGAGCAGCAGCACGCCGATGCAGAACTCCATCGTTGACAGCAGGATGGACCCTGCCAGGTTGATGAAGTCGGGTACCACCGCACCCACCTGCATGGCGTCAAGGTAGTCG
>Ga0310786_10002221_pt1 | contig 30090 bp, 34 predicted proteins | sample AusTroGonzalo_MG_FD_203881 | JGI IMG/M metagenome (GOLD analysis project Ga0310786, IMG submission 203881) | Bovine rumen microbial communities from tropical cattle in Woodstock, Queensland, Australia - Gonzalo_03 (v2) (version 2) | ecosystem: Host-associated > Mammals > Digestive system >...
AGCCAACGAAAGAGAAATTTATTGGATAAGCAAATATGATTCTTACAAGAATGGGTACAATCTCACATCAGGTGGAGATAATAGGGATCATTTAGGTATTCCTGTTCTGCAAATTGACATCAAAACATTGGAAATTGTTAATGCTTATCAAACAATAAGATTTGCAGAAGAAATGACTGGTATAGATCATTCTCAAATATCAAGGTGTTGTTTAAAGAATAAAAAAGATATACAAGCTGGTGGCTTTTATTGGTGTTTTCAAGATGATTGGTATGATGGTTGGTCTCCTAAAAAAAGAACTCCACCAGCAGCATACAATAAGAGAGAAATTTATCAAATAGATAAATCATTAAATATTGTTTGCAAATACAAATCAATTTTAGATGCCGAAAAAGCCACAGGGATTAATAATTCAACTATTGGGCAGTGTTGCCGTGGCAAAAATATTAGTGCTGGTGGATACTACTGGTGTTATGTAGAAGATTATGATTCATTTATTCCGTTAAATCCATTAGATGAAAAGCCTGTGGCAAGAATAGATAAGACCAACTATGAAAATGTTGTTTTTTATAAAAACATAAGTGAAGCAGCAAACAAAAATAAAATCGAAAGTCCTGAACTTATAAGTAGATGCTGCAATGGCAAACAAATTTCAACTGGTGGTTTTTATTGGTGTTATCAAGAAGATTATAATTTAGATTGGAAACCACGAAAGAATGGTAATTTTACAAAAGTAATTTGCATTGAAACAGGTGAAAAATTCGATAGGATTATTGATGCAATAGACAAATATCCAAATGCTGTAAATATTAAAAGAGCACTTAAAAAAAGTAGTTGTACAGCAGCTGGTTTACATTGGGCATATGTTGAGAATTTTGATGAAAATTATCACATAGAAGATAGGAAGAAAACAACAAAAAAAGTTATATGTATTGAAACAAAGAAAGTGTATGATTCAATGATTGAAGCATCAAAAGAGTGTAATATATTGCCGTCGGAATTAAGCAGGTGTTGCTCTAATAGTGCTCTTACAGCAAAAGGTCTTCATTGGTCTTATTTAGAAAATTATGGCGACAATTATGTTGTGCAAGAAAAAATGGTATCAAAGCATGGAATGAAATATGTTGAATGTGTAGAAGTTCAAAAAACCTATCATAGCATTGCTGATGCAAGTAGAGATACTGGAATAGATATTAGTAGTATAATTAGGGTTTGTAAAGGAAAACAAAAAACCGCTGGTGGATATCATTGGAAATATGTAAACGATTAATGTGCATATAAAAGCGATAGTACGCCGCAATATGAAAAAACTGCGCTAAAAATTCAGTTTTGAAAACAAACACAAAAGACAATTTGTTGTTTGTTTTTTTATTGTATGATATAATAGGTGCAAGAGGAAAAGTATGAAAACAATGATTTTGGCATCAGCAAATGCGCACAAGATTGAGGAGTTTCAAGAGCAATTTCCAGACTATCATGTGCAATCTTTAAAGGACATTGGATTTGATGAAGAGATAGAAGAAACAGGAAAGACATTTGAAGAAAATTCTATGATCAAGGCGAGGGCAGTTGTGCAGTTTTTGAAAAGACAGAAAAAGAATGTTGATTTTGTTGTTGCGGATGACAGCGGGCTTTGTGTTGATGCTTTGCATGGAGAACCTGGGATTTATTCTGCAAGATATTCTGGGGATCACAATCCTCCTGCAAATAGAGCACGATTGCTGAAAGAATTGCAAGGAAAGGAAAACAGAAAAGCTCGTTTTGTTTGTGTGCTTGTGAAAATGACGATGGATGAACATTACAAAGTTTATGAAGGGTTTGTTGATGGGAAAATTTTGACAGAAGAAAGAGGGGATAACAGCTTTGGGTATAATTCACTCTTTTATAGCAACGAGTTGAGAAAGACTTTTGGAGAAGCAACAATAGAAGAAAGAATGAATGTTTCTCACAGAGGTCGAGCAATTGAAAAATTGAAAAAAGATTTATAAAAAAAGGCATGCATTTGCATGTCTTTATTTTTCTTTTGTTGCAAGTCTTTCATGTGCACAGAAACAAGTTTGTTGAGTTTTTCAACAAAATGCTTGCTTTTTTCTTTTTTTATGCTATAATAAATTCATACCAATTTGGTAGGAATTTGATGAGGTTGAAATGAAAAAGTTGTTGGAAATCAAAAATTTGAGTGCAAAGGTTGGAGAAAAATCCATTTTGAATGGACTTACTCTTTCTGTGAAAGCTGGTGAAGTTCATGTTATTATGGGACCGAATGGGGCAGGAAAGAGCACACTTGCAAATGTGATTTTCAACAATCCAGCATACACAAAAACGTCGGGGAAAGTGATTTTTGATGGTGAAGATATCACAAATGCAAAAACGGATGAAATTGCCAGAAAGGGAATTTTTATGTCTTTTCAATCACCAGAAGAAATTGCTGGTGTGAGTGTCTTTAATTTTCTCAAAACTGCAAAGGGAAAAATTGAAAACAAGACAATCAGCTACTTTGATTTGAAGGAAGAAGTTGAAAAAAATGCAAAAGCATTGAAAATCAAAAATGAAATGATAAACAGAGATTTGAATGTTGGATTTTCTGGTGGAGAAAAAAAGAAAAATGAAATTTTGCAAATGTTGACATTAAAGCCAAAACTTGCCATTCTGGACGAGACAGATTCCGGGCTTGATGTTGATGCGATCAAAATGGTCTCAAAGGGAATTTCTCTTTTTAAAAACGCAAATAATGCTGTTTTGATCATCACACACTCAACAAAAATTTTGCAGGCGCTTGACGTTGACAAGGTTCATATTTTGATCGACGGGAAAATTGTTTACAGCGGAGATGCCGAACTTGCAAAAGTGATCGAAAAAGATGGGTATGAAAAGTTTAAGGCAGGTGCAAACAATGCCTAAAACGAGATTGAAAGAAATCAATCACAACATTTATGACTTTAAAAATGCTGATGATTTTGATTATAAAATAAAAAAAGGGCTCACGGAGGATATCGTCCGTGATATTTCCAAGCAGAAAAAAGAACCAAAATGGATGCTGGATCTTCGTTTGAAAGCTCTTGAAATTTACAATCAACTTGAACTGCCAACATGGGGGCCAGATTTGAGTGAGCTTGACATGAACAACATTTCAACTTATGTCAGACCAAAGACAGGTATGAAGACAAAGTGGGAAGATGTGCCAAGCGAAATCAAGGAAACTTTTGACAAGCTTGGAATTCCAAAGGCAGAACATGAATATTTGGCAGGAGTGGGTGCGCAATATGATAGTGAAGTTGTCTATCACTCAATTCAAGAAAGTTTGCTGAAACAAGGGGTAATTTACACAGATATTGACACCGGAATCAGAAAATATGCAAAATTGTTTAGAGAATACTTCTCAAAATGTGTGCCACTTTCTGATCATAAATTTGTGGCATTGCATTATGCAGTGTTTTCTGGTGGAAGTTTTGTGTATGTGCCAAAGGGTGTGAAATTGGAAATGCCATTGCAGTCATATTTCAGACTCAATTCACCGGAAAGTGGGCAATTTGAACACACTCTCATTATCGTTGATGAGGGAGCAAGTCTGCATTTTATTGAAGGGTGCAGTGCTCCAAAATATAACAAAGTGAATTTGCATGCGGGTTGCGTTGAGCTTTTCGTCAAAAAAGGTGCAAGTTTGAGATATTCAACAATTGAAAATTGGTCAAAGAATATGTTGAACCTAAACACAAAAAAGGCAATTGTTGAACAAGATGCCAAAATGGAGTGGATTTCCGGAAGCTTTGGCAGCAAAATTTCCATGCTGTATCCAATGAGCATTTTGAAGGGAGACAACTCGCACACAGAATACACGGGCATTTCGTTTGCTGGCAAAGGACAGAACCTTGACACAGGGTTTAAAGTTGTTCATGTTGGGAAAAACACTTCAAGCATTGTAAATTCTCGCAGCATTTCAAAAAATGGCGGGATTGCAACATACAGAAGTTTGGTGAAGATTTTGCCAAATGCAACAAATTCAAGTTGCAGTGTGACTTGTGATGGATTGATGCTTGACAACCTTTCCAGGAGTGACACGATTCCTGTCAATGATGTTCAAAACAATGATGTTGAATTTTCGCATGAGGCAAAAGTTGGAAAAATCAGTGACAAAGCAATTTTCTATCTCATGAGCAGAGGGCTCAACGAAGAAGATGCAAAAGCCATGATTGTCAGAGGGTTTGCAAATCCAGTCTCAAAAGAGCTTCCTGTTGAATATGCAGTTGAGATGAACCGCTTGATAAATCTTGAATTGGAGGGCAGTATAGGATGAAAATAAATCAAACACCATATCGCACTTCAAGAAATTACGGCATAAACAACATTGAAGTTGATGAGTCACTTTTTGACAAAAAATTGCTTCCGTTTGCAAATTTTGCGGTCGAAAATGCACAAAAAAGTGAAATAGATGGCAATATGAAAGTGAAAACCGATGCATCTATTGACAAAAAACTTTCAGAGCAACTTGAAAAAAGTGCAAACAAAAAAGTAAAATTGATGATTGATAAAGACACTGACAAGCCAATTCTTGTCACATACACATTTGATGGCAAACATCAAAATCTTGCTGACGTGCTCAATATCGTTGTTGCGAAAAATGTCAAAGCACAAGTGATTGTAAACTATCAATCGAGTGTGAAAGCATATCACAATTGTCAAATCAAAAGTGAAGTTGAAGAAAACGGAAAACTTGATGTATGTGTTTCAAGCAACTTGGAGAACGAAAGCAGCAGCTTTGTTCTTTTTGAAAACATTTTGTCGGAGCGGGCACAAATCAATCACACAATCATTGATTTTGGTTGCAAAAATTCCATCCAGAATTTCCATGCAAAACTTCTTGGTGATGAGGCAAAGTGCGATTTAAAGGCCATGTATCTTGGCAAAAATGACGATGTTATTGACTTGAATTATTTGCAAGATGTGTATGGGAAAAATTGTGAAGCAACGATCAATGTTGTGGGGACTCTTGATGAAATTGCAATCAAAAATTTCAAAGGCACAATCAATTTTGTGAAGGGATGCAAAAAGAGTTTTGGAGCAGAGGATGAATTCTGTATGCTTCTGTCAAAAGATGCAAAATCCAAAGCATTGCCAATGTTGCTTTGCGGGGAAGAAGATGTTGACGGCAGACACAGCTCTTCTGTTGGAAAAGCAGATGCAAAAGAACTTTTCTATGTGATGTCAAGAGGTCTGTCGCAAAATGAGGCACTCAAACTGATTGTCAAAGCAAAATTAAATGTGATTGTTGATAGTATTTTTGACGAAGAGTTCAAAACAAAAATGTTGAAAGAAATTGATGGGAAGTTAAACAATGAAAAGAATTAGTGAAATCAAAAAGCAGTTTCCAATTTTTGAAAATAGTGATGTTGTGTATTTGGATAGTGCAGCGACATCACAAAAGCCAAAATGTGTTTTGGAAGCGATGCAAAAATTTTATCAAACAGAAAATGCAAATCCATATCGTGGAGCATACGGATTGAGTGTGACTGCAACAGAAAGCTACAACAAAGCAAGAAAAGCTGTTGCAAAATTTATCAATGCCAAATTTGCAGAAGAAGTGATATTCACAAAAAATGCCACAGAGAGTTTGAATTTGATTGCCTATTCTTATGGTTTAGACAATTTGAAGAAGGGCGATGAAATCGTGCTTTCAATCATGGAACATCACTCTGCGATTGTTCCTTGGCAAAAAGTTGCAAAAGAGAAAAAAGCAACACTCAAATATCTTTATATTGACAAAAATTTTGAAATTCCAGCACAAGCAATTGAGGAAAAAATCACAGACAAAACAAAAGTGGTGTGTGTGTTGAGTGTTTCAAACGTTTTGGGTGCAAAAAACGATCTTCAAAAAATCATTGAAAAAGCACATTCTGTTGGAGCTATTGTTGTTGTGGACCTTTCTCAAAGTGTGGCTCATTCACAAACAGATGTTCAAAAACTTGACGCCGATTTTGCTGCATTTTCAGCACACAAAATGTATGGGCCGCTTGGGTTGGGAGTCCTTTACGGAAAGAGAGATTTGCTTGACCAGATGAAACCATTTTTGGCTGGTGGAGATATGATTGAATTTGTTTATGAACAAGAAACAACATTTGCTCCGTTGCCAAACAAATTTGAAGCTGGCACACAAAATGTCGCAGGCGCGATTGGACTTGAAAAAGCCATTGATTTCATCAATGAAATCGGTTTAAAAAACATTGAAAAACATGAAAAAATTTTGGCTGAATATGCTTATGCAAAACTTTCAAAATTGCCGTTTGTTGAAGTTTACTCTTCTGGCAAAAATTTGACTTCTGTTTTGTCTTTCAACATCAAGAAAGTTCATCCTCATGACGTGGCAAGTTTCCTTGACAACAAGGAAATTTGTGTTAGATCAGGAAATCATTGCGCACAGCCACTTTTGAGATTTATGGGGCTTGACAGCACCTGCCGCATCAGTTTTGGAATCTACAACACAAAAGATGACGTTGACAAACTGATTGTGGCACTCAAAGAAATTTATGCAAAATTTGAAAAGTATATAAAGGATTGATTATGAACGAATTTGATCAAGTGTATAACGAATTGATAATGGAGCACAGCATCAGCAGCCCAAACAAAAAAGATTTAGACAGGCCAACTGCTTGTCTTTTGGGGCATAATCCAAATTGTGGAGATGAAATCAAACTTGAAATTATTTTGAAAAATGGGGTTGTTGAAGATGCAGCATTTTCTGGGCATGGCTGCGCCATTTCTCAAAGTTCAACATCAATCATGATTGACATTTTGAGAGGAAAAACAATCGAACAAGCCAAGCAGATTATTGCGATTTTTATAAAGATGATCAAAAGAGAAAAAGTGTCTGCAAAAGAGAAAAAACTTTTGGGCGATGCTGTGGCTTTTGAAAACATTTCAAATATGCCAGCAAGGGTGAAATGTGCACTTCTTTCTTGGCACACAATGGAAGATCTTTTGACAAAGTGATGCAAATATATGGAATTTTGTTTCCATATATTTTTTTCTTTTGGTATAATTGAAATAGGAGAAAAAATGAAACATTTAAGTCAAAATGTTAGGGTTGCAATTGAGAAAGATAATCCAGCAATTGTCAGAATTGAAGACAAGTGTATAAAGTGCGGACAATGTGCTCGCATATGCAATGCCATGATGAGTGTCAACAATTATTATGATTTGGAAAAGACAAATGACAATGCCGTTTGTGTTCATTGTGGACAATGTTTGAAAGTTTGCCCACAGGATGCAATTGTTGGAAGAGATGATTATCAGCAATTGCAAAAACTGATGAAAGACAAAAACAAAATCTTTGTTGTGTCAACAGCGCCATCAGTGAGAGTTGGCCTTGGAGATGAATTTGGTTTTGCCAAAGGAGAGTTTGTTCAAGGCAAGATGGTTGCACTTTTGCGTGCGCTGGGATTTAATTATGTTTTGGACGTGAATTTTGGTGCAGATTTGACAATATGTGAGGAGGCTGCAGAATTTGTTGAGAGACTAAAAAACAACAAAAATCTGCCACATTTTACAAGCTGTTGTCCAGCATGGGTACGTTTTGTGGAATACTTCTATCCAAATCACCTTGCAAATCTGTCAACGTGCAAAAGTCCAATAGCGATGCAAAGTGCGATGATAAAGAGTTATTTCGCACAGGCAATGAAAATTGATTCAGGCAAAATTGTCAATGTTGCTGTGACACCATGTGTTGCAAAAAAAGCAGAGATAAAAAGAGCCGAACTTTCTGGAACAGATTTTGTCATCACAACGGCAGAACTGGCAAAATGGGCAAAAGAAAGAAAAATTGATATCAGCAAGTTGGAAGATGACAACTTTGATAGTTTGATGGGAAAGGCAAGTGCTGCTGGAACGATTTTTGGAAACACTGGTGGAGTGTGTGAGGCCGTTTTGAGGACGGCATATCACAATTTGACGGGACAGGATAGTGCTAATTTGCAACTTAATTTGAATTTTGTCAGAGATTATGATGGTTTCCGTGATGCAGAAATTGTGTTGGGAGACAGAAAAATCAAGGTTTGCATCTGTTTTGGTCTTGCAAATGCAAGAAGGTTGATGGAAATGATTGACGGAGGTCAACATTTTGATTTGGTTGAAGTTATGGCTTGTCCTGGTGGGTGTATTGGTGGTGCAGGCCAACCAAAGCATCTTGGCGAAGAAGCTGAATATGAAAAAGAAAGAATAAAATCACTTTACAAGCGAGACAAAAAACTCAAATCAAGTGCCGCACACACAAATAGGGACATACAAAAACTTTATAAGACTTTCTTGAAAGCACCAAATAGCGAATTGGCAGAAAAATATTTACATACAAAATTTTATGACAGAAGTGATGAAGTTGGCGGCGGTGTTTAACGACAATTATTGACATAAAAAATAGAGTTGTCAATTTTTGGTTGACATAAAAACTTTACTTTTTGCAGCCAAAAATCTATACTATGTGTATCAAAAGGAGAAGAAAGAAAAAATGAGACTTAAACCATTGTTTGACAGGGTTGTGTTGCTTCCAAAAGAGGCAGAAAAAGAAACAAAAAGTGGAATTATTCTTCCAACAGCATCCGCGGAAAAGTCGCAACTTGCAAAAGTTGTTGCAGTTGGTGAAGGCGGCTTTGTTGATGGGAAAGAAGTGAAAATGCAAGTGAAAGTTGGTCAGGAAGTTTTGTATGCAAAATATAGCGGAACGGAATTTTCACTTGACGGAGAAAAATATATTGTTGTAAAGCAGACAGACATTTTGGCTGTTGTTGAGTAAGGAGAAAAAGATGGCAAAAAAGATATTGGAAGGGGAAAAGGCAAGAAAAAGTCTTGAAGCTGGTGTAAACAAGCTTGCTGACACGGTGAAGATCACACTTGGTCCAAAGGGAAGAAATGTTGTCCTTGGAAAGAAGTATGCTTTGCCACTCATCACAAATGATGGAGTGACAATTGCAAAAGAAATTGAACTTGCTGATCCATTTGAAAATTTGGGTGCAGAACTTATCAGAGAAGTTTCTGTGAAGACAAATGATGTTGCTGGTGATGGAACAACAACTGCATGTGTTTTGGCACAAGCAATCATCAGAGAAGGGCTCAAAAACTTTACGGCTGGGGCAAATCCAATCATTTTGAAAAAGGGAATTTTCAAAGCAGTGGATGTTGCTGTTGAGCAATTGAAAAACATTTCAAAACCTGTTGCAAGTTCGAAGGATATAGAACATGTTGCAAGCATTTCCGCTGGTGACGAAGAAGTTGGAAAACTTATTGCACAGGCAATGGAAAAAGTTGGAAAAGATGGTGTCATCACAATTGAAGAGTCACAGACAATGAACACCGAGCTTTCTGTTGTTGAAGGGATGCAATTTGATCGTGGATATTTGTCTCCATATATGAGCACAAACACAGAAAAAATGACTGCCGAACTTGAAAATCCATACATTTTGATTACGGATAGAAAGATTGCAAACCTCAATGAAATTTTGCCAATTTTGGAACAGATTGTCAAAGTTGGCGGAAAACTTTTGATTATCGCTGATGACGTTGAGGGAGAAGCTCTCACAGCACTCATTTTAAACAAACTTCGTGGTTCACTTTCTGTTGTTGCAGTCAAGGCACCATCTTTTGGAGACAAGAGAAAAGCAATGCTGGAAGATATTGCAATTTTGACTGGTGGAACTTTTGTGTCTGTTGACCTTGGAGTTGAGTTTAAAGATGTTGTCCTTGAAGATTTGGGCAGAGCAAAAATGGTGAGAGTTGACAAAGATTTCACAACCATTGTTGAGGGAGCAGGGGACAAAGAAGAAATTGCAGGAAGAGTCAAACTTATCAAAGAACAAGTTAGACTTGCCACAAGTGATTATGAAAAAGAAAAATTGCAAGAAAGACTTGCAAAACTTGCCGGTGGTGTTGCAGTTGTCAAAGTTGGTGCTGCAACAGAAGTTGAAATGAAAGAGAAAAAACTGCGCATTGAAGATGCACTTTCCGCCACAAAGGCTGCTGCCGAAGAAGGAATTGTTCCTGGCGGTGGTGTTGCACTTTTAAAAACAACACCAAAAATCAGAGAACTTGTTGAAACACTCACAGGAGATGAAAAGACGGGTGCTGCAATTGTGCTTCGTGCAGTTGAAGAACCTGTAAGACAAATCGCTGCAAATGCTGGAGTTGATGGTGGCGTTGTTGTAAACAAAATTTATGAAAACCTTGATAAACCAGCTTATGGTTATGATGCTCTAAACAACGAATATGTTGACATGGCAAAGAAGGGAATTCTTGATCCAACAAAGGTGGCACGATCTGCACTTCAAAATGCCGCATCAGTTGCTGCAACACTTCTCACAACAGAAGCTCTTGTTGTGGAAATTGAGGATAAAAAAGAGCCTCAACCAGAAGGTGAGGACTATTAAAACAGACAACAAAAAAGACCAGATTTCTGGTCTTTTTTTTATTTTGTGAAATTTGTGAAAATATTAATGTTTTCTGCTGTTTCTTGTTGCGCGTGTTCAAGAGCAGCTTGTCTATTTTCTTCGGCGATACGTTCTTGTTCCACTCTTTGTCGTTCTTCAAGTTCTTTCTGTATACGTTCTGCATTTTGGTTTTCAATATTCTTGTACTCATTAAATTTCTTTTCTTCACAGAGATCTAACAAACTTTCTTGTTCTACTTCAAATTGTTTGATTTCGTCAATGCTTGCATGATTTTCTTGAAGTGTATCCAACTTATTATGAAGATATTTGATCACAGCATCATCATAACCCTTCAACCAAATTGCTCTGTCAGCTGCAAACTCTTCTGTTGGGATGTAAGCATACAAATTAGGACATTTTTCAAGAATGTGGTTTCTTGTTGCTGGAAAAGCATTTGCCATTGCATGTTGAAGTGTGGCTGGCTCAACAAGTTTTGCAAATTCTGGATTGTTTGCATATAAATCCAAAAATGTATCAAGATACTTTGAATATTTGCTGAATTCATCATATCCCATATTGTATGGTTGACCATAACGGAAAAGCAAATCTAACAGGGTTGCATTTTCAGGGTCTTCCAAAGAGTTTAATTCTTGGAATACTTCCCACAATGTTCCTTTTGTTGCATTAAGATCCCATGGTGTGGTGTCATAAAGATTTTTAACTGATGTAAATAATGGTGCGTTGAAAAAACGAACTCCATTAAGAGGACTCTTCCCAACATCTTCTGTTACAAGTTCTGTAAATTTTGCAATATTACCAGAACGAAGATTGAGAACTATTTCCAAAATTTCATTATCAAGAGCATATAAATCAAGCTTTCTTTTTGTGTTTTCCATAACTTACCTCACTTTTCTTTATTATACCAAATTTGGGCAATTTGTCAATATGTAACATGCGAAAAATGTTAATCTTGACCTATTATAGTAATTATTTTATAAATATTTTGAGCAAAAAAGAGGACTTTGGGTGGCAAATGTGGTATAATCTTTTATAGCGTTTTTTGGAGGTTCTTTGGAAAGTAAAGGTTTCTCTGTTGACTGGCTTGCAGAACTCAAAAGAAAAAACAATTTGGTTGACATTGCATCAAATTATTTAAAATTGGAGCAAAAAGGCAGCAGATTTTGGGCATGTTGTCCATTTCACAGCGAAAAAACACCATCTTTTGCAATAAGTCAAGATGGAGTTTATCATTGCTTTGGATGTAAGGAATCTGGAGATGTGATCAAGTTTATTGAAAAAATGGAAAACATGGAATTTATGGATGCCATAAAATTTTTGGCTGAAAAAGCCGGCATGGAAGTTCCAGAGTTTCAGGGGACGGGAAAAACCAAAGAATATCAAAAAGCAAAAGAAAAGATGTTGTCTGTGCTTGATTATGCCTATAAACACTATGTTGAAAATTTATATAACAAAGAGGCAAAACCTGCACAAGACTACATAAAGTCAAGAAAGTTCACAAGAAGAGAGCTTGAAGATTTCAAGATTGGATATTCAAAGGATTGGAACGATTTGCCAAACTATTTGCAGAGCAAAGGATTTCAAGAAAAGGAATTGCTTGAAAGTGGGGTTTGCATAAAGAAAGATGACAGACTTTTGGATCCTTTGGCGAAGAGATTGGTCTTTCCAATTTTTAATGCACTTGGGGATTGTGTTGGATTTAGCGCAAGACTTCTTGAAAAGAAACCAGAGTTTGCAAAATACAAGAACACAGCAGAGTCACAACTCTTTCAAAAGAGAAAAATTGTTTACGGAATCAATATTTTGCGCAAACAAAAACAACAACATTTGGTTGACAACGTGATTCTGGTTGAAGGGCAAATTGATGTTATTGCCATGCACAAAGCTGGATTTAAATCTGCTGTGGCTTGCATGGGGACTGCAATGACTGAATTCCATGTGTCAGAATTGAAGAAATACAGCGACAACATCATCCTGTGTTTTGATGGAGACGCGGCTGGAATTAAAGCAACCATGCATGCAATTGGGTTGTGGAGAAATGAAAACGTGAATTTGAGAGTTGTTCGCTTGCCTGATGGCCATGATCCAGATGAAATGCTCAATGGTTCGACAGATGGCAAAGAGCAATTGACAGAGGCAATTGAAAATGCCGTAAACTATATGGACTTTTTGATTGATTATTACAGATCAAAACATGATTTGGACAAACCAGAAGAAAAGAACAAGTATGTCAAAGAAATTTTGGCAGAGATAAGAAAACTTGGAAGTGCGGCACTCTTTGAACCTTATCTTGAAAGGGTGAGAGATATCACAAAAATTCCTATTGACATTTTGAGAAGAGAAGTGTCAAGCGAACCAGAAACAAGACCGGTTGTCAGAGAAGAAAAACAAAAACAGACAAACACAATCAACAGCGATGAAAAAGCACCAATATTTATTTTGGCAGCATTGTTGCACAAGAAAAATGTTGTGGACAAGCGCATAGATTACAGCAAGTTGCTCGTTGGATATGAAAAATATCTTGATCTTATTGCAAAAGATTTGCCGCTTTCAGCAATTTTTGATTTTGAAGGGGCAAGCGAAGATGCTTTTCTTATGGAAATTGTAAATTTCAATTTTGCAAGTTTTGAAAAAGATGAGGAAAGATATTTTAAAGAGTGTTTGTGGAAGGTTGCAGAAGCAAGGCTCAAAAAAATGCAAGAAGAATTGAGTGAAGAATATAAAACTTGTGAAGACATCACAAAACGTGGAGAAATTGCTGCCAAACTTGGGAAATTGGCAATGCAACTTCGAAACAAGAGTTTGGAGGAATTTAATGGCAGAAAGTAAGGAAGAATTGGCAAAGATCAAACTTATGCACGAAAAAGTTTTGGCACTTGCAATGAAAAAAGGATCGATAAACGAAGAAGATGTTTATTTTTCTCTTTTGAAAGTTGGTGACAATGCAACAAATGTGGACAAGTTTATTGCACAACTAAAAAAACGTGGAGTAAAAATCATCAAAACAAATGATGAAGATTTGCTCAAAGACAACTTTTCAGATTTGGTTATGTCAGCAAATGTTGACGATCCAGTGAAGATGTATTTGAAAGACATTGGAAAAGTCCCGCTTCTTTCTCTGGATGAAGAAAGAGAACTTGCAAAGAAAGTTATGGAAGGGGATGAGTATGCAAAGAAAAAACTTTGCGAATCAAACCTACGTCTTGTTGTGTCTGTTGCAAAAAAATATGTTGGAAAGACTTCAATGTCATTTTTGGATTTGATACAAGAAGGCAACATGGGTCTTTTAAGAGCTGTTGACAAATTTGATTACACAAAAGGATTCAAGTTTTCAACATACGCAACATGGTGGATCAGACAAGCCATCACACGTGCCATGGCTGATCAATCCAGAACAATCAGAATTCCTGTTCACATGGTGGAGACCATCAACAAATATGTCAAAGTTTCAAGAACCCTCATGCAAAAACTTGGGAGAGAACCAAGTGTTGATGAAATTGCAAAAGAGATGGGTATGTCAGTTGAAAAAGTGATGGAAATTCAAAAAACGGCACAAGATCCAATTTCTCTTGAAACGCCAATGGGAGAAGAAGACGATGGAAAAATGGCAGATGTCATTGAAGATGAAACAGCGAAATCTCCAATTGAGTATGCCACACAAACTTTGCTCCGAGAGCAACTTTTGGCTGTTGTTGACACTTTGACACCAAGAGAACAAGAAGTTATCAGACAACGATATGGACTTTTGGATGGCAAACAAAAGACATTGGAAGAAGTTGGAAAAGAATTTTCTGTCACGAGAGAACGTATCAGACAGATTGAAGCAAAAGCGCTTCGCAAACTTAAAGCTCCAAACAGAAGCAAGAAACTTTCTGACTTTGTGGAGTAAGGAGGAAACATGAATATTGAAGGTGTTTTAAAATATCAAAAGAAGGACGAGGAACTTTACAAGGTTGAACAAAAACTTGTAAATAGCCCATATCGCAAGAAGGCAAATGAGCTTGCTGCGATTGCAAAGAAGGCACAAGCCACTTCAACAGAGCTTGAAAACGAAGCGGAAAGATTGATTGAAGAAATTGCTGATATCAAAAACAAATATGCAACAAACAAGACAAAAACTGATGAAGTTTTGTCATCAAAGACAGATGGTCTTACAATGGAAGATATTGACAAGTTGACCACCTTGAAATCAAAACTTGTTTCAAATCTAAATATTTTGGAAAAAATGTTGCAAAAAAGTGCTGAAAATGTGAACCATATTTTGGCAGAATTCAACAAAACAAAAAAGACATATGAAGATGCAAGAAATCAATATGCAGTATGCAAGCAAAAGATTGATGAAGAAACAGCAACTTTGACACCAGAAAAAGACAAAATTGCAAAAGAACTCGCCGCATTGGAAAAAGATGTTGACCCAAAACTTTTGGCAGAATACAAGAAAAAGAGGGCAGACAACATTTTCCCTGTTATTGTTCCACTTGAAAATAACAACTTTTGCGGCAGATGCAGAATGGAGCTTCCAAAGGCAGCGACATCACGCATCAAAGAGACAGGAGTTATCACTTGTGAACACTGCAAAAGATTTGTTTACAAGCCATAAATAAAAGAGCAGAGCAAATGCTCTTTTTTTTCTGCTAAAATTTTTTAAATTTTTGACAAATGGGTATTGACTTTTGGTTGTGTTAGAGTTATTATAAAAACAACTTAAACAAATGATAAGAAGGGGATAGGAATATGATTGTTAACAGAGAATTGACAGAAGAAGACATTGATGTATTGACAAACAGAGTCAAAGATGAAGAAAAGCAACAAAGGGTTCTTGCTTCAAACATGAGAAATGGGCGCCAAAGTGTGCCGCCAAAGCCTTATGTTGACAAAGCAAAGATCATTACAACACAGAAGAAAGAAAGAATCAAATTCCAGTTAAAGCAATTGAGGGCAATGGAAGAAGCCGAAGATTGCGAGGAAGTAGAGTCTTACGCCGAAGCAGAAAGGGAAAAATAAAATTAAAAAGCTTCTATCAGAAGCTTTTTTTTATGAAATTTTTTATTGCGCACACAAGCCTCTCAACTTCTTGATATGTGTTGAAAAGGCTGAACGAAACCCGCACAGCACCAGTTTCAAGAGTGCCAAGAGATTTGTGTTTGAGTGGGGCGCAGTGATAACCAGAACGGACACAGATGCTCCATTTTTGATTTAGATAGTTTGCAATGTCAGTGGAATTGAAACCATCAATGTTGAAGGCAAAGACTCCGCTGACATTTTCTGTTTTTGTGTATATTTTGACAGGCAATTTTGAAAGTTCGTAGTGCAAATAGACAACAAGATCTTCAAGTTTGGAATGTATTTCTTGAAAGTTTTCTTGCACAAATTTCACACCCTCTCCAAAGCCCAAAATTGCGGGAGTGTTGAGTGTGCCAGCTTCCAATCTTTCTGGCAAAGTGTTTGGCATGGAAAGTTGCAACGAATTTGTCCCTGTTCCACCAAAACGATAAGGATTTATGTCAAAATCTCCATTTATGCAAAGGCACCCAACACCTTGTGGGGAATAGAACCCTTTGTGTGGGGCAAATGTGAGAAGGTTTATGTTTTCTTCTTGCATGTCGTAAACATAATGTCCACCACCTTGTGCACCATCCACCAAAAACAGAATTCCTCGTTCATGCAAATTTCGTCCAATTGTTTTTATATCTGCCACATCACCATTGACATTTGACACATGGTTGCAAATGACGAGATAGGTGTTTTCCTTCAAACATTTTTCAATATCTTCCCAAACAATTCCAGAGCCACTTTGTTCTGCAACAGAATATGAGAAGGAGTTGTCAATCGATGCCAAATGCTCCAAAGGGCGCAAAACAGAGTTGTGCTCGTTGATTGTGCAGACAACATGCCCACCAGGCCTGTAAGTGCCAAAAATCGCAGAATTTAGGGCGTCTGTGCAATGCAAAGAAAAGACAATTTTGTCTGGTGTTGTGTCGACGTATTCTGCCAGCAACTGACGAGTTTTTTCCACTTCGAGTGCAGTTTTTATTGATTCTTTGTGTCCACTTCTTCCTGGGTTTGCTGTGTAAAAATTGAGAGCATTGAGCACCGCCTGCTGAACTCTTTTTGGTTTTATGTTTGTGGAAGCAGAATTATCGAAATAGATCATTACATATCCTTTTAAACAAATTTTGTCATTATCAATATAATGAAATAGGGGGAGATTTTGTGAATATGGAGGTGCAATGAACTACACTTTGGCTGTTTTCACATCTCGCTTTGCAACACTCAATTTTGCAAATCTGTTGAGGTCACAAAATGTGCCGGTGGCTGTGATAAACACACCACAAAGCCTTTCAAGAGCTTGCGGAATTTCTGTGAAGTTTTTGAGTGATTTTTACCCCTTGGCCAGACAAGTGTTGATTGCAAGGGGTGGACAAAACACTTTTGTCGGGTTTTTCATTTTGACAAATGATAGGGGTAGACAAGTTTTGCGACAAATATAAAAAAGGCATTGATTTGCCTTTTTTGCATAAAATATGTCCATGAAATGGTTTTTTCCTTTGTTTTGTGCAATTTCTCTCGTTTTTTTGTCTGTGTTTGGCATAAGTTGTGTGTATGGGCATCTTTATCCAATCAAATATTCGCAAGAAGTGAGTTTTGCGAGCAAGAAATTTGGTGTTGGGAGAGATGTTATCTATTCCACAATCAATGTGGAAAGTGGATTCAACAAAAATGCAATTTCAAGCAAAGGTGCTGTTGGGCTAATGCAACTTTTGCCGAGCACAGCACAAGATTTGGCACAGAGGCTGAACATGGAGGATTTTGACCTACAAAATCCACAAGACAACATTTTGCTTGGAACATATTATTTGAGCATTTTGAAAACCAGATTTTCAGGGTGGAATGAAACTTTGTGTGCATACAATGCTGGGCCGACAAATGTCAGTTCTTGGCTGGCAAAAACAGAGTTTAGCGAAGATGGCAAAACATTAAAAAAAATCCCTTTCAAAGAAACAAGAGAATATGTTTTGAAATTTCAAAAAAATTTGAAATATTATTCAAAAAAGATCTAAAATCACATTTTGACTTTTTAACACATAAAATGAAATAAAAAATTGTAAAAATTTTGTTTAAAAACTTGTAAAAATTTTGCACATTTTATATAATCAATTTCGCATGATACTTTACATAATTTCACAAGTTTTATATGCACTTGGAATTGGGATTGAGGCAGTAAGTAAGGCGATGAAAAGGCAGCGTCTTATTATTTTGCTTATGACAATTGCAAGTGTGTTTTTTGTTGGGTCTTATTTATGTTTGCAATCACCAATGGGCGCTGTTGCAAATGGTTTGACTCTTATCAGAGGCATTGTCTATCTTTTGCTTGCAAGAAAAAATAAACCATACAAATATTATCTCATCCCAATCTTTTGCATTTTGATGGCGCTTGCAGTGGCGGTTTGGTATTTTTGGACCGGTCCACTTGACCTATTTTTGTTCTTTGGAGTGTGTTTTTCAACAATCGCATTGGCATTTAGAAACACTCTTTATTTGAGAATTTTTCTTATTTGTTCTGCATCACTTTGGGCAGTTTACAACTGCATTATCACAGCTTATGTCAACATGACATTTGACATTGTAAGCATTATTATTGTGATTGTTGCAATGATCATTTACGACATTAGACCAAGGATGAAAAAGCCACAGCAAGATGTGATGATTGAAAAGAAAAAAGAGACTGGAATGTAGTCTCTTTTTTGTTTGGTGGGGATAACAGGAGTTGAACCTGCACCCTTGCGGACTGGAACCTAAATCCAGCGCGTCTGCCAATTCCGCCATATCCCCATATTATTGAATTGCTGTTTGGAATTGGCAGCTGCCCAGCCGAGCGTAAGCGACGCCGACGAGCTTGCGAGTCTATTCCGCCATATCCCCAAACGTGGTTATATGCTAACACATTTTTGAAATTTTTGCAATAAAAAAACACCTTGCGGTGTTTATTTTGTTCTTGGAGGAGTGAGTCCCGCTTGACTATAAGCCCAACTTCTAACCTCATTGATGCTTTCTTCTAACTGACTTGCAGGTTTTCCTTCTTCTCTCATCTCTGTAAGAACTTTGGATGCCAATCTTGCTCCCAAGTGGCAGATAACTTCTTGTGTAAGACGTACTATTGGAGTTTGGCTGTGTGCCAAGAAATAATCTTCAACCATAGCCACAATGTCATAAGAATTTGCTTCTTTGTTGGACAACTCTTTCAATGCAACAAAATCATTGATTTGATTCAATTCTTCCGCTGTGTATTCTTGTCCACCCTTGTGTCTTGTGTTGATGTATTTTGCATATTCCTCATCAACCAATTTGTCCAATTTTTTATATTCAGCAGCTCTCACAGCGATTGTTCTGTCATCTTCGTCAACGTATGAGATTTTGCAGTATTCTTCCAAATCAATCAGTTTTTTTGTCAATGAAATTGGAAGATTTTCCTTCACTTCTTTCATGTCCAATTTTCTTTTGCGATCAAATGCATGAAGTCTCTCATACATAATATTCACAACCATTTGGTTTGAAATGAATTGTGGATTAACTTTGCAGCCTTCAAGAGCCTTTTTTCGCATAATTGCTATTTCTGTTTTTGTGAAATTTGACAATGGAATATCGTATGTTTTCATTTCCCCCTCACTTGTCAGTATTTTACCATAGGGTAAAGCGTCTGTCAATAGGCAGTTTTGTGAAAAGTGACAACAAAAAAACACCCGAATGGTGTTTCTTGGTGGCTCGCCCGGGATTCGAACCCGGGACCCCTTGATTAAAAGGCCAACCTTACAATTGGCTTTTCGTTAGAAAAATACGAAAGAGTAGATTTTGTTGACTAAACATCTGACTAAACTTTTTGTAAGAGAAACAGCAAGTTTCCCTTCTCTTTTTTAGCCCCGGCGCCGTGCAGGCGCCTCATCTAAAATCATACCAATTTTTGAGTGGTTGACGGCCAATTTCTACCACTCTTATTTATATAATATACAAGCTTATTATGTTCACATAATATATTTAGCTTATATATAAGTAAAGTTTATACTAGGATAAGTAAGTTATCTTTCTCTTTTTATTTATTTAAGTAATTTTTTCTTGATTCTTCTTTTTTTGCGGTAGAAGAAAATGCAATAATGGTAGAAATCGATTTTCTACCACTCAAACAGCAAAAAATAAGCCTGGCACCCTTGTGTCACGCTTTTTCACACAAAATATTCAGTTATAGGCCTATTTTTCAGCCAATTTTCTTAAAATCTTCATAGATCAATATCATTGTTTGACCTCTGGGGGATCTCTGGCCGGTCAACCAACGGGAGATCTGACTTGGATCCACCTTGTATCGAGTCGCCAAACCCTCTTGTGACAAGTGATATTTATCCATGATGGCCGTCAGCATTTCTTTGATGTTCATCATGCACCTCCACAAAATCTTTATATTGGTATATTTTTGTCATTTTTCTGTATCCCAGGTTTCTACTTTGTCCTGTCACAATTTGCGCCACTGGCGGCGAATTTTTGGCTCTATTGCGCAATTCTTGCATTGTGCATTTTATGCCGTATTCATCCATCTTTTTGCGGCTTATTGTTGAAAGAGCAAAGTATTTGTTTGAATCACATTGTGTAAATACGCTCATGCCCATATTTATTCTTCTCCTTTGTCCATAGCTTCTAAAAAATCGCCTAACGTTTTTGATTCTAAAAACATTTTTTTTGGTGGGAGTTCTATATCTTCTTTAAGTTTGGTTTTTGCATGTTTACAAGCTATTCCTGCAATAAATTCATAAAGTCCGTCATCTTTCATATCCTTCTCCTTTTAAATTGCAAAATGGCAACAACGCCGATTCGTTTCGCCGAACCAAATCGGCGTTATTAACGCAAAATTAGTAAATTTTGCTCCAATTGGTTTAAATTTTCTCATGTTTACCAAGCTCAATGTCAAAATTCCATCGGCTCATCATCGCACGAATCATGGCGTTGCTCATTGATTTTCGTTTGCGATTGATTTGAGCCCGATTTGGAATTTTTTAACATATTTGAGCTTTGGTTAGCTGTTGCTGATTCGGAAATTTTTGGTGCTTGTGAAATGGCTTCTACAAGCTCTATTGTTTCAACTTTTTCTTTGTTCGGAAACAGCTTTTGTCTTAACTTCGTTAACAAACCAGCTGGCTTTTCTGATTTCTTTTGTGCCATGAACTCCTTGTAATTATCATTATCAATGATTTTCATGACAGAGTTTGAGTGTGATTGTTGTATGGTCAAAAGACGAATAGATTCGTTCATTGATTTGGTTAACCACTTATACAGCTTTTTGTACTGACTTTTACTTAATCCTGGCACTCTTTCCAGTTTGCCAAGTTCTGTGTAGTAATAGTCAGTACAATCTGATAAGTTTTCAAATTGTTGTACGTAGAAGTAATCTTTGTTCATATCTACCTCCTACAACATACCAAATGCAACAACCGCCGTGTAGATATTTAGACAAATCATAATTCCACTTAAAACTGAAAATACAATGCCGGTTATTCTATACGCTCTGTTTAAAGATGTCGCTGTTGCAATGCTTGCAGCCAAGCTTGCGCCAGAGAAACAGATTGAGGCGATATAATAGCCGAGCAAAAGCGGAATTGTCAAAATAAGAGTAATTGTACCGGCCACAGAGCCATCATTAAGCTGTGAAAAACCAAAAGAGAATCCAAGCATAAGTGCAGATATAACAAACAGCACAACGGCGCTTATTAAGCTCCCTATTCGTTTTTCTTTTCCTTCTGTGTTTCTAACTTTTAGATTCATTTTTCTTTTGCTCCTTTCTGTAATTGTCCCAAGACGCCGGACGCTCATCTTTTATGTCGCTGTCGTATTCATAGTTTTTGTGATTGTCTTCAAAATCGCAAGCGTAATTGTATGGATCATAATGTTGTCTAATGTCTCCGTAAAATTCATATGAGAACTTTTTCCCGGCTTTTTTGTTTTCCCCAGAGATGTAAGCTTCAATTTCTGACTCTTCTTCAAATTGACGGCCCGTCCACCTTGTTTTGATAAGTTTGCCATTGGATAGAAACGTCTTTGACTTAATCTTCTTTCCGTGAACAATGAAAGTATGTTCACAACCCTGGATCAATGTGAAGACGTCAACAATCTGACGAATATCAACATGTACACGCATATATCTTTGTGATATTAAGAATATGTCCACAAAGATATGCCCGGACAATTCAAAAGCTTGTGAAACCCATGGTGGCAACGATTTGTTTTCTTTTGAGTCCCAATATCTCTGACACTCATCAAAAGCATAAACTCCATACGGAATCAATTTTTTGACCTCTGGTGCTTTTGGATGGGGGACGCCAAATTCAAATCCTGATATGTGATAGCTGTTCATATCTGGATAGTTTCTGTAAATATCAAAATTGGCAGAAACTACATGTCGTTGTGGTGGTAGAGTTAAGTTAAGCCCCTCGTTTTTGTTTTTTTCTTTTATATATGAAACAGCGTTTTCGTATCTGTCATTGAAATATTGCATGTCTTCATTCTCTATTCTGGCAACAACATACGATGTTTTACCTGTTCTCTTTTTTCCGCTTACATGCTCAATCATGTGTTTTTTCCTTTATTTTGTGCGAATTTCAAGTGTACTGCCACGTTTTACAACAACGCAGTGTTGATCCTTGAAAAGCGTTTGTGCAGCATTACGTTTTGCCGCTGGCTTTTTTACTGCGTTTTTCTTTGCTACCTTCTTTGTAACTTTTTTTGTTGTTTTTCTTGGTTTATTCATATTTTTCTCCTCCGTGTTTTATTTTTTTGTCAAAATGTATTGCATTTTTTCGTATCTTTGTGTATAATACTATTAAGAGATGAGGGATACAGAGTCCTGAAAGGGAACCATCGCATCTCTTTTTTTTATTTCTTCTTTTTTGTGATATGTCGCATGATAGATTTATCTATTGAATTAACAACTTTGACATCTTTATGTATTTTGCCGGCATTTTTAACTTTTGCTCGTGTTGTCCGTTTTACAACATATGCTTGTTCTTTGTGGTTGCGTTGAGGATTCTCTCGCAATGGAATATTTTTTTTGCCTGCTGTAATTGGAGAGTGAGTGATTGTAGCGCCAACAATTTCTCCTTTTTTATTTATTTTGATTTTCGTTTTATGTCCTCTGACGGATGTTGTATTAATGCTGACAACCATGCCGCTTTTTATTGGACGCTCAAAAGGTTTTTTCTTTGTCATTTTTTCCTCCGTATTTAGTTTTGCCTTTCGGCTGGTATGGTGTTGTTTTTATGGATAACTTTGGACTTTTTTGTTTTTTCTTTTGTATTTTTTTGCGCAATTTAAAAAGAGAATTTGCAAAAACAACACCATTGGTGGTGGGTAGTAATGTTCCCACCAACGCAGATGATTTTTCTTGAAAATCAACAAAATTTATTGTACCTACTCAACTGCAATCATGATATGATCGATTTTGAAATAAAGTAATCCAGTATAATCAATGTGTAGCTGAATTGTGTTATTTACAATCTCAACATCCCAGAAGTTGTGACTGCCGTCAAGAGTCACATTATACCAATAAGCATCGCTCTCAATAGCCTCATCATACACATATGTTTCAATTATATGGAGACGTACAGAAACATTACTTACACAGCGTGCTAATTGGGCGATTCCGGCATTGCTGAAAGTTAAACTAAAATCTTGGTCTAGTTCATAATCTTCCATCTCATACCATTCCCAACCTGTGTCTAATTCATAGTCATATAAGCAAGTATCGCCTAGAGAGTTACAATCTAGAGAGTTACAATAATCAACGATATCTACCAAAGTATAACTGCATGTATAATTCAAATGAATCGTAGTCCAATTCATATTAGAAGTGATTATATAAGAGGATCCGTCAAATATATCATTTGGGGATGAAGAAATTGAAAATCCGTCAAATGTAAAACCCGAACGGCTAGTGTCTATTGCACTAGCAAGAGTTGAGCCAACTTTTACTCTTTGTTGTCTGTATCCATTTTCCAGTATATTGTCAATAGAATCTTTAAGCTGCAATATTATTGATTGACTAAATTTTGCAACGTAAATTGTGTTGCTTGTAATAGCATTTGTTGAAACATTTACAATTGTTGTTCCATCCAATGTCCAACCATCAAATTCGTATCCGGTCTTTGTTGGTGTTCTTGGTGTTGTTGCATATGATCCACTTGTTACGATTTGAGTGTTGTATGTTGAGTTATCAACTTTGAAAGTTACGTCGTACTTGTATGTGATATCTGCAACAAATGTTGTGTTTGCTGTAATAGCATAAGTTGCTACATTTACAGCTGTTCCGTTGACTTTCCAACCATTGAAGATCTTGTATGTTGTATCAGCTACGCTTGGTGCAGTAGCAACATTTCCGTTTCTGATTGTTTGTGTTGACAATGTTGTGCTTTCATAAGCAAATGTTGCAGTAAATACTTGTGTAAATTTTGCAACGTAAATTGTGTTGCTTGTGATAGCATTTGTTGTTACGTTTGTTATTGTTGTTCCGTCCAATGTCCAACCATCAAATTCATATCCATTTTTTGTTGGCGCTGTTGGAAGTGTTGCACAAGATCCACTTGTTACAATTTGAGAAGTATAAGTTGAATTGTCAACCTTGAAGGTTACATCATACTTGTATGTAACATCTGCAACAAATTTTGTATTTGTGTTGATTACATAGTTTGACAAGTTAACAGCTGTTCCATTTACCTTCCAGCCATTGAAGATCTTGTATGATGTTGAAGTTGGATTAACAACACTAGCTGTTGATCCAGCTTGCAAAATTTGAATATTATAAACACTTCCGTCATACTCAAAAGTAGCAACAACTTGATTTGCACTTTGCAAAGAAGCAATGTAACTTTCGTAGTATGAGATTGAATCTTCCAACTCTGCAATTCTGTTGTTTAAAGTTGTAACAGAAGATGAGTTGCTTTGAATTTGAAGTGTTAAGCTTTGAACTTGTGCGTTTAAATTCATGATTTGACTATTCAAAGTTGAAATAGTATTCAAATTTGATTGATTCATTTGTTCAAGCTGTGTTTTCAAAGACATCAATGTGCTTACTTGTGTGTTTAAGCTTGTGATAGCATTTTGCTTGTTTGTAAGCTCTGTTTCATTGTTAGAGATTGTGCTTTCTAACGTTGAAATTTCAGCATTTAAGCCGGAGATCTCTGTGTTTAAACTAGAAATCAACGCAGTATTGTTGTCAATTACGTCATTTAAACTTGCAATAGTTGATTGGTTTATTGTAATTGCAGCTTGAAGATTTGCAATTTGATTTGCATAATCTCTGTTGTTATTTGTCAAAGAGTTGATTTGTGAATTGAGTTGTGAGACATTATCATTAAGATTTGTGATGGTGTCTCTGTAACCATTTATCAGCTCATCGTACTCTGACTTATCTTTCAAAGCGGTGTCGTATCCATCCTCATATGATTTTTGAATATCATCTTGGGTGTAGATACCGGTCCCGCTCATACCTTCTTTGACTTTGTTAAAGTTAATAACTCCCCAGGTAATACAAAAAATAAGCGCTCCGAGAAACAAAAAGCCAAAAATGAAAGCTAAAACTTTTCTTGTGGTCATATTTCCCTCCTTACAAGATTTCAACAACACTCAACCTGATTCCATTGTCAGAAAAGTATTGTTCCAGGAACGAAGCACTTTCTTGACCTTGTGTTGAGAGTGTGAGTTGAGTTTTGTTGCTTAAAAACTTGATTGATATGTTTAATTGTGAGTTATTAACTACTTGGCCATATTCATTGTAAAAATCCATTTTTACAACAGAATAGATACTGCCAGCATTAAACTCTGTATCCAAAAGAAGAAAACCATTTAACCATACCTGGTATTCTTTGTCCTCGCCATTAAAGTCATCTACTTTTAACAAATCGTTGTCAAAAGTGTATGTGTCAGTATCGTCATATAAGTCATGGTAAAAAACCAAGCTTGAAGAGGTATAATTAAAGCTTTCTTGGCTAAATTGATTGGATATGTCAATAGAGCCGTTTATGTAGCTTTTAGCTCTTAATTCTTTGTAGAATTGTGCGCCACAAAAAGCGCCTACAAAAATCAAAGCAAAGCAAATTAAATACGAATACCATTTCATTATGCAACCACCTCCGTATAATTAGAGTTTATAGATCCAGTAGCAAAATCAAAGGTTATACCATTCGTATGTTTTAGAGTTTGTAGTTTAGTGTTGTACAAACCTTTGTCTAACACAGAAAATGTTCCAGAGCCATTGATCGTCAGAGTGTCAATTTCAAAATTTTCAAATCCGTTGTAATCAATACCAATGATATTTTTGTCTTCATAGGACATGTCAATATTGATATTTACTTTTGTTCGTGGCATATCTTTGAAAAGAGTTTTTGTTGTTTGGCTCAAAGATGCAAAATAACCATCATAGACACTGCTGTATCTCAAAACGAGATCTTTATTTGACAATGTGTAGAGCATTCTTTCTTGCCAGTAAGTTGTATCAATATTTTGTTCTTCAATGTCATATTTTGAATTGCATTCAATAATACCGAACATTGATTGTGAGCTGTTTCTAGCACCATTTTCATCGTAGTGGAATTTACATACAGCATATGAAAAGATCTCATCAGCATAATTTTTATCTTTCCACTGGTTTGACTCATAGTCATATGGAGTGATAGTGAAGTAGTCACTTATGTTTAAAGTGATGTAGTAATCTCCATATCCTTGACTATTTGTTTTAACAGCTGTCAAAACATCATCAAAGACATCTCCATAGTCATAGTACAAAGTGTTGTAAACTATCTTCCAAAACAGCAAGTAGAAATATCTGTCATATTTCTTTGTCAGTTGCATCCTATAAGCTTGTTCGCCAATTTTGATGATCAGCTTTTCGTCTCTGTTCAATTGTGTTGCGACTTTACCACCGGACCAGCTAATCATATTAGTTGTGTCATAATAGTAAAAATCTTCAACTACACGATCGTTTACTTCTCTTTCACTTTTACCAGTCATGTCTTTCGTGTATGTTTCAAAATTTCCAATATACTGCATACCAGTTGAACGACATGAGGCAACAGATAGTGTATGGTCTGTGAAGTAATCAAGCTTCATTTCTTGTAATTCAATACCATTGTCCTTATCATTTGAGTAGTAGTTAACCTCAAATAAAACACGATTTTCATAGTAATCAATTTCTTCTTGGGACAAATCATCAGCTTTTTCTGCAAGGTTTACAGGAATCTGATCGCCAATGTAATTTGTCCCGGTTATTGTGCCTTTGACAAAGAAATGATAATAACCGAAAACAGCTGCAATACATACAGCAATTACAGCAAGAAAAACTAAACAACATTCTCCAATAACTTTAAATGTTTTCATAGTTTTTGCCCCTTTTAATGACAACGGGCCACAGGGAAAAGTCGGCCGTGGCCAGTCATCAAAATTTTTTATTTTCTAAAAATGTGTTTTACGGCTTCAACAACAGCTTCTGCTTCTTCTGCTTTTTCAGGTGTAAACCACATCTTCAATTGGTCAACAAAGCCAACATTATTTACAGCAGCTGCAATTCCAACAACTGCACAGAAAGCTGCGGCCACAAACAGAAGACCAAGAATAATTATGCCAAAAATTTTCCAGCCTTTGTTCATTTCTCTTCTTGCCATGTAGAAGTTCCTCCTTTTGTAAAGATTATCTTTTGCAGGTTTTATCCTGGAAAGACCATTTTAGATCTCAATGTCGTCTATGTCCTGAATCACAGAATTTATTTCTTCTTTTGTGTAGTTTCTGCGACATGAGAAGTTTGGTTTTGCGTTTGTGCCAATCCAACCCTGGTCTCTGTATGCGCCACTAATAATCTTGTTATAGTTGCGTTTGAAGCTTGCTAATGACATATTGTTGTTGCGCAAGAAATAGGATTTTTTGATTTCGCTGATCACTGCGTCCATATTAAGCGCAGGATCCCACTCGCAATCAATATCTCTGTCCGGCAAAATTTGGTGGAATTTGTATTGCTCGTCTGTCATAAAGTTTGGATTTGTTATCGGTTGATATGGAGTTTTTACAAGTCCAGGCATTCTGATGTAAATATGACGCTTGTGTTTATGATTGTTGAAAATGGTTCTTATGATATTTCTGTCTTCCAAAGAAGAGATCCATGAAGTGATTGTTCTTTCACTTTTGAAGAATTTTCGCATGAACGTCTCATTGGATGTCTCACAGAATCCATCGCTATTGATTCTGGCAACTATTGCAATAAACATTCTCAACTCTCCATCTGTCAAACCAAGTTTGTCGGCAGTTTTGAGGATCTTCTCGTAATCAATATCAATCTGCTTCGTTTGTCTGTACATGGCGCACCTCACGCAACCTGGGACATTGTGCCGTTTTTAACTTCATATTTCTCTGTCCAGATGATTTTGTCATCTCTACGGAACAGGGCGCAGAGCATATCTGCTTCATGTTTGCTCTTTGTGAAGATCCTATATTCTCCGTGGATGTCTGCCCAGAGCACAAAAAAACCATTGTGATAAAATGACACATTGTCATTTTGTTTGTTCACAACGGCTTCTTCATTGATAAACATTTTTAGAGAAAATGGATCTTCCATTTTCAAGTCATTTGTTTTGCAAAAGAGTTCAAATTCAGCTTCTTTTGAATTTGCCATAAGCCAAAGTTGATTCTCCATTTCTTGTTTTGCACTAATTTCTCTTTTCATTTTGCCTCCAAAAATCTCATTTTTTGAGATTTACAAGGGAATAATAAAACAATTTTTGAGATTTGTCAACTAATTTCTCTCATTTTTTGAGATTTTTTTAAAAAAAAGTTTCAATATTTATGTAAAAAGGAGGTTTTTATGGAAAATTTGAAGCAAATGCGAAAAAATTTGAATCTATCTCAACAAGAATTAGCAAAAAAATTACAACTCGCAAAAGCGACATATGCAAGATATGAAATTGGGGCATCAGAGCCACCAATTGAAGTGTTGATAAGTATTGCCGACTACTTTGGATGCTCAATTGACTACTTGTTGGGACACAAAACAAACAACATCATTCACTTGGATAGTTTCACAGCAAAAGAAAAAGTTGCGATCAATCTGATGAAAGAGCTTGACGATGATCAACTTACTCTTTTGCTGGGTTATTTGGCAAGGATGACAAACACTTCTCTTGATGAAGTGCGAAGACAAATTGAGGAGAAATAATGGAAAGTGTAAAAAAATTTGCAAGAAAGCATTTGTGCGGACAACAAAATTATTGAAGAAAGAAAATTGCACAAACAGCAAACTTTGTTGATTCTCGGCTCACTTGAAGCCGAAGATGATGTTTACAAAGCTCAACAAATGAAAATCAGAGTCATTAGTCAACAAAAATCTGCTCTCAATGAAACAAAAGGAGCAGAAACTATGAAAAAACATTGTTATAAAAGAGCAGACGGCCGATGGCAATATACACGCCAGCAAGCCGGTGTGAGATATTATGCGATTGCAAGCACATATCGTGAGCTGCTTGAAAAAATACCAAAGATAAAACCAAAATTATTAAAAAACATTAAACATGCAAACAGAAAAACGAATCAGAATACTTTCATCCAATACTACCAATTTTTTATTGACAACTACGTGAGAAATAAAAAAATCACAAAAGATACAATGACCGATTGGCAAAGGCAGTTTGATAAAGATATAGCGCCACATTTTAAATATGTGCGCTTGGATGATCTGACAACAGAGCATATTCAAAACTTTATTGACAAGATCAAGTTTGAAAGAAAGCAAGAAACAATGTTTCAGAGAATATCAAAGGTGCTTAATAAAGCTTATGCTACTGGAAAGATGAAAAGAAATATTACACTTGGACTTGAAAAGCCAAAGAGAACGTCATTCCAGGAAAGGCCGCCTCTCACGTTCCACGAACAAGTTCAGCTTCTTAAAGCTGTAAAAAACACAAAGCTGTATGCATTCACAATTTTTTCAATTGTGGTTGGATCCAGGAGAGAGGAAACAATGCGATTTGATTTAAGCACAGATGTTGATGAAAGAAGAGGACTTATACATATCAAGGGAACAAAAACAACAAACGCAGACAGATATGTGTATGTGACAAAAGAGTTTATTGATTTTTTGAAAAAGAATATGGAATCAAACACTTTCAACTTTAATATTTCAACGCCGACGCACGAGCTGGGAGCAATCTTCAAAAGATTGAAAGTGAAAAATGGCTGTTTGCACTCATTGCGACATACTTGTTCAGCAAACTTGTATTTTCTCGGAGCAAATGACAAATACAGGCAAATGCAACTTGGCCACGCAAGTATTGTGACAACAAATGACATATACACTAACATAAGAGAGAACATACCAAAGCGCTATTTGCGCTTAATTTACGGAGATTTGTATCCATCATTTGACTAAACTTTTGACTAAACTTTCTACACAAAGTAGGACACAAACCACGTTTTGAGAAAAATAAAAACACAACATATTGTGTATGCTGTGTTTTCAAACTACTATTGGTGGCTCGCCCGGGATTCGAACCCGGGACCCCTTGATTAAAAGGCCAACCTTACAATTGGCTTTTCGTTAGAAAAATACGAAAGAGTAGATTTTGTTGACTAAACATCTGACTAAACTTTTTGT
>Ga0310786_10002222_pt1 | contig 30075 bp, 21 predicted proteins | sample AusTroGonzalo_MG_FD_203881 | JGI IMG/M metagenome (GOLD analysis project Ga0310786, IMG submission 203881) | Bovine rumen microbial communities from tropical cattle in Woodstock, Queensland, Australia - Gonzalo_03 (v2) (version 2) | ecosystem: Host-associated > Mammals > Digestive system >...
CGCCGGATTTCTTGCGGAGTTCGCGGAGGTCGAGGCGGAGGCGGCAGCACATGCTTCGGATGTCGCTCGGCTCCATGTCGCTGTTCACGTAGTTGGAGAAATACGGCGTGCCGTACTTGGAGGTCATTTCGAAGAGCAGGCGGTTGTTCTCGGTCTCGCTCCAGTCGAAGTCGCGCGTGATGGAGTAGGTCGGGATCGGGTACTGGAAGCCGCGTCCGTTGGCGTCGCCCTCGATCATGGTCTCGATGAACGCCTTGTTGATGAGGTCCATCTCCGCCTTGCAGTCCTTGTACTTGAACGGCATTTCCTTGCCGCCGACGATGGCGGGCAGTTCGGCGAGGTCGTTCGGCACGGTCCAGTCGAGCGTGATGTTGGAGAAGGGCGCCTGCGTGCCCCAGCGGGACGGGGTGTTCACGCCGAAGATGAAGGACTCGATGCACTTCTTGACCTGGTTGTAGTCGAGGTTGTCGGCCTTCACGAACGGCGCGAGGTAAGTATCGAAGGAGGAGAACGCCTGCGCGCCCGCCCATTCGTTCTGCATGATGCCAAGGAAGTTCACCATCTGGTTGCAGAGGGTGGCGAGGTGGGATGCGGGGGCGCTGGTGATCTTGCCGGGGACGCCGCCGAGGCCTTCCTGAATGAGCTGTTTGAGGGACCAGCCGGCGCAGTAGCCGGTGAGCATGGAGAGGTCGTGCAGGTGCAGGTCGGCGTTGCGGTGGGCGTTCGCGATCTCGTCGTCGTAGATCTCGGAGAGCCAGTAGTTGGCGGTGAGTGCGCCGGAGTTGGAAAGGATGAGGCCACCGACGGAGTAGGTGACGGTGGAGTTTTCCTTCACGCGCCAGTCGTTGATCTTCAGGTAGTCGTCGATGGTGGTCTTGAAGTCGATGATCGTGTTGGCGGTGTTGCGCAGTTTCTCGCGCTGGCGGCGGTAGAGGATGTAGGCTTTCGCGACGTCGGCGTAACCGGCCTGCACGAGCACGGACTCCACGCTGTCCTGAATGTCCTCAACGGCGATCAGACCTTCCTTGATCTTCGGCTCGAATTCGGCGGTGACCTTCAGCGCCAGGAAGTCGATGACCGACGGATGGTAGTTCTTTTCCTGCGCCTCGAAAGCCATCTTGATCGCGTCGGAGATCTTCGTGATGTTGAAGTCGATGACTTTGCCGTTGCGTTTCTGGACTTGATACATGGTTTTGCTTGCTCCTGCTTGAAAATGTTATAGTTGAAAAAATGAAAAAGTGTCAGGACTCCTGTTCGGGCGTGTCGACGCCGCGGAGCTGGGCGTTCGGGATGAACTCCCGGACTGCTTCCAGCGCGCGCGCCATCTCGTCGTCCGGCATCGCGCTCAGCCCTGCGCCGAGCAGATCGCCGGAATCCTTGAATTTCTGAAGGAAGTAATGCTCGACTCCCGCGTGCTCGCGAGCGAGCTCGGCCAGGTCGTCTACGGTGTGGAACTGGCGGACGACAGTCGTGCGGAGTTCGTAGTAATCGAGATGTGCAGTCCTGAGGTAGGCTGCGCTCTCGGCGACGCGTTCCGCCATGCCGGTCACCCCGGTCGTCTCATCGTACCTGGCGTAGGTGTTCTTCACGTCCATCGCCACGGCATCCACGAGGCGGCGCTCCACGATCTCCCGCAGGCGTTCGGGGAACGAGCCATTCGTGTCGAGCTTGACGAGGAGCCTGTACGAACGCAGCAGCTCCAGCAGCTCGGCGAGGTCGGGACGCATCACCGGTTCGCCGCCCGTGATGCATGCGCCGTCCAGGATCTTCCCGCGTTTCGACAGGAAATCCTTCAGCTCGTCGAGCGTGATCATGGCGGACTGCTCCTGCGGGACCACCACGAGCGAGGCGTTGTGGCAGAATGGGCAGCGGAAGTTGCATCCGTGCAGGAAAATGGTGCATGCGACCTTGCCGGGGTAATCCAGCAAAGTGAGCTTCTGCAGTCCAAAACGTGAGTCGGCGTTCATTTGAGCGGGGATAGTGGATGATGGTGACAAAATAAAAGAAAACCACAACATCTTGTGGTGTTCCGATATAATATAGTCAACAGATTGACAAATGCAATACCAAAACGCAAAAAAAATCTCAAAAAAAATTCCGATATTTATTTGCATTTTTCACTGTGTCGAAATGACACGCGGCGCCCGGCTTGATCCATGTCTTAAATGCGCTGACAATCAGTGAGATAAGATTTAAATTAGGGCTGAAACGATTTTCCTGAAAAAAAACAAAAAATACGCTTGAAAAAAAAAGGAGGCGCGATATCGGACGGAAAGGCGCGTATCAGCCTTCCGGGATGCCGCTGGAGACAAGCTCCTTGTGGTGCGGCAGGTATCCGAACTTGTAGTACAGGAGGCAGCCGAGCATGAGCGCGGGAAAGAACGCCGCCGCAAGCAGTCCGGCTTTGAGGTCGTCGCCGCAGAACGACGCGATCTTGCCGACATACACGGGACCGAGGCCGCAGCCGAAGTCGCCGGGCAGGGCGAGCAGCGCGAACATGGCGGTCCCGCCGAGGGGGATCGCGAGGGATGCCGTGCTGAAAACGCCCGCCCAGAGGATGCCCGCCGCCCAGCCGCAGAGGGCGCATCCTGCGAGCGCGAGGGCGGGCCAGGGTGCGAACACGGCGGTGAGGTAGGCGGCGATGCTGAGCGCGCAACTCGCGATGAGGCAGTTGATGAGGTTGAGCTTCGTGCTGAACGCGGCGTAGAGCGTACGGGAAAGCCCCATGAGAAGTGCGAAAAGGCACGGCCCGGCGAGGTCGCCGATCTCTTTCTTCACGCCCAAGGCGGACTCCGCGAACGACGACGCCCACTGGTTCATGCAGTGCTCGGACGCACCCGCGCAGAGCATCATCACGGCCATAAGCCAGAAGACGGGGAGCTTGAAGAGGCCGAGGATGCCGAGCCCCTGTTTCCCGTCGGCGATCAGCGGACGCATCGGCACAAACATGAAGTAGAAGCCGTCGAAGAGCGGGACCGCCGCCCAGACGAGCGCGAGCCATCGCCAGTTGTCGAGGCCGATGTAGTGAAAAAAGAATGTCGAGCCGAGCACGACGAGCATCTGTCCCCAGCAGTAGAAGGAATGCACGAGGCTCATGGCGGCGGCTTTGCGTTTGAACGGGCATGCTTCGACGACCGGGCTGGTGACCGCCTCCACCACGCCGCCGCCGACCGCGTACAGCGCGACCGCGCAGGTCAGCCCGGCGAGCGGATTCGGCATGAGATCCGGCAGCACGGTCATGAGCACGAGCCCGACGGCGGAGCAGAACTGCCCGACGACGAGCGTGAGGCGGTAGGAGATCCTGTCGGCGAGCTTGGCGCAGGCGAACGCCACGCACATCTGAAGCCAGAAGTTTCCGACGAGGAGATAGGAGAGCTGGCCGAGCTTGAGATCGTACGCGCGCAGGAACCACAGAAAAAGCAGTGGAGCAAAGTCGTTGACGATGGCTTGCGTGACGTAGCTGATGTTGCAGGCGTGGAGCGTATGGACGTAGCTTTCGCGGATGTTCATGGCAGGAGACTCCTGATCCAGGCGAAGATGTCCATGCCGTCGGGGACTGTGAACTCCTCCGTTTCATTTCGTGCCGGTTCCAGCAGGAATGCCGCGGCGAATTCCATCGGTTCGAGCCCGTACAGCTTCACCGCGCGGTCGGCGAATACGGATCGTTCCTCCGCCAGGATCACGAGCGCACGCCCTGTGTCTCCTGCGGTCAGGACCGCGTCCGCGAGCTGGAGGACACGGGCGGGAAGGCGGTCGAACCCGGCGAGCGAGAAGACCGGGACCTTCATGCCGAACCGTATGGCCGCTGCGCCGGGGACAGCGTTGTGGACGGAACACGAGAAGGATATGGGGCCGATCTGGTCCTCCGGGAAGTCGATCAGATCGTTCTGGAGCGCCGTGATCCGGCTCTGCACGCCGAGCATGCTGCCAAAGAGCAGGGGGGCATCTTCCGGGCGGCCTTCGAGGCGGTCGAGCGCGGAGAGGACCGCCGCCGTCATGCGGTCGGAACGCCGTCCGAGTCCGAGGCGGGCGCGTTCGGCACGAAGAAAATCGTCGTCCCAGCGCAGGTCCGCGCCGGGCGCGGTGAACGAGGATGCGATCAGATGAAGCGCCATGGTTCAGCCCAGCCTTTCCGCAATAAGCACGGCATCGGTGCCGCCGAACGCCAGCGAGGTCGACGCCGCGAAGCGTGTCCCGGCGGGGAGCATGAGCGGCGCAGTCAGAGGCATGCAGGAAAGAGCCGGATCGGCTGTCTTGCAGCCCGGACTCGCCGGGACGAATCCGTCGCGCAGCATGAGCATGGTGAAGATGAATTCGAGCGTACCGGCGGCGCCGAGGGTGTGCCCGGTAAAACGTTTCGTGGAAAGGAACGGAGGCGGGGCGGCGAGTCCGGCCTCCTCTGCCAGTCCGGCGAACGCCGCGGCCTCGCATTGGTCGTTCAGGACGGTTCCCGTGCCGTGCGCGTTGATGAATGCGATGTCATGAAAGTTCAGGTCCGCACGGCCCAAAGCATCCCGGAATGCGCGTTTCATGCCGCCTCCGGTCACGTCCGGGGCGGTGATGTGCGAGGCGTCGCAGGACATGCCGAACCCGCGCAGGGCAAATTCCGGCTTCCCATTGCGTTTCCGAGCACATTCCGGCGTTTCGAGGATCAGGATCACTGCCGCTTCACCGAGGTTCAGCCCTGCTCGTGCGGAGTCGAACGGACGGCACGGGAAGGGCGAGGTCACGCCGAGCACGTGGAACCCGGCAACGGGGGTGCGGTGAAGCTCGTCCGCGCCGACCACGATCATGCGTTCACACTGGCCGGAGAGCAGGCAGAGCGCGGCGATGGAAACGGCGTCCGCGCCGGAGGAACAGGCGTTGGAGACCGTGTGGAGCGGCCCCGTCAGATCATATTCCCTGCCGATCGCCTCCGCCGGATTGGATGACAGGAAGCGTTCCACGGGGAGGTTTTCCTCCGTATCGGAATTTTCCCGAAGGCGCGCGTAGTAGGCGGTGTCCGTGAACTGGTGGGCGATGGTCGTGCCGACGACGCACCCGGTCGCGGATTCGCGGATCATGGCGGGCGTAAGTCCGGCGGCGTCCAGCGCCCGCGGCACGAGCGCGCGGATCATGGCGAGTGTACGGGGCTCGTCCGGCGTATTTTGGAAGGAATCAAGATAAAACACCGGGTCGCTAATTGCTGAGTCGATCTGGTCGCACGCGGGACGCGGCGTGGCGGACTGGCGTTCGCCATGGAACAATGCCAGCGCCTCGTTGTCGGTAGCCCCGGCGCAGGAGAGATGTGCGAAACCCGTCACGACGGGATCGAACGGCATTCTGCGGATCATGTACGGTCCTCCCAAACGTTTTCGAACAGGAAGCAGTCGTAAGGATGCTCCATTGCCATGCGTTCGAGGTCGGCGGAGTAACGCTGGACGTCCTCCTGAAATTTGAAGCCATCCACACGGCGCGCGGGGCGTTCCGGATACGCGATCGTCCCGAATTCGAGCAGGAGTTCCCGATAGGAGTTTCCGCGCGTCAGGAAGAACGGCACGACCGGGGCGTGCGCCTTCGCCGCCAGGAAGAACGCTGCCGCCGGGAAATGCGCGGTTTCGCCGAAGAAGCACGCCGGCACGGAATCGGTCTCCAGACAGCGGTCGCCCATGAGCCCGACCGCTCCGCCCATGTCGAGCAATTCGAAGGCTTCCAGCAGGCCGCCGAATGCGCTGGCGGTGTCGATGATGTGCATCGGGGACGCCTCGCCGCCACTGAAAGCCCGGCTCTTGTCGACGTCGGAGTTGCGGTCCGGTTTCGCGACGAACGCGACCTCGCGGCCTCCGGCGTTCACGCAGTGCATGGCGGCTTGCCACGCCCCGAAATGCGAGCAGAGGAATACAAGTCCCCCGGACGCGTTCCGGAGCGGATCGAAGACTTCCGGGTTGCGTTCGCGGACTTTCGCCTGGCCGTTTGCCAGCGCCAGCGCCATGATCAGCGCCTCGCCCTGCGCCGTGAAGAGCCGCCAGACATGCCGTTTCATGCGGAATCCGCGGGCATCGGGGAAACGGTGTTTCAAATAGGGCAGGGCGCGTTGTTCTGCCTGCTTGTCCATGAGCGCGTAGGTAAGCGCGATGAACTTGACGAGGAAGCACGCTGCGGCGGGGCCGAAGACGGACAGAATCCCGCGGAGGATCGCGGAACCGAGCTTGTTTTTGCGGGTGTCGCTCAGGTTTGCGGCGGGCTGTGCGGCGGTGCGGGTCATGTGCGGACGCTCCTTCTGCGGATGATGGCGCGGCAGAGTTCGGCGGCGCAATAGACGATCAGGGCGAAGATCGCGGCGAAGATCGGCGCGAGGATGATGCTGCCGAGGAGCCATTCGAACCAGCGAAGATGGATTTCGCGGACCGTGCTGTGGAAGTTCAGGTCCTCCGGGAGCAGGAATCTGCCGTGCCGCAGGAAATAGCCCAGCTCGATACAGACGACCGGACAGACCGGCGGCATGAACGGATTCTGCGCCATGACCGCCATGGCTTTGTTGAGGTGGAGCCGGGTCGCGACGTAGAGGATCAGGATCGTGCAGAACCCGTACGTCGGGTACACGGCGAGGAGCGCGCCGACGAACGCGGAGAACGCGAGTCCGAGCGAGGAGGTGTTTTCCTTGACGAGCCACGCCCAGAGTTCCTTCGGTTTCCACAGACGCGGGTATTCGCGGGGAGCCTGCCGGAGTCTTTTGACGCCAAACGGGATGAGACGGCGGAACACCAGCCGTGTATGCAGCCAGGTCATGCGCAGATTGTCGCGGAACGGATGAAAATGGGAGACGCGTTCGCCGGGCGGGTCGTAATGCGTGGAGATCGGGACCTCCGCGAGGTCGAGCCCCGCCCACATGCAACGCGTGAGGAGCTCGGTCTCGAATGTGTAATGAAGCGAGGCGCACCTGATCCGGGAAACATATTTGAGCGGATAGGCGCGGAATCCGCTTTGCGAGTCGGAGATCGTTTTCCCGGTCTCGACGAGAAACCAGAAATTGGAGAACATGCGCCCGAACTTGCTGCGGCCGGGGACGTTCGGCACGGAGAAATCGCGCACCCCGGCGACGAGCGTCCAGTCGTTTTTTTCGAGGACCGGCAGAAACCGCGGGATGTCCTCCGGGTCATGCTGGGCGTCGGCGTCGAGCGTGATCATGTAGTCGTAGCCGCGCGGGGCGAGCGTGCGGACGGCGGTGAGGAGCGCCGCGCCCTTGCCCATGTTGCGCGGATGCCGGATGACCTCGATGTCCGTCCCCGCATAGTATTCCGCCAGGTCGATGTCCTCCGAACCGTCGTCGATCACGAGGACGTCGGGCATGACGGCGCGCGCGCGTCCGATCACGGCGGGGGCCGTGGAGGCATGGTTGAAAACGGGGATCACGCAGCAGCAGCGCATGAGGTCTTCCCCTCCTGGTCTTAGTCTGCCCGGAAGATGAGCCGGGCGATGCTTTCCGGATCGGAATCGTCGGGGATCTCGAAGCTGCCGCCGGGTTCCGCCAGCAAAACGGTCATTTTGTCCGATTCGTAATGGCAGATCATCACGCGCCGGATGCCCGGCATCTCGAAGAAGTTCGTGACCTCGTCCCAGAGGACGGGCCAGCGTCCGAGCGAATCCATGTAGAAGCACGGTCCGGTGAGCTTGAGCGAGATCGCGGCTTCGCATGGCGGAGTGGTCGGGAGCGTCCCGACGAAAAGGTGTCCGCGTCCGAGATGGCGTCCATGCTCGCGGTAGTCGTTGAAATAGTTCAGGTTCTGTTCATGGCAGCCCTGCCGCCCGAAATCGGCGATGGCGGTTTCCCGGATGGCGTCGACCTCCGCGTCGCGGTGCGCGAGGACTGCGGCGAGGATGTACGTGCGGACCTTTGCGTCGCCGCGCCGGAAATTGTCGAGACCGTAGATGTGCGGGAAATCGTCCTGCGCTTCGGAGACTTTCGCCTTGGCGTCCTGCGTGTCCTCGGCCGTATAGACGAGGCCGCGCCGCCAGGTGCGGAAGGAAAGGCCGTCGGCCGTGACGCCGCCGATGATATGCCAGGGGTACGTGCTCATGATACGGCCTCCAGGATGATGACGGCGTTCAGCCCTCCGAATCCGGAGTTCATGCACAGAACGCGCGGTTTTTCGAGTTTGCGGATTTCGGTTGAGACGTAGCGGGCGGCTTCCGGTTCCGGTGTGACGAGGGAAGTCTGCGGCGGGATCAGCCCTGTTTCCAGCATGCGGACGCCGACCACGGCTTCCACCAGGCCCGCGCCGGCGAGCGTGTGCCCGCACGCGCCCTTCACGGAGAGCATCGGCACGGAGCGTTCGCCGAAGACGCGGCGGATCGCCTGAAGCTCCATGTCGTCGTTGTAGCGCGTCCCGGTGCCGTGCCCGATGACCGCGCCGATGTCGTCCGGGGTGAGCCCGGCTTCGTTCAGCGCGTGGACGATGGCTTCGGAGAGCGCTTCGCCGTGTGGCATGGGGGCGGTGATGTGGACCGCGTCGCAGCTCATGCCACCGGACGCGAGGATCGCGCGCGGCTTCAGGCCGAGTTCGGCGGCCTTCTTCGCGGAGCAGATATTGATGATGGATGCGGCGTCGCCGAGCAGAAGCCCGTCGCGGTTGCGGTCGTACGGACGCGCGATCGTGCGAGCGAGGGCGCGGAGCGTGGCGAACCCGGAGAAGATGAACTCGCTGACGTAGTCTGTGCCGATCACGACCGCGGAGTCGAGGCGGCCGCTGCGGATGTGGCGGTTCAAAGAGACGAACGCGGAGTTCGAGGATGCGCAGGCGGCGGAAACGATGCGTCCGCGGTCCTTTTCGCAGACCTTCAGGGCGCGTTCCAGCAGCATGTCGCAGGTGCAGCGGCGTTCGGGATTGTCGATGTATTCGATCTCGCCGACGGTGCTGGCGAGGAAGAGCTCGGCGTCGCGCGGCATCTTCTTTGCCGTCGTCGAGAGGTAATCCAGGAAGAACCCGGGGATCTCCGCCGTGCCGTTCACGTCCGCGCCGGGCGCCATGGCCGCCAGCGCGGTGGAGAACTTGTCGTTGTGGAACCGGGAGCAGTCGGAAAACGCGGCGTGATTGTCCAGAAGTCCGTTCCAGCAGGCTTCCACGCCGGGTCCGAACGCGGTGTACAGGTCGCAGTCGACGATCACGGGAGTACGGTCATCCATGATGGTACGCTCCTTCTTTCCAGCGGTTCAGAAACTCTTCCCAAAAAAGAGGGATGTGCCAGAGCGGCGTGAAGTCGCGGGCGTCGATGAAGACCTGCGTGGTGCAGCCGGTCGCGGCGACGCGGCCGTCCTCCAGACGCACGGCGTACTCGATGTTGATGCGCGGGGCGTCGGTCCAGATGAGCGAGGCCGAGGTGTGGAACACGGCGTCGCAGGGGAGCGGGATGCGGTAGTCGTATTCGTCGTGGTAGAAGAGCGCGGAGACGTGCTCCTCCTCCAGACGGTCGTTGTCGAACCCGAAGCTGTGAGAAAGCTCGGTGTATGCCGCCTCGAAGAATTTCGCGTAGTTGCCGTGCCAGGCGATCTTCAGCGGGTCTGACTCGCTGAACTGAAGGCGGCGCGTGACGCTGACTTCGAGCGGGGGCGGATCGCCCGGCGTGCGTTCGAAGTAGCGCTTGAACTCAGGATGTTTCATATCGCGCTTTCTTTAGGAGCGAAGACCAGTTTTGCCGCGGAGACACGTCCCCCTTCGCTGTTTGCGAATGAGGCGTTCGCCGCCCAGGTGCCTTCCGTTTCGCCCGGTTCAAGCGTCAGACTGAGCGTGACCGGCAGGTCCGGCGTGATCAGGCGGAGGTACTTGATGCGGCGGACGCCGGCGAGGCGGAGCGGCCGCCCGATGCGGCGTTCGGCCAGACGGCGTATGAAGGAGAGCTGGACGATTCCGGGCAGGATCGGATTGCCGGGGAAGTGTCCGCGGTAGCCGGAGAAGGTGCCGGGGACGGAAAACGCGCAGGGGCCTTCACCGTTTTCGCCGGCCTGATTGTAGATCGTGTCGATTTCATCCCAGATGGTCATGGTTCGCTGTCCTCAAAAAGATCCGATACCGTCAGGATCAGACGATATCCGTGTTTATAATTGTCGTATACGATGATTTCAGGAAAAATAGTCGTATCTTTTACGATATACCTAAAATACCAGGATTGCCAGTCGATAGTTTCGTTTTTAAAGTAACTTTTTCCCATAACGCGCAATTTCGGTCCCCAAAACTCGATAACAAGCGCTTCGTCGCCGTCTCCATCGCCGTTTTTGACAGGTTCCCGGCGGATGATCCTGCTGTCGTCTTTTACATTTTCTGTCGCGCCGGGTTTGACGCCGCGCCACGGGTCCAGACCACCGAAGATATGGAAAAAATCCTCCAGGATGAATCCGGCTGCCTCTTCTTCGTGTCCTTCCAGGAAGTCGATCGGCATGAACCAGTAGTCCGCGAGGATATCCTCCGTGCCTGCCAGCTCGAAGATCTTGCCGCCGGACGGGGAGAACGCCGCCACACGCAGTTCGCCGGATTCGTCGTAGGAGACGGCGCACAGCGTGGCCTGTTTGAAGAACTTGTATTCGAAGGTGACGCGCCCCTGGAACGCGAACGGTTTCATCGGTCCGGCGGGCGGCTGGACGGCATCGCGGTAGAGCGGCCAGTCGGTCTCCGTCAGGGGCGGGATCGGTTCGTAATCGTAGGGCAGGGAACGGCAGGCGGATGTGAGGAGAAGGAGAAAAAAAGCCGGGAGAATGGTGAAGAGGATGGTTTTGGGCTTGTTTGCGGCAGGTTTGCCTGAAATGAATCCACGGCGGATGGAGGGCAGGAGTAATGCGGCGGTGCCCCAAGCGGCGAGCACTCCGGGGATCAGCGCGAATCCGGCCTCGTGCAGGAGCGGATGCCCCGCGAATGCGATGGTGAGGCCGCCTGCGGCGGTCGTGAGCGCGGAGGCGGAGATCGCGCGGAAAACATATGGATTCGCGGCGGAGCGTTCGCTGCCGATCACGAAGACGCCATAGTCGATGGCGAGGCCGGAGAGCAGGACGAGCGATATCTCGGCGGCGAGGTTGAGTGGCTTGCCGAGGACCGCGTACACGGCGCAGACGGCCAGCAGCGCCATCGCGACGGGGATCATGGCGCAGAGGCTGTCGCGGACGCTTCGGAAGAAGAGGAACGCGATCGCGAAGACCGAGAGCACGGCCAGGATCACGGGCAGCGTCGCGGCGGACTTCATGTCGGACACGATTTGGGCGGGAATGTCCGCGCGGGAGATGGCGACGGCTCCTAAGATGTAGTACGGGACAGGCCCGGCTCCGGGGCGGTGCTTGCTGGCGAGGGCCGACTGGGGCAGGAAGATTGCCGCGTACCAGCCGTTGCCGTCCGCCGCGGGACGCAGGATGCGGTTCAGGACGGGGGCGAAGACTTCGGGATAGGAATCGAGGTCGGGCGATTCGAGGCCGTGTTTGAGCGAGGCGAGGTAGGGATCGAAGGCGTCCGGCTCGAAGCCTTCCTCTTCCGCGGCAGCACGGAGCGACTTCGCAAAGGCATCATAATCGAACGATTCGCGCCAGGAAGCGAGATTGATCTCCCGAATACTTTTCGTCGCGTCGAACGGCGGCGGAATCAGGAAAGACGGGGAGAACATCCTGCCCTCAAGCCCGGGATCCAATTCGAGAAAACTTTCGCAGATCAGGCTGGCGGCCATCAGCACTGTGTTCGCATCCTTGCCGGGAATTGCCAGAACGCCCTGCGCCGGACCGTCGAGGAAGAGGCGTTCCACCGCGTCTGCCGTTTCGCTGAGCTTCTCCTGCGCGGCGTCGAACTGGCGGAGGTCGGTTCGGACCGTGAGCCGCAGGGCCGTGAGAACCACGAACAGCGCCATCATGCCGAAACAGATGCCGCAGGCGAGTTTCGGAGAGAACGTTTTCATCGGGCGCGGTTTCGGAAGAGGCGCTTTCGTTCGGATCAGGATGGACGGGAACAGCAGAAGCGTGAGCATGAGGCTGGCGAGGAGGCTGATCCCGATGAACACGCCGAACTGCCGCACGCCGGGGATCGGCGTCAGTGCGAGCAGCAGGAAGACGGCGGCCGAGGTCGCCGCACCTGTCAGCAGGGACGGCGCGATGCGGATCAGGCGGCGCACGGGGCAGGGCGTCTGCATGGTCATGTAGACATGCACGCCGTAGTCGACCGCCAGCCCGATCACGAGCCCTCCGGTGGCCGTCACGAAGAGCAGAACGGGTTTGCCGGGGATCGCGAGGAGCCCGATGGACGCAAGCGAGACGACCGCCGGAAAGACCGGGATCGCCAGTGCGCGCAGGTCGCGGCGGAAGAGCAGCAGGATCGCCGGCAGGAAGAAGAGAATCGAGAGGATGCAGGCGAGCTTCACGTCCGACTTGATGACGCGTTCGTTTTCGATGGAGTGCGCGTGAGCAAGAAGAAGGTCGGCGCGGACGCCGGACACCGGATGTTTCGAGAGGACGCTTTCGAGGTCGTCCATGAGCCGCCGTCCGCCCACGGTGTCGGCCGCGGAAACATTTGTTTCGAGCAGAAGAAGCCGGTGGTGCCCGTCCGGGGAGACGATGGCCGTTTCGCCGTCCTTCAGATGGAACGACGAGGCGGAACGGAATTGTTCGAGCGTGGCAAGTTTCGATGCGGCGAATCCGGTCGGGTCGGCAAGCACGAGCGAGGCGAATCCGCCGAGCAGGATCTTGCGTTTGACCGCGGAAACGATCCCGGCGGGATCGAGCGGTTCATAGGGCTGAAACTGCGGTTCCCATTCCTGAAAGGAAGCGAGGGTGGCGGGGAGGTCGTCCGGCAGAAAGCGGTTGTCGACGCGCGTGACGCCGGGGACGGACGCGATCTCGTCGGCGATGCGGTCGATCTCGGAGGATGCGGCATCAAGCTGTTCCTCCGTGTCCGCGGTGAACAGGACAGCGGACTGGTTGAACAGCCCGGAGTTCAGGAGCACGGCACAGGCGCGTTCGGACTTGCTGCCGGTGGGCAACATGCGCGTGATGTCGGCGCTGAACGATGCAACGAGGAGCGGGAGGGCGGCGAGGACGAGCGTGAGCAGCGACAGGAACGCCGCGAAGACCGGGCGCCGCAGACCGAAGAGAATCAAGCGCCGCAACAGGGATTTCATTTCTGTTTCGCCTGCCAGAGTGCGTCGGGGATGTCGGAATCGAACACGGAATCAGAATAGACGAGCTCGGTCACATCGCTGTTCTTCTCGGACGCGCGGACCTTCACGATCTTTGTTTTCGCGTCGTCAAGCGTGAGCTCGACTTCGGTGATGAGCGAGGCGGCGAAGCGTTCGGAGCGCGGTTTCAGCACAACCGTGCCGTCCTGCCCTGCTGCTGCCTCGAAATCCTTTTCCAGCGCCTTCACGTCGCCGGACGCGAACGCCGTCATGGCGTCGGAAAGCATTTCGAGCATCGGGTACTTGGAGAACGGCACGGAGACGGTCTTGTCGGAATCGGCGTCCCACTGCGTGAGCTTGCCGTTTGCGATGATGCAGGAGTACCGGAGCGGTTTTTCGACGTGCCAGGCGAAGCGCTTGCCCGGACGGTCGAGGCAGAGCTCGCCGTTCAGGACCATCGGCTTCCTGAACGCCTTCAGGTGCTTCGTCTGGATGAATTTCGTGCGGAGCGTTTTGAAGTTCGCGATGTTCGCGAGCAGCTCCGCGGTGTCGGGGATGTCGGCCTTGGCTTCCGCTTCCCGCGGTTTCATTTCCGGCTGTGCCGCACCCTCCTCCGCGAAGGCGAAGGTTGCGCAGACGGACAGAAAAACTGCCGTGAGGATGCGGAGCGCCGGACTGAGCGTCATTTCTTTTCTTCGTAGTTGGTCAGGAAGAGTTTCAGCGTGCCTTTCGCGGCGGGCTTGCCGTTGAGGAACGCCTCATACCCGATGCCGCGCCATTTTCCGAGGTCGTACTGGACGTTGATGACGACGTCCACGGTGTCGCCGACGTGCGGGATGGCGGAGTATTCGGAGTCGACGACTTCGACCAGGAGCCCGCCGAAGGACTTGTCCTGGCGCTGGTAGGCGTCGAGCACGGCGGCTGTCTGGGCTGCGTATTCGATGAACGTTTCCGCGCCGGTGGAGCCGTCGGCGGCCGCCAGCGGGTGGTCGGGGTGGACCACGGAGGACGTCTTGCCGCCCATGTCCCATTCCTCGACGATCGTGTCGATCAGCGCGAAGGGTTCGCCGTGCGGGAGCAGTCCGGCGGCGGGGTAGGGCAGTCTGGAACGCAGCTCTTCATGATTGAGGGGCGGCTTATTGGATTTCGGAGTTTCGGATTCGGCCATGATGAATGATTTCCTTCTGAAGTGTATGTTATGTTTAAGCTGATTTGGCGGAAGTGAGGCAGAACGGATAGCGCCGTTCCTGTTTCCATGCGTCGATCTCGCGGTCGAGCGCGGCGGTCTCCTCTTCGAGGATACGGTGGACTTCCCGCTGGATGCGGAAATGCGGTTCGGAGGCGATGCGTTCCTGCGGGATCGGCTTCAGCACGCGCATGATCACGCGGCTCGGACGCATGCGGAACGAACGGTCCGGACTGGATTCGTTGCCCGCGATGGCGACCGGGATCAGCGGCGCGTTGAGCTCCTTCGCGGCGCGGAAGAACGCGCTGTGGAACGGCGCCATGGTGCGCGAGCCGGACCTCGTTCCCTCCGGGAAGACGTAGATGGTGCCGGAATTGCTGAGCGCACGGCGGGTCTGCTCCACGATCTCCTCGTAGGTGAGGTTGTTCACGTCGATGAAGCCGCCCATGCGCGCGAAGACGCCGAAGAACGGCATGTGGAGCGCCCAGCCTTTCGCGGCGGCCATGGCTGCGCCCGCGGCGGGTATGATCGAGACCAGGAACGGATCGGAGGACGAACGGTGGTTCACCACGAAGATGCCGTGGTTCGCGCCGCCGGAGAAGTCATCGAGGCGGACGGGGACGTAGACGCTGTACCAGCAGCAGATCATGCAGCGCCCGAATGTGCGGATGAACTTCAGGACCGCGACATTGAACGGCCTGCCGGTGAGGAGACAGATAATCCCCGCGACCAGAAAAAACGGCGAGGCCAGTATGCAGTAGAGAGCGATGCATACGACCATGTGCGTGTAGACGATCAGGGAAAACATCTCCGGCTCCTGTTGGTGGATGGCGAACGGAAAGATAGGTGAGTTCGTTTATTTGGATTCCTGCTGTGCGGCTTTTGCGGCGGCCGCCTTTGCGGCTTCGGCCTGCGCCGTGAGCATCGCCTGGTTCTTCTCGAAAAAGTCGTAGACGTCCCCGAGCGTGCGGACCTGCTTGATCTCCTCGTTGTCGCGGAGGGAGATGCCGAATTTGCGCTGAAGACCGATCATGAGGTCGACCATGTCGAGGCTGTCCAGCCCGAGGTCGTCGAAGAAGGTCTTTTCAGGGGAAAGGTCGGCGGGGTCGAGTTCCATTTCGTTGACGAGGGCGCCGTTGACGGCCTCGATGATTTCGTCACGTGTCAGATTCATATCTGGATCCTCCGGGGAAGGTTGTTATACGTTGAGCTTGCAGATCAGCGAGGCGTTGATGCCCCCGAACGCAAAGGAGTTTTTGAAGAAGATGCGGATTCGTTTTTCGCGCGGGGCGGTCACATGGTCGATCCCGGCGCAGGCGGGGTCGATGTCGACCAGGTTGCGGGTCGGGATCAGGACACTGTGGCGCGCCATTTCGAAGACGGCGGCCATTTCCAGCGGACCGGACGCGCCGAGCGTGTGCCCGAGGTGTCCTTTGAGGCTGGAGACAGGGACGTTCGCGCCGAAGACTTCGCGGATGGCCGCGGCTTCGGCGGAGTCGCCCTGGAGCGTGGATGTGGCGTGTGCGCTGATGTAATCGATGTCGGCGGGAGCGATCCCGGCGGACGCGCAGGTGTCGGCCATGCAGCGGGCGATGGCGGGCGCGTCGGACTGGCTGAGTCCGTTTCCGCCGCTGTTCGAGGAGTAGCCGATGATTTCGCCGTAGATCTTCGCGCCGCGCTTCACGGCGTGTTCGTATTCCTCCAGGCAGAAGACGGCCGCGCCTTCTCCGCAGACCAGGCCCTTGCGGTGCGCCGAGAACGGCTGCGAACTCCGCGTCGGGTCGTCTTCGACGGGCGCGTGGGCGTACATCAGGGCGAACGAACCGGAGACTTCGGACCCGGTCTCGTCCGCGCCGCCGCAGAACATGACGGTTTCCTGTCCGGCTGCGATGAGCGCCGCACCGAGCCCCATGGATTGAAGCCCGGATGCGCAGGCGGAACACGGCGAGTAGATCGCGCCGTTGAGACCGAGCGTGCGGGCGAGGTTGAATGCCGTGGTGTGGGAGGCGGCTTTGAAGAAATGCATCGGGGAGAGCCTGTCGCTCTGCCCGGAAATGACCAGTGCATAGCCTTCGCGCAGGGTGCTGACAGAGCCCATGGTGGACCCGACGGCGCATCCGGCGCTCAGGGCGAGAAGTTCGTCCTGCGTGAGGCCGGAATCCCGCATGGCGGCAAGCCCGGCCATCGCGGTGAAGCAGGCCGACGGGGCCATGGCGCGGCGGAGCGTGCGCGGGAGGACACGGAAACGTTCCGGATCGCGCGGCGCGGGTGCGGTCGGCAGGAAATTCTCTTCTTCTCCGGCGCGCACGACGGCACTTTTGCCCGCGGCGAGATTATCGAAGAGTTCGCCGGGCGTGAATCCGAGCGCGCTGTAGATGCCGCTGCCCGTGATGACGACACGTTTGAGTCCGTTCATGCGGCAAGTCTCCTGTCGGTGATAAATGAATTCAGCATACGAGACCTCCGTTCACGCCGATCACCTGACCTGTGATGTACTCCGAATACGGCCCGGCGAGGAAGGAGACGACAGACGCGACCTCCTCCGGTGTGCCTTTCCGTCCGAGCGGGATCAGAGGCAGAAGCTTGGTCATGTCCAGGTCGCGCGTCATTTCCGTGTCGATGATGCCGGGTGCGACTGCGTTCACGAGGATGTTTCTGCGGCCGAGCTCCCCGGCGAGCGCCTTCACCGCGCCGATGAGGCCGGCTTTCGCGGCGGAATAATTGACCTGGCCGGGACGTCCGACCTGGCCGGAAGCGCTGCTGATGACGATGATGCGGCCCTTCTTCGCGGAGATGAGCGGCTGGACCAGCGGCTGCACGCAGTTGTAGAAGCCGTCGAGCCCGGTGCGGATCACGCCGTCCCACTCCGCCGAGGTCATCCAGGCGAAGAGATCGTCTTTGGAGATGCCGGCATTGTAAACGACCGCGTAAGGAGGCTTGTCGGCGAAAAGCTCCGTGATCGTACGGATGGATCCCGCGCGGTCGGTCACGTCAAGCGAGACCGGCAGGAAGGTGCGTCCCAGCGCCTTGATCTGCGCGCGCAGGCCGTCGAGACGCGCCGTGTCGCCGCGGCACGATGCCGCGACGTCGAAGCCGTCCTGGGCCAGACGCAATGCGGTCGCATACCCGATTCCCCGGGATGCGCCGATGATGAAAGCGAGACGATCCGATGCCATAAAAGCGAAACAAACTCCTGTAAAAACGATGTGCGGGCAGCAAGTGTGTGCTGCAATATATCTATATACTGTATCATGCTTTTTGTTTTTTTCAACTGAAAACCGCAGATTCTTTCGTGTCTTTTTGCCTGTGTGCCGGCGGACTGACGGATGTGAACAACAAGGTCTGTCGAATCCGGTACGGTTTCCCTTCCAAACGGTGACAGAAAGCGAAATGAGACGCAAAACGTCCTGCCTTGCCGGAAAGAAAGAGGGACCAGCTTGATTTTTTTTCGTTTTCATGGTATATTAATCTTTTTAATATGATTCGGAATCAGGATTTCGAAAAAAAACGCTTCTGCGGCATCCCCGTTTCCTGGATCCGGATCGAACTGAAAACCGCCCCCGAAGCAACCGTCGCCCGTATTGATGGATATTCACACGAAAAATCGTTTGAACGCCATTTGTTCCAATATCTGGATCTATCTGGCCGTATATCTTTTCCTGATCGCCGGGCCGGATTATCTGCCGCGCATTTTCGTGCATCATGACCAGGCTCCGCTGGAATTGTCCGCCGTTCTGTCCGCGGTCGCGGGGTATCTCTTCCTGTCGGCGCCATTATTTCTTCTTCGCGGGATATGGTTTCGCGTATATGCGGCCGTCCTGATGTTTTTCGCCGCGCTGGGATTTTTTGTCAGCGGATATGTGATCATGCGGTTCCACATGCCGCTCCACACGGGTACCCTGGACCTGCTGTCCACGACGTCCTGGCGCGAATCGCGCGAATTCCTGCTCCGCGAGATCATTTCTCTGTCAGGGCTGTATTATGTCCTTGCCACGGCGACCGGACTCACGATATTCCGTTTTTTCGGCTTCGGCGTCAAACCTCTTCCGAATCGGAAGATCGCCGCCGTGATCGCCGGATCCTTCGTGCTGCCGGTCGTGATCGTCTATTCGTACTATTCCTGGATTGATCCTGATCCCGTGCAGCGCGATTCCGCCGCCTGGTTTGCGCTTCTGCCCAACCAGTGGAGAGACTCCCGCAGGAAAATGGATGTCCTGCACGAATCCATCGAACACCCTGAGATCCCGAAGGACCTGACCTGCGAAGGGCCGGCGGACATCGCCGTGATCGTGATCGGAGAAAGCGCCGCGCGCGCCCATCTCTCGCTCTACGGATACGACCGCGATACGACGCCCGAACTTGATAAATGCCGCGAGGAACTTGTCGTCTTCCGGAACGTGATCTCCGCGATGCCGGTCACGAACCATTCGCTGTACTATATGCTGACCTTCAAGACGCTGGCCGACCAGATGCATCCGCGCGCTTCGATCATGTCCGTCCTGGACAGTGCCGGATATCACATCGACGCCTATTCCACACAGGAAAATTTCGGCGAGAATTCCGTTTCCGCGCTTTTCACGCAGTGGCATCCGAAATACCACGAAAACGAGTTCGACGGCTGCCTGGTAGACGATGTGCACGAAGCCCTCGCGAATAGCAATCCCAAAACCGTGATCATTCTTCATATCATGGGAAGCCATATCACTTACCGGAACCGCTATCCCGATGATTTCGATTACTTTAAGGAGGAAAAAGGCGATCTTTCCGGAGTGGAGATCAATCCGATCTTCCAGGATAATATCAACACTTATGACAACTCCATCCGTTATACGGATTTCGTGCTCGGAGAACTCATCGGAGAATTGAAAAAGACCGGCGGGAAAAATCTGCTTTTCTATTTTTCCGATCATGGAGAAAACGTCGAAACGAGCTTTATGCAGAACTACCGGGACGCGGAAAAACGTGATTCCTACGAAGTCCCGTTCCTGTTCTGGTTCTCTCCCGAATACCGCGAGGCCTACCCGAATCGCATTTCCGCCGCGGAAGCCTCTGTGGACAAGCCGATCCAGATGGACCGCGTCGCAGAAGGCATCCTTTCCGTTTTCGGCATCGTTTCGAAGGATTATCCGGCATCCGAAAACTTCCTTTCTCCTGATTTCGCGGTCAAGCCGCGCTACCTGATGGAAGGGCGCATCCTGTATCGGGAAGACTCTTTGTCCGCGCATTAAACCGGATCATCCGGGTTCTTCTGATTTCCTCCTTTTCGCATCCGTGTTTCGGATGGATGGCTCGCTGTCCTGTCCCGTCCCGGATTATTTCGGACAGAAGCTGGATCGTTTCTCCTCGATTTGTCTTTTTTCTTTTCTTTTTGCTTGACTTTTTTGTTTCGCGCGATATATTATAGATAAGATGTCGCGGGCATGCCGCCCGTTGCCATTTTTTCGACAGCCGCCACCCGAGGAGACGCCCCGCTCCGAAGGAACAATGACGTAATGGGAAAGGATTTTTCGTAATGGCTGACGATTTCGAGGACTACATCTTTGAACACAGACGCGAGACCAGCAATGATTTTGTCCTTGCGAACGGCGATGTGACGGCTGTTCGCAACGGAATAAAGACCCGTCGGACCATGACCGCAAAGCGCGGGCCGTCTGCATGGGACGGCTCCCTGGTGCATTCTGTCCGAACGGGAATGGCCGGGATCCCCTCCATCCGTTTGCACGGCGGAAAGGATTTCCATTTTACCGTTTCTTCTCAGAATATCCCGTCTTTTGCAGTAAAAAAATCTGATTCTTCGTTCAGCGTTTCTTCTGCCATATCCGCCGGAAGCCACATGTCGAACGGCGAAGATCTGATGCTTAAGGAACAGGCGACGCCCGTTTTCAGCGGATTGTTCGCAAAACCCAATGCCGGCAGGGATTCCGGAAACGATTTTTCCGTCGGGTCCGGGGTTGGCGGCGCCGATCTCCCGACGCTTTCCTTGCATCCTTCCACTGAGGAAAATCATTTTGCATCTTTTGAGTTCGCCTCGGATCATCCCACTGATCCTTCCGCCGGAAAAGGCCCCGGCACCGCCGCCGGACCCGCATCGCGAAGCGGTGTAAAACGGAGCCTGACGCTCAGCGCCGACGATATGGCGAACTGCAAATCCTATCAGGTCGGCTATGACATCGACCTCCAGGAGTCCGGCTCCGGCGTGGTTTATTCCGGGTCTGCGGGAAAAGCAAACAGCGCATATCTGTCGTCGGACGGCGGGGAAACCTACTATATCTCGAAGCCGGTCACCGGCTATCGCCCGATCGGGGGCGTGATCGTCATCGACGACCCCGTGATCGGCGGCTGGATCGGGATCCCCGAGCGCCCGATCGGCGGCTGGATCCCGGAGCATCCGCCGTACGAATGGATCATCGACGGCCCGAATATCCCGTTCGTCGAATACAATGTTTTCGATGCATACGGCATTGATCTTTCCTGCGACTGGACCGAATATCAGGAGTCTGACTTCTCGAAGATCGACCTGGCGTACGGGGCGAAGCTGAGCTTCACGGTCAGCGCTACGAATGCCGCGTCGTTCACGATCTATCGGTGCGTCGAGGCAGATGACGGCACCTGTTCCCTGACCGCGGTCCAGACCACCATGCTCGTGTACGACAAGGAGAGCGGGAATTATGTGGCGACGACGCAGGCTGCCCTGCTGGAAGCCGGACAATACTGCTTCTGCATCCAGTCGTCCTCCGGCGAACCTCAGGACGGCGATGCGCCATCGTACCGTTTTGAACTCAATAAGGACGTCGGCGACCTTTATGTGGATGCCGACAATTCGGACGACTGGACGGACCTGAAGACCGCGGGCGCGGACGGCGAAGTCGCATCCATCGGCACGCTGGACGAGTGCAGTTACTGCGTCCTCTGCGACTGGGTTGGCTTCGGCGACGAGGTGGACTACGCGGGATTCACGCTCGACAGTGCGGCGAAACTGCGCTTCACCATTGATTCCACCGATGCCGCGAAATTCACGATCTACCAGCTGATCCGCGATAAGAACGGTACGTATTCCTTGAAAACACTTCAGACGACCACGCTGAGCTACGACAAGGAGTTCGAGGACTACGAGGCCACGACGAAGTCGCTGATGCTCGACGCCGGCGAATACTACATCTCCATGCAGTCCACGAACGCAGCCCAGGGCGGCAGCGCGTCCTATGATGTTTACCTTGACGACGAAGAGAGCTGTTTCTTCACGGAGGGAAACAATTATGACGACTGGACGGACCTGAAGACCGCGGGCGCGGACGGCGAAGTCGGAAACGTCGGGCTGGTCGACGATAATACGCTCGATATCTGCAGCGACTGGGTCGGCTTCGGCGATGCCGTCGACTATATGGGATTCACGCTCGGCGGTTCGGCGAAACTGAGCTTCATGATCGATTCGACCGACACCGTGAAATTCACGATCTACCAGCTGATCCGCGAAAAGAACGGCACATATTCCTTGAAAACACTTCAGACGACCACGCTGAGCTACGACAAGGAGTTCGAACAGTACGAGGCGACGACCAAGGCGCTCCTGCTCGAAGCGGGCCAATATTATTTCTCCGTCCAGTCCACGAACGCCGCGCAGGGCGGCAACGCCGATTACAGCGTGTACCTCAACGACGAGGAGACGGAGTTTTTCACGGAAGGGAACAACTGCGACGACTGGACCGACCTGAAGACCGAAGGCGCCTCCGGCGAAGTCGGCTGGCTCGGCATGATCGACGAATACAGTTTCGACCTCTGCAGCGACTGGGTCGGCTTCGGCGACGCGGTCGACTATATGGGATTCACGCTCAATACCGCTGCAAAACTGAGCTTCTCACTCGTTGCCGACGGCGCCACGAAATTCACGATCTACCAGCTGATCCGCGACAAGAACGGGACTTATTCCCTGAAGTCGCTCCAGACGACCACGCTGAGCTACGACAAGGAGTTCGAGGAATACGAGGCGACGACCAAATCGCTTTATCTCGCGCAAGGCGACTACTACATCGCCATGCAGTCCACGAACGCCGCGCAGGGCGGCAGCGCCTGGTACAACATTTGCCTCAACTCCGAGGACAGCATGTTCTTCACCGGCGATGACGGAAGCGACAGCTGGGCCGACCTTGAAACGCTCGGCCCGGACGGGTCGGTCGGCGACATAGGCTTTATCGATGAGAGTAGCTGCGAACTGACGGACGGCTGGGTCGGGCCCAAGGACAGCAATTTCGCCCGGTTTACCCTGGTCAACGCCGCGAAACTGAGCTTCACGATCGACGCCGATGCAACGGGCAAGTTCACGGTCTACCGGCTCATTCAGGACAAAAACGGCAGGTATTCCCTTGAAGCGCTTCAGTCCGCGTCCCTGACGGCCGACAAGTCGACCGGGGATTATGCCGCGAAAACGAAGGCGCTGCTGCTGGAAGCCGGCGACTATTATTTCTCCATGCAGACCGCAGGCGCCTCGCAGGACGGCGTTTCCTACAGCATCTCCCTCAACGGCGAAGGCAGCGCGTTCTACACGGAGGCGAACAACTACGACGACTGGACCGACCTCAAAACGCTCGGCGCGGACGGGATGGTCGGGTTCGCCGGCTGGATCGACGAGTACAGCGAAGAACTCCTCAGCGACTGGGTGGGCTTCGGCGACACGGTCGACTATGCGGGGTTCTACCTCGGCACCTCGGCATCCGTGAGCTTCTCCATCCACGCGGACGATGCCGTGTCCTTTACGGTCTGGCAGCTCGTCCAGGGCAAAAACGGCACGTATTCGCTGAAGGCGCTTCAGACGTCCGCCCTCACGCTGAACAAGCAGACGGACCAGTACGAGATCGCCACGAAGGCGCTGCTGCTCGGGGCGGGCGACTATTATTTCTCCGTGCAGTCCCTGAACGCCGCGCAGGGCGGCAGCGCGCACTATACCGTGAACCTCAACGCCGGCGCCTGCACCTTCTACACCGAGTGCGACAACTACGACGACTGGACCGACCTGGAAACGGAAGGCGCGTCCGGCTCGGTCGGCTGGTTCGAATCGCTGGATGAATCCGCCTGCGAGCTCGTCACGGACGGCTGGGTGGGCTTCGGCGACGCCGTCGACTACGCGGGCTTTACGCTCTTTTACGGCGGAAAGGTGAGTTTCACGCTCGACGCCACTGATGCCGCGAGCTTCACGATCTATGAACTGGTCCAGGGCAGGAACGGCACGTATTCGCTGAAGGCGCTTCAGACGACCGCGCTCGCGTTGAACAGGCAGACGGGCCTCTACGAGGCCGCGACGAAGGGGCTCCTGCTCGAAGCGGGCGAATACTTCGTTTCGGTGCAGTCCACGAACGCGGCCCAGGGCGGCGGCGCGCATTACAACATGTACTTCAACGGCGAAGACGCCGTGTTCTATCCCGAAGCCGACAATTGCGACGACTGGACCGACCTGAAGACGGAAGGCGCGTGCGGCATGGTCGGCTACGCCGGCGTGGTGGACGAGTATACCACCGAGATCGTCACGGGCGGCTGGGTCGGGTTCGGCGACGAATTCGATTATGCAGGATTTACGCTCTTCGACGATGCGAAACTGAGCTTTGCGCTCGAAGCCGACGATGCGGCGACGTTCTCGGTCTACAGCCTCGTCGAGGCGAAGAACGGCACGTTCTCCCTGAAGACGCTCCAGACGGCCGCGCTTGTCAAGGACAAGGCGTCCGGGAAATATACGGTGAACACTGCCGTGCTCAGCCTTGACGCGGGCGAGTATTATTTCTCCATGCGGTCGGCCAACGCGGCGCAGGGCGGCAGCGCGCATTACAATGTCTCCCTGAACGCGCCGGCCAGCGAGTTCTTCCCGGTCGAATACGACGACGAGGTCAACTGGGGCGCGGTCGAATATAAACCGGAGCCGATGTGCGGCGGCGACACGGGGACTCCCGTTGAATGGAGCTGGACATGCAACTATCCGGTTTGCAACGAAACGACCGCGGTGGATCCGGTCGTCGCGACGCCTGTCTGCGAAGCGTTTCCTTCCGCTGAAACCTTTGTGACGGCAGACGCTTCCTCTTCCGCCGGAGTCGCCGTGTCCGATTTGACCGAAAACAAGCAGACGGATGCACTGAAGGAGCTCTCCTCCCTCGCGTGATCCCGGCAAGTCCGGTTCCCCTTGAAAACAGTATGCGCCTCCGGCTTTTTCGCAGGTCGGAGGTCTTTTTTTCCTGTTCCGAATCTTTCTTTTCCACTTGCATTCTCCGCCGGAAAGATGTATTGTAATAGCGGATCAACGGATACCGTCAAACCACGAAACACTACAAAGGAGACTCCCGAAATGACGAAACAGGAACTCATCGAAACCGCGAAAACCATGATCGCAGCGCCGTCGTGCTGCCAGGACCTCAAGACCGTCGCGCAGACGTGGATCGACGCCGTCGGGACCGCCGGGGAAAAGGCCGCAGCGGACGCCCTGCTGGCGGAACTGAAGGAAGACGTCTGCACGATCGACGACGTGATCCCGTTCTTCGAGTCGCCGCGCGCGGTGCAGTATTTCGGCGAGGAAAAGGCCAAAGAGCTTGCCGCGCTGGCGCACAAGGTGAAGGCGGACGGCGGGAAGTGGTGTTTCTGCGATGCCTGCGCCGCGGGCGCGAAGCTGCTGGAAAATGCGGAGGCGTTCGCCCGCTGACAGCTTCAAATCCGCCATTCTATTTATCTGATTTCAACAGGGGAAACGGTTCCTGCCGCCCCCTGTTTTTTTTGTACCCGAAGACCTTATGATGTAGTCGGACGGGGCAGGGGACAAGTGGAAAAATGGTCACTCCGCCTCAAGTCGTTCGAGGGCGGCTTTCGCCTTTTCCCGTCCCTGATCCGCCGCCTTGCGATACCACTTGACCGCCTCGCTCAGATCCTGCCTGACGACAATGCCTTTTTCATAGCAGACGCCTAAATTGTGCTGCGCTTCGGCGTATCCCAGATTTGCGGACCTGTAAAAACAGTAGACCGCTTTTTCCTTGTCTTTTTCAGTGCCGTCCCCGTTCCAGAGGCAGAGGCCGAGTTTATACTGCGCGACGCTGTATCCCTGCTCGGCCGATTTACGGTACCATTTCACGGCTTCCGCTTTGTCTTTTTTGACGCCATCACCATAGAAATAACAGTTTCCGAGCTCATACTGCGCGATCTTGTGCCCCTGTTCGGCGGCCTTGCGGAACATGGCGGCTGCCTTTGCGTGATCGTATTTCAGACCGCCGGTCCCGTTGTAATAGTGGAACCCCAGACCGCACAGAGCATCGGGGATCCCCTGCTTTTCCGCCTTGCGGTACCACTTCACGGCTTCTTCATAATCGCATTCCACACCCATCCCCATGTCGTAGCATTCGCCAAGTTCAGCCTGAGCTTTCGCGTGTCCCTGTTCGGCGGCTTTGCGGATCCATTTCACGGCTTCCGAATAGTCGGCTCCGTCGATCAGGCCGAATTCATGCAGATAGCCGTATCCGAGTTTGTACTGGTCCTCGGCGTCGCCCTGATCCGCCGCCTTGCGGTACCACTTGACCGCCTCGCTGAAATCCCGCTTGACGCCCCGGCCGGTTTGATAGCACGCGCCGAGACTGGATTGCGCTTTGGCATCGCCCTGTTCCGCCGATTTTCGGTACCATTTCACGGCCTCGGCGCTGTCCTGCTCGACCCCGGCACCATGTTCATAAGAGTTGCCGAGCTTGAACTGCGCCTCCGCATTGCCCTGTTCCGCAGCCGAAACATAGTACTTCAACGCGTTATTGTAGTCCTTCGCTTCCATGGCCGCGTCGCCTTGCCGCAAAAGCTTTTCCGCGGTATTACGAGCGGCTTCGCCATCCTGCGGAATCGCATCCTCGCCTTTTTCGCTTTCGCCGAAACAGGGAAATACGAAGAGGGAAAGGATAAGCACAAAAAATGCAACCGTCCTGCGGCTCGTTTTCGTGTTCGACATGGTTCTGTTCCTTTCTCCGTATTGCTGATGGAATGGAAGAATTCGATTGTTCACAGAATTACTATAGCTCCACGGAAGAAAAAAACAAATGAAAATGATATAAAAAAGGAAAAATGGGACGAATAGGACCTGTTATTGGACGCGTTCGCGTCCCCGCTTCGCTGGGGGCTCGCATTCGCGAGCCGTGGAAAACTCGCCTGCGCTCGATTTATTTCCGCGGGACGCGCATGACGAGGCGGGTTGAGCACAAGTTTTATATGACTTATACGTCCTATAAGACCTATGAAGAGATGATTGCGAATCGATAGACAAAAAAGCCCGTCCGGTGAAGGACAGGCTTTCGTTTTGTTTGTTGTTTTGTGCCGGAGCGTAGCCCGGCACTATGTAGTGGAGGCATTCGCCTCCGTGCTCAAGCGAAGCTGAGAGCACTTCTGCAGTTGAGGCATTTGCCTCACTCCGAGATCACGAAGATGTGCTGATCGGAGTTGCACTTCAGTTCGGGGGCGTACACGCCGCTGCCGCCGGCGGGGAGGGCGATGAAGCGTCCGGGGAGCTGCGCCCGCATCCGGTAGAACACGTTGGAATCGCCGCGCGCCATATTGCGGAGGTAGAATTTTGCGCCGCGTTCACGGTATTCGCGGTAGATCGGGGCCTTTCCGGTCCAGTCGTAGCCGCTGACGGGCTTTTCGAACTCGAACCCGGCGGGCATGCTGTCGGCGAAGCAGACGTAGTCGTAGTCGTTCTTCGCGGTGGAGATGAGCTCGACTTCGACGAGTTCGCCGGGGCGGATCACGTCGCCGGATTTCAGCGGGACGCGTTTGTACTTGTCGCGCTTGAGTGTCTGGACGGAGCCCTGGAGCCCGGCGGCGAGCGCTTCCTGCACTTCGGGCACGAGGCGATAGTAGTTGCGCTTGATCTTCATCTCAAGACCGGCGGGTTCGATCTCATCCTCCAGCGTGAAGTAGTTCAGCATGGAGTTCATGTAGAGGACGCCGGGTCCGTCGATGGAGATTTCGAGCTTGTGGTCGCCGGATCCGAGGGCGTCGGGTTTCGCGAGCGCGACGAACGGGCTGTCCCACATGGATGTCTTGTCGACGTGGAAGCTCTTGATCTCCTTGCCGTCGAGGAGGACCTTCACGTTCATGTCGGGCGCGTCTTCTCCTGCCGTTTTGATGTAGCGGGCGAGGGAACGGACGACCGCGCCGAGTTCGCGGTTGCTGTTGCGCCACGGCGAATTGCGGATGTTCGTGACGAGGTAGTTCGCGAGCTTGCGTGCGTTCGGGTCGGACGGATCGTTGTCGAGCAGGAGTTCGAGGTAGGCGGCGTTCGTTTCGTTCTCGCTGCCGTACCAGAAGAACCTGCACGGGGTCGGGATGTTCAGGTAGGAGGTCTGGTTCTCGTCGTCGACCATGCGGAACTGCGTGAGGTTGCGGACGACCATGGCGCGCTCCTCGGACTTGGGACTGAGCGCGAGGCCGAGCATGGAGAGCCCGTACGGGGCGAGCTGGCTGCGGAGTTCGTAGAGGAATCCGTTCAGCTCCTTATTGGGCTTGCCTGCCTTCGCGAGGACGCGGGCGACGAGGGCGTCGGTGTTGGAGACGCCTTTATGCTTGCGGATTTCGACGAGGCGTTCCTCGGCGTGTGCCTGGAGCCAGGCGATGCCACGGTTCATGTGGCTGTCGACGGTCTTGTTGCCGTACGCGCTGACGTCCAGCAGGGCGTCGACGACGTAGGCGGTGGTGTCGGGGAATGAGTACTCGCGGTAGCCGCCGAACCAGCCCCAGCCGCCATCGGTGTTCACCATGGTGAGGATCATCTTCAGATTCTCGTCCATCACGCGGTTGAACGTCTTCGCATCGAACGACGGATCGACCTTGCCGTCCTTCCAGCAGTACTTCTCCATATATTCGGTATAGAGTTTGTCGCGGGAGGTCTTCGCGGGGTGGACGTCGTCGAAGCTGACGCCGAGCTTGGAGAGCGCGTTCTTCGCCGCCATGGACGGCACGAAGCGGTTCACGACGCCGAACACGGTGGCTTCGCCGTCGGCTGCGAGGTAGGGCAGGAGTTCGACCATCGCCATCGCCGCGCCGGGGGCGAGGTTCACGGTGAGGAACGTCGTTTCGGGCTTACGCTGTTCCGGGACCTTCAGCGTGATCGCCGCGGACTTGTTGTCCTTGTCGAGGTAGGCAAAGTTGTTCACCTGCTTGTCGATGCCCTTCACGAGGACGGGCAGGGCAAGCTGGAGCGCGTCGTCCTCGTCGCCGGCCTTTACGGAGAGCGTGATCTTGCTTTCGCCGACCGCCTTCGCATTCAGGGTGAACGGGCAGGCGGTGTGGCTGCCGGCCTTCACGGTGATGGTCGCGTTGTTCTTCAGGGTCAGGGTGTTGACCGTGTCGCCTTCGACCGTGAGCGTAACGTTCGCGGTAACGTCCTTTTCGGTGTAGTTGTGGACGTTCGCGACGGCGATCACGCTGTCGCCGTTGACGAGGAAGCGCGGGAGTTCGAGGCGGGCGATGAGGTCCTTGCTGACGACGAATTCGGAATCGCCTTCGCCGACCTGCGTGTCCGTGGTGAGGGACCACACGTGGACCTTCCACGTGGTGAGGTTGTCGGGAGCCGGGACGTCGATGGTGGTCTGGCCGTTCTCGTCGAGCTTCACGAGCCCGGCGAAGTACGCGGCGTCGAGGAAGTTGGAGCGGACGAAGGAACCGCCGCCTTCATCGCCGCCCATGCCGCCGCCCATTTCCATCTCGACGGCTTCTTCCGCCATCGCCATATCGGCGGATGCGGCTTTCATCATCACGCGTCCGGCAGCGGGAGCGGCTTCCATGACCATGTCGTCATCCATGCTGTTCATGGCCGCGCCGAAGGACTGGACCGCGCCGCCGCCGAAACCGCCCATGCCGCCTCCACGTGCCATGGCGCCGTTCCTGCGGACCACGCCGCCCTTGATGCCGCCGTCGAAGTAGACGCTTTCACCCTGGCCGAGCGTGAACGGGAAGATGTGCCCAGTCATGAAGAGGTTGTCGTTCATGAAGTGGATCCCGCGGGCCGGGTTATTGTGGAGACTGGTCATGTTGTCGATGTTGACCGTGTAGTCGGCGTAGTGCGAGCGCTTCCAGTTCCAGAAGAAGGAATTGATCGCCGGGATGCGGCTGGAGGCGATGGCGTCGAGGGACTTGTCGTAGACCGTGAGCGTGACCGCGCCGGAGACGGGCTTGCCGTTGCCGTCCTTGACGGTGATCGTCATCGGGACGTTCTGGCGCGGCTTGACGGGCTTCTTCGGGCCGGCGATGTCGACGTCGAGCATCTTGGAGATGGGCGGGACGGCGATCATCTTGGAGAGGCGCTGGACCTCGCCGTTGCCGACCGCGATCACGGAGACGTAGGTGTTCGGGCGGTCGCCGGGGAGGAAGTCCATCTTGAACTCATGCGAATATTCCTTGTCGCCGAGTCGGACGCACTCGTACTGCGTCTCGCGTTCCTGGCGCGTGAAGAAGTAGAGCGTGGCGCCGGGCTTCTTCATGGAGACGAGGATGCTGGCGGATTCGCCGGGGTTGTACTCACTCTTGTCCGTGGTGATCTCGAGCGGGAGCTTGCTGAAGAGATCGCCGGACTTGTCGAACCCGGCGACGAAGAGCGGATAGGAGCCTTCGCAGGTCACGGGATCCTTGCCGCCGTTCGCCTTCAGCGAGGCGTCGGACGTGATGCTGGAGACGACTTCGTAGACGCCCTGGCGGTCGATCACGAAGCTCACGCCGTTCTCGTCGCCCGCGGTCACGTCCATGACCTTCACGGGCTGGCCGACGCGGTGCGGCAC